>ERZ772957.1693-NODE-1693-length-13733-cov-9.335210_pt1 | contig 13733 bp, 10 predicted proteins | sample MGYA00580682_ERZ772957 | MGnify/ENA primary metagenome ERZ772957 (study PRJEB29015, sample SAMEA2737921) | human oral metagenome | biome: human oral; feature: human-associated habitat; material: dental | place: China | collected 2025 ...
ACGGCGTCTTCATCGATGTCGCCGACGAGGGCGACGGCGTCGAGGAGGAGATCGCGCCCCACGTCTTCGAGCGCCACGTCTCCGGTCACGGCTCGACGGGCGTGGGCCTGGCACTGGCCAAGGACCTGGTCGAGGCCGACGGCGGGAAGATCGAGCTGTCGCAGCGCAGCCCGGCGATCTTCTCCGTTCTGCTCAATGCGGTGCCGCGCTCCCTGGACCCGAACAACGTCCTGCCGCAGGGCGCGCTGGTCAGCGTCGGGCGCCGCCGTCGCTTCTGAGCCGCGCCCGGCGGATCAGGCCTCCGTCTGGGCGGCTGAGGACTTCCGGGAGGACAGCCATCCGCGCAGCGCCGAGATGAGCATGGGCAGGATGGAGACGAAGACGATCGCCAGGATCATGGTGTCGATGTTCTTCTGAATCCAGGCGATGCTGCCCAGGAAGTAGCCGAGCCAGGTGATGGCGAAGGCCCAGAAGGTCGCGCCGATCGCATTGAAGAGGAGGAAGTGGCGGTAGTGCATCTTGCCGACGCCCGCCATGACGGGGGTGAAGGTGCGCACGATCGGGACGAACTGGGCCAGGGTCACGGCCTTGCCGCCGTGGCGCTCGAAGAACGCCGCCGTGCGATCGACGTACTCCTTCTTGAACAGCCGGGAGTCGGGCCGGTTGAAGATCGCCGGCCCCGCCTTGCGGCCGATCGCATAGCCCGTCTGGTTGCCGATGATCGCGGCCAGCCATACGAGCGGGGCGGCCACCCAGATGTGGACGCCGACGGCGCCCGTGCCCACGAACATGCCGAGTGTGAACAGCAGAGAGTCCCCCGGCAGGAAGAAGCCGACGAGCAGGCCGGTCTCGGCGAAGATCACGAGCATGACGCCCACAATCGCCCAGGGGCCGAACCACTCCACGATCGTGGTGATAATGCTGGCGGCGTCGAGCCATTTGGGGCCCAGGGTCGGGGCGAGGGCCCCGGGGAGGTCCGAGGGCAGGGCTGCGGGGAGTCCGGCCGTCACGGCCGTGGCAAGAGGCATCACTGGGTCAGGCTAGGGAAGCCACTGGGGAGCGCACCATGAGAACGCCCTCACTGGATATGTGGCGTCAGGCACTCAGGCGCGCCGGGTGCTGCCGGGGCCCGTCTCGATCTCCTCGCGCTCCTCGATCTCCTCAGCACTCGCGGGGTTCTCGGGGCTCTTAGGGCTTTCAGGGTTCTTAGGGCTCTTGTCCGCACCGCCGTTGAAGACGATGTAGTGGTAGAAGGTGAAGCGGAAGGCCGTCCCCAGGCCGAAGCCGACGACATAAGCGGCGATCATGTCCGCGATCGCCGAGGTCAGTCCCAGAACGTGGTGGGTGAAGAGCAGGCAGAACTGGGTGATGAACAATCCGCCCACGTTGGCCAGGGCGAACAGGAGCGCCTCGCGCGCCACGTTCTCCTGCGTGCGGCCCCGGTAGGTCCACAACCGGTTGGCCACCCAGGAGAAGATCGTCGCGATCGTGGCACTGGCCGCGTTGGCCGTATTCGGGTGCCCCGCCAAGACGCCCAGCGGGCCGTGCTGGAAGAGGACGAACAGGCCGGAATCCACGACATAGGCCAGTGCCCCTACCAGCCCGAACTGCAGGAACTCCGTCACCCAGGCGACAATGCGCTCCTTGAGGGTGGGGCGGGGGCTGGTGGTGCCCGATGCGGTGGCGGCCGTCGAGGCGCTGCTCGGCTCGGGCGCGCCTGAGGCTCGCGAACTGGATCGGGTCACGCCCTCGATCGTAGGGCACCGGGATGCTCGGGCAGGCGCTCCCCGACGGTGGGCGCGCTCACGGCACCCATTGAGTCACCTTCACGGACAGGTCCCACACCCAGCTGATCCAGAACAGCTGCCCCACCATGCAGGCCGCCAGCAGCCCGATTCGACGTCGAGTGGACATGCTCGAGGCCAGCGCCCAGGCGATCGGTGCCATCGGCAGCAGAATGCGGAAGACAGATGTAGTCGGATCGAAGAACACCAGCAGATACAGCATGTAGCCCGCGCACCAGAACCAGGGGCCCGGGCCGAGCCGTCGCAGCGACGGGGCGCTGAGCACCGTCGCCACCACCACCAGCGCCCCCACCAGCAGCAGCATACCGACCCGCCCGGGGAAAACGACGGCTGCTTTACGGAGAAGCTCCTGCGCTTGCCTGAGAGTCACCTTTGCTATCGTGCGAGCCGCGCGGGGGAAAAATCTCGCATCGCGCCCTTGCCCGTGCGGGAGAAGGGCTATATTACGTTCGGCAGCTTCAACAACTTCGCGAAGGTCACGGACAAGGTGCTGCATCTTTGGGCGAAGATCCTTCGTGCCGTGCCGCGCTCGCGCCTCTTCCTCAAGACGGCGGTCTTCGATGCGGCGGACGGCAGGGAGGAGGCGCTCCGCCGCTTGGAGGCGGCGGGCATCGACCTCGCCCGCGTCAAGACGGAAGGCCATACGGCGGAGTATCTCGCGGCCTACGACGAGGTTGACATCGCGCTTGACACATTCCCGTATCCGGGCGGCGGCACGACATGCGACGCGCTCTACATGGGCGTGCCCGTCGTCACATGGGCGGGGGCGCGTCATGGCGCACGCTTCGGCGCGAGCATCTTGGCGAACCTTGGCCTTGCCGACGCCTGCTGTGCACATACGGCGGACGAATATGCGGAGAAGGCGTGCGCCCTCGCCGCCGATGCGGCCTCGCTCGCTGTCCTGCGCCGCACCTTGCGCACGCGCATGGAGGCGTCTCCTCTCATGGACGCCGCACGCTACATGCTCCATCTCGAAGCGGCGTATCAAAAGATTTGGGCGCACAAACTCGGCGAGGACAGCAAGAAGCAGCGCAGGAAGCTTGTGCCCGCGCTGCAGGCCGAGGCGGACGCCGCTTTCGCCGCACGCGATTGGCGCAGCTTCCTCGCCGCCGCTCATCGTCTCGTCGCGCTGGACGCCGCAGCGGGACGGCTTTGGATGAGCATGGGATTTGCTTCGCTGCAGATGGAGGAGCCGAAGAAGGCATGCTGCTTCTTGGAAATGGCGCTCGAAAAAGCGCAGGAAGAAACGCCCGAGATCCTGCAGCTTCTCGCCGAAGCGCAGAAGACGACGGGAGATCATGCAGCGGCGCTGGCGAGCGTGGAGGAAGCGCAGGCGCGGACGGAAAAGACGCGCGAGACGCGTCCCTTCCGCCATCGCCTCGCACTCGCCGAGGCTCATGCCGCCTACATGCTTGCCCGTGCCGACGAAGCGTCGAGAGCTTACCGCGAAGCCGCAGACCTCGCGGATGATCTTCGCGCACGCACGGAAGCTTACAGCTCGCACCTGCTCGCCCTGCACAATACGGCGATCGGACAGGAGGAGCTTTTCGCCGCGCATCGAGGCTATGAGAAGCTCCTTGCGGGCGTCGAGCCGCTTGCCGAATGCGCTTGGAAGAATCATGAGAAGATCCGCATCGGGTATCTGTCGCCCGATTTTCGCCGTCATGTCATGTTTTCCTTCATCTATGGGCTTTTCGTGCGCTTCGACCGCGCACATTTCGAGGTCTGCGCCTATTCGCTCGCGGAGGAGGAGGACGGCTTCACCGCCGCTCTGAAAGAGCGCGCGACGGCATGGCGCAATGTCGCGGGGCTTTCCTTTGCGGAGATTGCCGAAAGGATTCGTGCCGATGAGATCGACGTCCTCGTCGACCTCGCGGGGCACAGCGCGGGCGGCGCTCTGCCCGTGCTCGCCTATCGCCCCGCGCTCGTGCAGGTATCGGGACTCGGCTACGTCAACACGACGGGGCTTTCGGCGGTCGACTATTTCCTCACGGACGACGTCGCCGATCCGCCGGGAAGGCACGACGCCCTCTTTACGGAAGAGCCTGTATGCCTGACGAGCCAGTTTCTCTACACGGCGAAGAGCGATGTTCCGGAGCCTTCGGGTGCGCCGTCGAGAAAGGCGGGGCATGTTGTCTTCGGCGTGTTCAACCATTGGTACAAGGTCACGGAGGAAATGCTTTTCTGCTGGCGCGAGATCATGGAGCGCGTGCCGAAGAGCCGCCTGCTCGTCAAGTGTCAGGAGCTTTTTGCGCCGAAGATGCGAGAAGAGGTACTGCGCCGCATGGCGAAGTCGCAGATCGACATCGGGCGCGTCGACTTAGAGCCTGCGACGAGCGACTACATGGAGCGCTATTTGACGGTTGACATCGCGCTCGACACGTACCCGTACCCGGGCGGCGGCACGACGTGCGAGGCGCTCTACATGGGCGTGCCCGTCATCACGAAGGCGGGCGGCACGCGCTTCGGGCTTTCGCTGCTGAAGAATGCGGGGCTTGAGAGTCTTGCTGCAGCCGATGGAAAAGCGTACATCGAAAAGGCGGCGGCGCTCGCGCATGACGCGGAACTTCTGGACGGTCTGCACAGGCAGCTTCGCGCACGTTTTGCCGCCTCGCCCGTCATGCAGGCGACAGGATATATGGAGGAATTGGAGCGTTTCTATCGCATGGCGGTCGAACGAAAGAAGGGGGAACAAGGCGAAGCATGAAAGATTTTTCAAAAATTGCAGAAGAGCTTGCCGTCCTGCAGAGCAGGGGAAGATGGGAAGCGGGAGTCGAGCGCATGGAATACATGCTCAGAAGGCATGCGGCAGACCTCGACCGCGGCGAGAGGAGCTTCCTCTGCGGCAGGCTCGGCTACTTCCTGCACTTCATCGGGCGCATCGAGAAAGCCGTCGCTGCTTACCGCGAGGCGATCGCGCTTGCGCCCTGCCTCGCGCAGCAGAGGAAGCTCTACAGTGACTATCTGATGATTTGCCACTACCTGCCGCAGCTCAGTGATGAGGAGCTGGCGGAGCGCCACTTCGCCTACGACCGGCTTTTCCGGCCCGAAGAGGAACTGCATCACGAGAGAGAGGTGCATCGCCGCCACAAAAAGATTCGTCTCGGCTACTTGTCCTCGAATTTCAAGGCGCATGTCATGAGCTGCTTCATGATGCAGCTTCTCGCTCTTGCCGACCGCAGCCGCTTCGACGTCTACTGCTACGACCTCGGCGGCTGCTCGGATGCGGCAGCCGAGCAGATGAAATCTTTCGGCAACAACTGGCGCAACATCGTCCTGCCCGAGGCGAAGGATCGCGCACGTGCGATTGCGGCGGACGAGATCGACGTCCTCTTCGACCTCAGCGGTCATACGGACGGCGGCCACGGACTGGCGACGCTCGGCTACAAGGCGGCGCCCGTGCAGCTCACGGGCATCGGCTACATGAGCACGTCGGGACTCAAGGCGGTTGACTGCTTCCTGTCGGATCGCTTTCTCGACCCGCCCGGCGAGGGCGACGCACATTTCTCGGAAAAGCTCCTGCGCCTTTCCCGTTCGCATTTCTGCTATACGCCATTCGAGAAAATCTTCAAGAGCACGGTCGATTGGCGGCCGCACGAGAGGCCGGTGTTCGGCTGCTTCAACAATTCCTCGAAGATTTCCGACGATATGCTGCGCCTTTGGCACGCGCTCCTCGTGCGAGTGCCCGGCTCCACGCTGCTGCTCAAGGCATGGAAGCCCGAGCGCCTGCAGAAGCGGGCGATTTCCCTCGGCATTCCTCACGGGCGGATCGAGGTGCGTCCCATGACGCTCGACTACATCCACGAGTACATGGACATGGACGTCGCGCTCGACACCTTCCCCTACACGGGCGGCGGCACGACGTGCGAGGCCATTTACATGGGCGTGCCCGTCGTGACGCTCGCGGGCACGCGCCACGGCACGCGCTTCGGCCTGTCCCTTTTGGAAAATGTCGGTCTCGGCGAGCTGGCAGCGAGGACGCCCGAAGAGTACGTGGAGAAAGCTGCGGCGCTTGCATCGGACGGGGAACTCCTCGCAGCGCTGCACAAGAATTTGCGCCGCATGATACAGTGCTCTCCCGTGATGGACGGCAGAAGCTATGTGCGCGAGGTGGAAGCGATGTACGAGGAGATCTGGCAGGAATGGCTCGCCGGGCGGGAATAATTTAAGGAAGCGCAGATGCGTGAAGATGGGCGGCTGAATTTATCCGTGATTCCTTAAGCCCCTTTCGAGCTTTTCCGATATAGAGACGTATGATATAATGGACGCAAAGAAAATCTGGGAGGAATATATCTTGTCAAATTGGAAGAAAAACGCCCAGCAGGGCAAGGCGGCTTCGCTGGATGAAATGAAGCGCGAGCTTGCCGCGCAGATGGCGGATGAGGAGTACGGCGAGGCGCTCGGCACGGTCGCGGCGATGATCGAGGCCGGGATGCAGGACGCTGACGCTTTTTACGATGCGGCCTACAGCTACTTCATGAGCGGCGACTACGAACGCGCGACCGAGTGGGTGGACAACACGCTGCGCTTTGCGCCGCAGCATGTCGGGGCGCGTATCCTGCTCGCACGCATCTGCCTTTTGGAGGAGCGCACGGCAGACGGTCTTGCCATTTTCGAGTTCGTGCTGAAGAATTATGGGGCGGCTCTTTCGACAGAGGAAAGGTACGATATCGAAGAAGCGCTCGATTACTACGGCACGGCGAAGGGGGACGAGATTCGGGCGGATTATCCCGCTATCGCGCAGTTCCTGAATCTGGAAGGCGCTGCGCCGCAAGCGCAGTCGGCGGTGTTCCGGCCGTTGGCGCAGCAGGTGCAGCGCATCGAGGCGCAGCCCTTGCAGCCCGTGCAGCAGACGCAGCCCGCAGGGCGGACGGCAGACGATGAGGCGGAGGCTCTGCGCTTGGCGCAGGAGATCATGGAGAAGGATGTCGCATTCTCGGAGAAGGTGCGGCTTTTGAATGCGTTTGCGGGCGGCTTCTTCCTCGCGGGTTCGTTCGCGGCGGCGAAGAGCCTCTTGAAGCAGGCGCTCGAACTTGATGCGCACGATGAGATGACGCTCAAGAATGTGGGGTATACGCTCGTCGCTCTTGGTGAGCGCGATGCGGCTCTCGACGTTGCCGCTATGATGAAGACGCCCGATTTCGGGCTTCTGACCGTTGTCCGTGGCTGAGGCGCATACCTTCGCCGGCGAGATGGAGCGCGTTCGTGCGCTGCTGGCTGAAGGCAGGGAAAGTCTCGCCCTTGCGGAGATGCGGCGCATGGCACGGCTTGCCCTGCCGCCTCGCGCCGCCTTCGAACTGGCGGCTGCCATGGCTTCCGTCTGCGCCGCCTTGGGCGACGTGAAGGGTTTGGCTGAGGCGTACCGTGCAGCATGCTCTTCAGGCGGCGCTCTGCCCGAAGAGCACAGAGCGGCGTACAGCAATTATCTCTTTGCGCTTCACTATCTGCCGGGCGTGGAAGATGCCCGGCTTTTTCGCGAGCACTGCAGCTTTGCCCGGCTTTTTGCAGGCGTCAGGCAGTACGCGCACGAGGCGGGGCGGCATCGCCACGAGAGACTGCGCGTCGGCTATCTTTCGCCGGACTTCTCCATGCAGATCAACGCCTTCTTCATCATGGCGCTCCTCGTCCATCGCACGAGGGAACGCTTCGATGTCTATTGCTACGATACGCGCGGTGCGGGCGGCAGCGTAGCGGAGCAGATGCGTTCTCTGGCGGACGCTTGGCGCGATGTGTCGGCTTTGACGTCAGAGGAGACGGCGGACTGCGTCCATGCGGATGAGATAGACATCCTCGTCGATCTTTCGGGTCATGCGGCGGGCGGGCGCACGCTCGCTGTCGCCGCGCATCGCCCGGCGCCCGTGCAGATGACGGCGATCGGCTGGTTCGATACGACGGGACTGCCCGCGATCGACTATGTGCTTGCCGACGACTGGGCGGCGACGGAAGAGAATGAAGAACTTTTTCTCGAAAGGCCGCTTCGCCTGCACGATCATTCCCTGCTTTGCTACATGCCGCCGTCGTCCGTGCAGCATGTGAAAGGGCGGCGCGAGCGCCGCGCGGCGCCCGTCTTCGGCAGTTTCAACAATTTTTACAAGATCACGCATGAGCAGCTTCTCCTTTGGCGCGAGATCGTAGAGCGCGTGCCGGGCGCACGCCTCGTGCTCAAGAATACGGCAGACAGCGAGGCGCAGGAGCGCCGCATGCGCCGCATGACGGCACGTGCGGGATTCGCCGAAGGCGCGGTCGAGTTTCGGCGTGCGACGAGCGACTACCTCGCGCAGTATCTCGACATCGACATCGCGCTCGACACCTACCCGTATCCGGGCGGCGGCACGACATGCGATGCGCTCTACATGGGCACGCCCGTCATCACGCGCTGTGGCAGGCGCTTCGGCTCGCGCTTTGGCCTGAGCCTCTTGTCGGCTGCAGGGCTTTCGGAGCTTGCGGCGGCGACTCCCGGCGCGTATGTGGAAAAAGCCGTCGCCCTCGCACGCGATCCGGAGCTTTTGAACGCGCTGCACGAGGATCTGCGCAGACGCATGACGTTGTCGCCCTTGATGGACGGCGCCGGCTATGTGTGCGAGGTCGAGAAACTTTATGAAAAGGCATGGCAGACATGGCTGCAGCAGAAGGAGAGGGGAAGAGCATGAGCTTGCCGTACTATGCGAAAATGTTGAAGGAACTATGGAAAAATGGTGTTCTGACGCAGGAGGAAACGAGCGGCAAGGACGTTCTCCTCGTCGGACTCTCTTACTTCGGATCGGGGCTGGCCAGCGTCCTGCAGCAGCCGTTTTTTGCTGCAGGAGCCAAGGTCGATTACGCGCCCCTTTTCAATGACGCGCTGGGCGTCAGCGCATCCTTGCCGCAGTTGGAGGAAACCGTAGCGGGCAAGAAGTACGATCTGGTCGTCCTGTTCGAGGGTTTGGAACGGGAACCGCACTTCGTGAAGAGCGCTGAGGCGCTGGCAAATTGCTGCCGCATGGGAGGAAGACTCCTGCTCCTCGTGCAGACGCCGGACGTCGCAGAGGAAGCATGGGGGGCGGAGCGTTGCTTGGAGACTTCGTGGGCATACGATCTGCAGGACGTCGCGAGCCTCTTCCCGGGATTTTCCCTGCTCTTTCACGTGCGCACGAACCCTGCCTGCCTGCTGGCGGCGAAGCTCGAAAAGCGGCGCGAGGCAAGTCCCCTGCACCCGAAGGCGTTCAGCCGGCGCCTGGGATGCCGCGTCAGCGAGAGGAAGGGACTGCAGGCGGGGTTCTTCCATGAGTTTCATGAGCTTGACCGCATCGGCACAGAAGAGTGCACGGACAAGTGCCGCTATAGGCACAACTATCTTCAGAAGTATGAGTTCTTCCTGCGCGATTGGAAGGAGAAGCCGCTGCGCCTCTTGGAGCTTGGCGTTTTCAAGGGCGGCAGCGAGCGCATGTGGAAGAGGTACTTTCCACGGGCGCAGGTTTTTGGCGTCGATATCGACGAGGCATGCAGAGTCTATGCGGAAGAGCGCATAGAGATCCGCATCGGCGATCTCTCGCAGAATGAGACGCTCGAAAGTCTCAAGGAGATCCGCCCGCACATCATCGTTGACGACGCCTCGCACTTTTGGAGCCATCAGCTCAAGGCGCTCTTCACGCTCTTTCCTGCGCTGCCGAGCGGCGGCATCTACATCCTTGAGGATTTGGAAACATCCTTGCAGCCGCAGGTCTACTCTGCCGACTACCATGATGCGCCGCTCGACGCCTATACGGCGGCGGAGCGCATCACGCGCGTGGCGGCGAGCCGGACGCCTTGCACGGAAGGCCCGTTTGCCGAGGAGATCACGGCGGTCGGCTTGGCGACGGAGCTTGTCGCGACGATGCTGTCGAGCTGCATCTTCATCAAGAGATAGGGGGAGGGCATGAACAAAATCATCGCTGTATCCCTGATCGCGGACTGCGCCGACATCATCGAGAGCTTTGTGCGCCACACCTTGACGTATGCGGATGAGATGATCGTGATCGACCATGCGGCAGCGGACGGCACGGGAGACGTCCTGCACGCGCTCTACGAGGAAGGGCTGCCCCTTTGCATCGAGCGCTACGAGGCGGCGGAGCTTTGCCATGACGAGATCATGACAGCCCTGATGCACAGAGCCTTTGGCGAGCACGGCGCCGACATCGTCGTGCCCGTCGACGCTGACGAGTTCCTCGTCACGGAGGATGCCGCGAAACCTTGCCGCGCCGTCCTGCAGCGTCTGCGCACGGACATGACCTTCTATGCATGGCATTGGATGTACGAGTTGGAGGAGCCGGAAAAAGATGCAGGCGAGTTCCTGCTCTCGCGTCCCCTGCGGCGAAAGAAGCGGCACGAGCCGGTGCAGAAGGCGATCATCGGGCGCGAGGCTGCACGCTCGTATCCTTTGCTGGCACAGGGCACGCATTACCTCTACCGCATGGAAGGGGAGGAGCGCGTGCCGGCGCCGGCGCTCCCCATCAGCTTTCTGCACTTCGCGCACTTCCAATGGCGCGGCGTCCTGCATACGGCGGTCAAGGTTCTGAACGGCTGGATCGGCAATGCGGCGAAGTATTCCGTGCACACGGCGCGCTGCTATTACTGGAAGGAACATTTCGATACGGTCTTCGAGGGCGGAGAGCCGCCCGTCGCGCTTTCTCCCGAGGAAAGCGAGAGGGTGCAGAACTTGGTCTTGCCGCAGGGGCGGATCGAGCTTCGCTATACGAAGGGCGCGGCGTTCTCCCCGCTGCAGAGCTTGATGCGTCTCTCCGAGCAGCTCGCACAGGATTTTGCCGAGGAGCGCGTGCTCGTGCGCCGAAAGCTCGTGAGCGTCGTCGTGCCGTACCTTGGCGATCTTTCGCTTTGGCGGCGCGCGCTGGAGAGCGTCGCTTCGCAGACCTATCCGTATATGGAGGTTGTCGCGCTCGATTTCGTTGGCGATGCATCCAGGCTGCGCGAAGCTCTCGCAGCGCTTTCCGTGCCGCATGTCGTCGTTCCCGCCCTGTCCGGCGGCTGGGGCGCGGCGCTTTCGCGTGCGGCGCATGGCACATACATCCAATGGCTGCTGCCCGGCGATCGCCTGTTTCCCAAGAAGATCGTGCAGATGGCGACGGCGCTGGAACTTGATGACGAGCTTGATTTCGTGATCGCCGATGCGGCAAGGGCGGCGGATGACGCCCTGCCGCCGTTCGTCTTTCGCATGAAGCAGCCGCACTGCGTCGTCGCCGCAGGCGCGTGGCATCGCAAATTCGTGCTCTCCGCCGGGGCGTCGCCCGAGGGGGGGCTTTCGGGCGTGCTGCTGCGCCGCAGCGTGCTCGACGCTTGCGCGTGGCTGGAAACGGCGTTCTTTCGCGCACACTTTTTCCCGTTGGCGGCTTTCGTGCTGCTCTTTCAGACGCGAGGGGACTTTCGCGTCGGCGTCTTTGAGATTCCCCTGCTCACGCATGAGGTGCAGGATGCGGCTGAATTGCCATGGCATCCGGCCGAGTGGGCGGCGCTGCTCCTTTCGTGCGGCGGGGGATTGGAGCCGGAAGTTTTCCGAAAGGCGCGGGCGTCCCTGGCAGAGCGTGCGCAAGACATCTTCCGACGCGAGGATGCTTACCGTGCGCAGGACTTTGCATGCGCTCGCAAGGTGTTCGAGGAGATTTTTTCGCAGCTTCCTGAATGAAGGCTGCTTTCGACAGGAAGAAGGCGAAGATCATGCCCAAAGCGCCGTACATCGCTGAACGTGCCATCGTCCTCGCGGCCGGGCGCGGCGAGAGGATGCGCCCTTTGACCGACTCCGTGCCGAAGCCTATGGCACGCATCGGCGAGCGGCGCATCATCGACACTTTGCTCGCCGCGCTCGTGGAGAGAGGATTTCCCGAAATCTGCGTCGTGCGCGGCTACTTGGGCGAGAAACTTAATGTGCTCAGGGAGGAGTACCCGATGATTCGCTTCATCGACAATCCGCACTGGCATGAGGCGAACAACATCTCATCGCTGATCGCCGCAGGCAATCTCGTGGAGAACGCTTTCATCATCGAGGGCGATCTCTTCCTGCAAAATCCCGCGCTCCTCTCGCGCGAGCAGCAGGGGACGAACTATCTGGCGATTCCCGTCAAGGAGACGACGGACTGGTGCTTCTTTCCCGACGAGGCGGGCGTCATCCGCCGCATGGCGGTCGGCGGCAAGGACTGCTGGAAGATGGTCGGCATATCGTATTGGACGGCTGAGGACGGCAGAAAGCTCCAAGCCTCGCTCAAGCGACTCTATGCGACGCCTGGCGGGGCGGCACGTTACTGGGACGAGGCGGCTCTGTCGGCGGACATTGAGGATTTCTGCGTGCATGTGCGTGCATGCACGGCGGATGACGTGCAGGAGATCGATACGTTGGCGGAGCTGGAAGCGCTGAGACGGGAGCATGGGGAAAGGAATGAGAAGTAGTGGTCACGCGGGCATTTCCATCGGGCAGTCCGAAAGGGGCAGAGATTTTTCAGGCGTTGCTGCAAAAGAGTCTGAGCGATACATATGATGAAGAGTTCTTCAAGCTTCTTGAACGGTATTGTCAAATGTATCCCTTATCAGAAAAGCCGGCGCTGTTCCTCGCTTTCTGCGCCATGAGCAAGGGATATTTCGACATCGCCTTGGGGCAGGCAAGAGCTGCAGAAAAAAAGCGACGCATATCCCTTCCTGCATGGGAAGTTCTGATCGCGTGCTGCTCGCGGCTGGGAAAGATGCGTGAGGTTGTCGCTTACAATGGGATGGCGCGTGCTTTCTACCAGCGCCCGATGACGCTTTCTTTGCCGCATGAGGAGTTGGAACACTTTTTAGAGGTGCTTTCGCGCACCATGAGTTCTCCTCTTTACGCGCCGTTTGTCACGACGAGAGCCTTTTGGGACGGAAGCATCTCCTATCGTCCCGGAGTCTTCGCAGGCGAGTTTCTTCCCACGATTCTTCAGCAGGAAGAATGGCCGTATTGGGCAGGCGCTTATATTGCTGAGGAGCCGCTGAACGAGAAGGGGTGGCTTTTGGAAAGAGTGAAGCAAGAACCGGAGTTTGCTGCGAACCAAGGCGCCGAATTCGTCTTCGATCTCATGCGTGCAAAGAAGGTGCAGGACATCTCGTTTTCTTCGAGAAACGGCGTGTGGCTTCTGCCGGCAGCCGGTCTGTCGTCAGGACAGGAAGTGAAGTTTGCGGGAGAGATGCCAGAAGGAATTTCGCCTTTGGCGTACAATGCGTTCACCTTCTTTCGCGTGGAAAAAGATATGCGGCTGTTTTCTGAAGAACCGTGGATTTTGGGACAGCCGATTCGCTTGGGGCACAGTCCGCATCGGCATCGCTTGGTGCTGAACATCCTTGTCGACGCCCTCAGCTGGGGCGAGATCAAACGGGAAGGCTATAGCTCTGTACCCAACCTCATGCGATTCTTCTCCAGGGGCATTATATTCGACAATTATTATTCGGCTGCGGAGTATACATATCCGTCGTTAGCCGCGATGGAGACGGGGCTTTATATGCATCATCTGCAGGTGTTTGACAATTGTTTCGGCGGTGAGATTGATCCTGGCATCAAGACGCTTTCGGAGGGAGCGGCGGAGCTTGGATACTATTGCGTCAACGTCATGGGATCCTCGGAGGGGGTCTACAACGGCGTCACGCGCGGCTTCCATCGGCTTATCGTCAATCCCAACAACTTGTCCGTGCATGAAGCTGTGGAAAGGGCAATCCGCCAGATTGAGGCGTTCGACGAGTGTGACCAATATGTTTTCCTGCATTTTGCTGATACGCATACGCGTTCGATTCTCGCTGACGCACTGCCTCTCACGACGCAGACGCACCTGCCACTGGAAGAGCGGACTCTGGGCGCGGAGGGTGAACAGACGAGCGTCTTTCTCTCGGAACGTGCCATTTATTCCCATGCCAATCGAGAGGGGATACGTCGAGTGGATCGGATCCTAG
>ERZ772957.1694-NODE-1694-length-13729-cov-5.115840_pt1 | contig 13729 bp, 7 predicted proteins | sample MGYA00580682_ERZ772957 | MGnify/ENA primary metagenome ERZ772957 (study PRJEB29015, sample SAMEA2737921) | human oral metagenome | biome: human oral; feature: human-associated habitat; material: dental | place: China | collected 2025 ...
GGCAAAAGGTAAAGAACGGGCTTTCCGCAGGGCGGGTACAGTCGGTTGCGCTGCGTCTTATCTGCGAACGGGAAGCGGAAGTGGAAAGTTTTATCCCCGAAGAATTTTGGACGCTTGAAGGCTCTTTTAAAAAAGGCAAAACAGCCTTTAACGCCCAGCTTGCTCTCTATAAAGGAGAAAAACCGACGCTGAAAAACGAGCGGGAGGTACAAGCAATCATCGACGTATTGCACGGGAAGGAAGCGACGGTTACCGATGTCAAAAGCACCCAAAAGACTATCCATCCTAAGCCCCCGTTTACAACGTCGACCATGCAGCAAACCGCGGCAAACCGGCTCGGCTTTACATCCCGTAAAACGATGCAGATTGCTCAGCAGCTGTACGAAGGTATCGCCGTCGGATCGAGCCGCGTCGGTTTAATCACCTATATGCGTACCGACTCGGTGCGTATCTCCGATGTTGCCCTTGCGGAAGTGCGCAAGTGGATCGGCGAGCAACATCCCGCTTTCTTACCGGAAAAACCGAATTTCTACACCGTCGGGGCAAAAGCGCAGGACGCTCACGAAGGTATCCGCCCCACGTACTGTAGTTATACGCCCGATTATCTGAAAGACTACCTCAACCGCGATCAGCTGCGCCTCTATACCCTTATCTGGGAGCGCTTTGTTGCAAGCCAGATGACCGGCGCAAAGACCGAAACGCTCAGCTATGAGATTTCCGCAGGAGATGCGGTCTTTAGAACGGCTTCTACCAAGGTAACGGACAAAGGATTCTACGCCGTGCTCAATCTGCTCCTTTCAAAAGAAGAAAAAGGCAAGGCGTTGCCGGCCTTAAAAACCGGCGATACCCTGACGGTAGACAGCCTGACCCCCGAACAGCACTTTACGCAGGGACCTGCCCGCTATACCGACGCAAGTATCGTTAAGATGCTGGAACAAAAAGGTATCGGACGCCCGTCGACTTATGCGCCGATTATTTCGGTACTGCTCGACCGCTACTACGTCAACCGCTCCAATAAGCAGCTTGTTCCCACCCAGCTCGGTAGAATAATCAATGATCTTTTGGTGGAAAACTTCAACGATGTTATCGACGTCAACTTTACCGCCGGTATGGAACAAAAACTGGACGAAATAGAAGAACACAATGCCGACTGGTCAAAGATTATCGGCTCATTTTATACCCCGTTCATCACGCAGGTGGATTCGGTGACGGCGCATTTAGGCAGTTTGAAAGGGAGCCTCGATGAGCCGACAAACTTTACCTGCGAAAAATGCGGCAAAAGGATGATGAAAAAACTCGGCCGCTTCGGTTTCTTCTTGGCGTGCGAGGGCTTCCCCGAATGCCGCAATACCAAATCCATTCCGTTGGCAAAGTGTCCGCGTCCCGACTGCGGCGGAGACATCGTATCCCGACGGGCAAAAGGACGGGGCAAAGAATTCTTCGGCTGCACAAACTTTCCGAAATGCAATTTTATCTCTCATTTTAAGCCTATCAACTCGGCGTGCCCCAAATGCGGCTGGTTCATGGTAGAAAAATACGACAAAAAGAACGGCAGCTATAAGGCTTGCGTCAATCCCGACTGCGATTACCTGCACAGCGTTGTCGAAGGTGTGGAAGACAGGGATATCGAATAGCCGATGGATCAGGTCTTTGAAGACTACCTCGCCTATAGCGCGGGCGTGCGGCATTTTTCCGAAAAAACAATTGAAGCGTACCGGAACGATCTCAAGCTTTTTTCCGATTGGCTTGCGGAAAATGAAATTCCCTTTACCGAGGTTACCAAAACACAAGTACGCATCTTTGTTGCAGACCTCGGCAACCGGCATTTTGCACCGGCAAGCGTCAACCGTACCCTCTCCTGCATACGGGGACTGTACCGCTATGCCCTGCAGAAAGGACTCTGCACAACAAACCCCGCCGCGCTTATCCGCAACCTCAAACAGCCGGACAAGCTGCCCCGATTCCTCTTTCCCGACGAAGCGGAGCGCTTCTGTGAATTCCCAAAAGAAGCGGGCATTTTATGGTATGCCCGCGATGCGGCGATCTTTTCGTCGCTCTATTCAACCGGATGCCGTGCGGCAGAGCTGCAAGGACTCAAAATAACGGATTTAAAGGGAGATTGCAGCTGGGCAATCGTACGAGGAAAAGGAAGCAAAGAACGCAAGGTGTTTTTTGCGGATTTCGCTCAAGAAGCGGTGCAGCGGTATTTGACGGAGCGGGCGGAATTGATTGCCTATCTAAAAGAACAAAACGGTTTAAAAACTCCCATTGCGGAAGATGCGCTTTTTTTAAACTGCCGCGGCGGCGCGCTTACGACGCAGGGCATCCGGTATATCATCAACCGGTACACCGCTCTTCTCCCAAACTATAAAAAACTGACGCCGCACGCCTTCCGGCACAGCTTTGCCTCCATGTTCATCACGCGGGGAGCGGACATCCGGGTAGTGCAGGAACTGTTGGGGCACAGCAATATCACAACCACCCAACGGTACACGCATATCACGGCAGCCCAGCTCCAAGACCTGTATCACAAAGCCCACCCGCACGGGTAGGTATGTGATTCTTAATTGTGAATTAGTTTCAAGCCATTGTCAAAAGAAAAGTGTCTATAGAAAATTGCGGAAAGCCGTTATAGGTGCTATACTACTCGCATGAACACACCACGCAAACTACCTGTAGGCATACAAAATTTCGAGAAACTCCGCAAGGACAACTACATCTATATCGATAAAACAGCATTTGTCTGGAATCTTGTTCAAGGTTCCAATCCGTATTTTCTAAGCCGTCCAAGGCGGTTCGGAAAGAGTTTATTCCTTTCGACACTGGCAGCATATTTCCTCGGACAGAAGGAATTGTTCAAAGGCTTGTATGTTGAACAAGCGGAAGAGGTGCAAGCTGCTCAAGAAAGCAGAACCGCATGGGAAACATATCCGCTGTTTTATTTGGATTTTAATACGGAAAATTATAATGATTCGCAAAGTATGCATAGTATTCTTCATACCCACTTAAACCGATGGGAAAAACAATACGGAGCCGACAATGCAGAACAAACATTTTCAAGCCGTTTTAAGGGTCTTATTGAACGTGCATATAAGCAAACCGGTAAGCAAGTAGTTATTCTCGTAGACGAATACGACAAGCCTTTACTGCAAACGATGAGCGCTAATGCGGAACTGAACGAACAATACCGCGATATGCTGAAAGCCTTTTATTCGGTGATTAAAACCTGCGACCAATATATCCGCTTTGCTTTTTTAACGGGAGTTACCAAGTTCAGTAAAATCAGTATTTTTAGTGATCTGAATAATTTACGGGATATATCGCTGGAAGAAGACTATGCCGGTATCTGTGGCATCACACAGTCGGAATTGGAAGCAAACTTTCAGTCTGAAATTCAAGTTCTTGCAGATAGGCAGCAGCTTGACTATCTGCAAGCAGTTGCAGCATTAAAGCAATGGTATGACGGCTACCTTTTCCATCCGGCAGGGGAAGGTATGTATAATCCCTATAGTTTGCTCAGCGCCTTTGTGAAGAAAGAGATCAAAAGTTACTGGTTTAGTACGGGAACACCGACGTTTTTAGTCAATTACTTGAAAGATGCACACTATTTTATCCCTGATTTGGATGGAAATATAGAGCTGGACGAAGACGGTTTACAAACTTATCGGGCTGTTGCACAGGAGCCATTTCCTATTTTATTTCAAGCAGGCTACTTAACTATTAAGGAGTATATAAAAGATTTACGGCTGTATCGACTGGGATTCCCGAATAACGAAGTACGGTACGGCTTTTTACATAATCTTTTGCCTGCCTATTCCAGTGTGCCGTTCGGACAAACGGGGGTGTCTGTAGCACGGTTTGTACAAGACATCCGCGGGGGAAAAGTGGATTCTTTTATGGAACGGATGCAGGCGATTATCTCCGGTATTCCGTATGATAATTTCAGCAAAAAAAAACTGAAGTTGCGTGAACAAAACTATCAAACTGCCGTATATCTGATTTTTAGGTTAATGGGGCAATTCGTGCGGACGGAAGTTCACTGCTCTACTGGAAGAGCTGATTGTGTAGTGCAAACTGCGGATAGTATTTATATTTTCGAGTTTAAGCTTACCGGCAACGGCACTGCGGAAGACGCTATCGCTCAGATAAGAAAACAGAACTATGCGGCACAGTATAGGGCAGAAGGGAAAAAGATAGTGCTGATTGGTTCTTCTTTCGATGAACAGACGAGGACGATTAAAGACTGGAGTGTGGCGCCTTGTATCTGTACTGTCTCTTTCAAAAGACTTACGGAAAAGTTTTTTTCTCCGTAAGCCGGGTAAACGCATCAGACAGAATAAATACAAATCGCAGAACAATGGGGGTTGGAGCAGCATTTGAGCCACAAAGTGGCGAAACTCTGCTGATACAGCCCCATTATTCTGCGGGGGTATACACCCAACTGTCTGATGCGTTTACCCTTTCCCCGCAATGTGCTACGCTATGCCCCATGCTGAAAACTCTATCGAAAAGCCTGCGGGAATATAAACGGACGTCTGTTTTTGCAGTGCTGCTGACGATTACGGAGGTGGTGTTTGAAATTATCATCCCTTCGTGTATGGCGTATTTAATCGATTTTGGAATTGAACGCGGAGCAATGCAAACGGTGTTCAAGTACGGAGCGGCGCTGTTAGTCTTTGCGCTTATCCAATTAACCACCGGTGTGTTTTCTGCGGTTACCGCTGCAAAGGCATCGGCTGGGTTCGCCGCAAACCTTCGGCAAGATATGTACGACAACGTGCAGACCTTTTCTTTTTCCAACATCGACAAATTTTCAACATCTTCCATTATAACGCGGCTTACAACCGACGTAACGAACGTGCTCAATTCGTATCAGATGCTGATAAAACTTGCAGTGCGCGCCCCCGGTATGATGCTCTTTGCGATGATTGCATCGTTCAGAATCAGTACGGAAATTTCTATGATCTTTCTTTTTATGATTCCGTTCTTGGGGCTTGGTATCTTTTTCATTATCAGGAACGTGCACCCCATCTTTAAGACGGTTTTTAAGACCTACGATAAGCTCAATAACGTGGTGCAGGAAAACGTGCGCGGTGTGCGGGCGGTAAAATCGTTTAACCGGCAAGAGTATGAAATTGCTAAGTTTGAAAAGATTTCCGAATCGATTTACCGGGGCTTTTCAAAAGGCGAGCAGTACATCACGCTGATGATGCCGCTGATGCAGTTCTGTATTTACACCTGTATGATTTTGATTTCGTGGTTCGGGGCGAGGGCGATTGTCGCAAGCGGAAACGATGCCGCGCAGGGCTTAACGACAGGCTCTCTGATGGCGCTTTTTTCGTATGCGACGCAGATTATGATGAGCTTGATGATGTTTTCGATGGTGTTTGTGATGATCACTATTTCCCGCTCATCTGCGGAACGCATTGCAGAGGTTTTGAATGAACGACCCGATATTAAAAATCCCGCACATCCGGTGATGGAGGTAAAGAGCGGCGACATTCAATTTACCCATGCCGACTTTATGTATACCGCCGATGCGGATAAGAAAGTCATCGATGATGCAAACATAAGTATCCGGTCGGGAGAGACGGTTGGGATTATCGGCGGCACGGGTTCTTCCAAGACTTCTTTTGTGCAGCTGATACCCCGCTTGTACGATGTTACCGCAGGCTCGGTGAGCGTCGGCGGCGTGAACGTAAAAGACTACGATATAAAAACGCTGCGGGATGCGGTGGCGATGGTATTGCAGAAAAACGAATTGTTCTCCGGTACGGTGAAAGATAATTTGAAGTGGGGTAACGAACACGCAAGCGATGTCGAAATTGCCGAAGCGTGCCGCCTTGCCTGCGCCGCCGAATTTGTGGAAGCAATGCCGGACGGCTACAACTCCCATATCGAGCAGGGCGGTGCGAATGTTTCGGGCGGGCAAAAGCAGCGGCTCTGTATCGCGCGGGCGCTGTTAAAAAAGCCCAAAATTTTGATACTTGATGATTCGACCAGTGCGGTAGATACCAAAACGGATGCGCTGATTCAAAAATCATTTAAGGAATTTCTCCCCGAAACGACGAAGATTATTATTGCGCAGCGGATTTCTTCCGTGCAGCATGCGGATAAAATCCTCGTGTTCGATAGCGGCTCCATCACGGCGGTAGGCACGCATGATGAACTGTTACAAACGAGCGCCATCTATAAGGAAGTGTTTGAAACTCAATCCAAAGGAACGGATGGTATCGTTCAGAAATGTCCGTCCGTGGACATTTCTGAACTTCGAGTTTTTCATAAATGAAAAACTCGATACTGTTTAGAACCACTGACATCCTGTCAGAGAAGCGATGTTTCAGCACACCGAAACTCGCCGATGAAAAATGTACAAGGAAGTACATTTTTCATCAAACTACCACAACAAAAATCGGAGATTCCGATGAGTACTATGAAACCTGCACACACAGCTAAACCGGAAATGAAGCTTTCCATGCCTGCCGTCAAACGGCTTCTTGCGTACCTCAAACAGTACAAAGCCGTTTTGGTAATTGTTACAGTCTGTATTTTGTTAAGCGCAGGAGCAACCGCCGCTTCATCTCTGTTCCTGCAAGTATTGATCGATCAATATATTATGCCGCTGCTTGCGGAAACCGATCCGGTGTTTACCGGTCTGTTACGGGCACTCATGATTATCGCCGCAATTTACGGCGTCGGAGTGCTCTGCTCATGGATTTACAGCCGACTTATGATCAATGTTGCGCAGCGGACGCTCAAGCGGATCCGCGATGAAATGTTCGGCAAGATGCAGCGCTTCCCCATCCGCTATTTTGACACGCATACCCACGGCGATATTATGAGCCGCTACACCAACGACACCGACACGCTCCGGCAGATGATTACCCAGTCGATGCCACAGCTGGTTTCTTCCGTGTGTACAATTGTGACGGTATTCTTTGCGATGCTGTACCAGAGCGTGTACTTGACGGTTATTGTTGTCGCTTCCATTTTTTCAATTTTGAAAGTGATTAAGTTCGTTGCAGGAAAGAGTGGCTACTATTTTGTCCGGCAGCAGGAAACGCTCGGCGATTTGAACGGCTATGTTGAAGAGATGATGAACGGACAGAAGGTGATTAAAGTGTTCTGCCGGGAAGAGGCTGTAAAAGCCGATTTTAAGGAGAAAAATGCGGCATGGCAGGAAAGTGCGGCAAAAGCCAACACGTATGCAAACGTTATCATGCCGTTTATGAATGCGCTCGGCTATTTTCAGTATGTGATTGTTGCGCTTGTCGGTGCATGGTTTGCAATTGCAAAAATCCCGAACCTGACGATTACCGGTATCAATACGCTGACGCTCGGTACCATTGCCTCGTTTTTAACGCTGTCGCGGAGCTTTACCAATCCTATTTCCCAACTCTCCAATCAGCTCAATTCGGTTATCAATGCCGTTGCGGGCGCCTCGCGGATTTTTGCATTGATGGACGAATCTCCGGAAGATGATGCCGGCACCGTTACGCTTGTCAATGCTCAAGAAGCAGTCGGTGTCTTGAACGAGGCTGCAGAGCGTACGGGGCTGTGGGCATGGAAAGAAACCCGCGAGGACGGCAGCGTTACACTGACTCGGCTCACCGGAAAGGTGATTTTTGAACATGTCGATTTCGGTTACTCACCCGAGAAAAAAGTGTTGAAGGATATAAACCTCTTTGCCGAGCGTGGACAAAAGGTTGCGTTTGTCGGAGCAACCGGCGCGGGTAAAACAACGGTTACCAATTTGATCAACCGCTTTTACGATATTAACAGCGGTACGATAACCTACGACGGTATACCGATTAACCATATTAAGAAGGAAGACTTGCGGCGCTCGCTCGGGATCGTACTGCAGGAAGTCAATTTATTTACCGGCACTATTATGGAAAATATCCGCTTCGGCAATTTGGACGCAACCGACGAGCAATGTATCGAAGCTGCAAAACTTGCCAATGCGCATAACTTTATTATGATGCTGCCCCGCGGCTACGACACGGTTATTGAAGGCAACAAAAACTCCCTTTCGCAAGGACAGCGGCAGCTCTTATCCATCGCCCGCGCCGCAGTCTCCGACCCGCCCGTTATGATCTTAGACGAAGCGACCTCTTCAATCGACACCCGAACGGAGGCGCTCATTCAAAAGGGTATGGATAGACTGATGGAAGGCAGAACCGTGTTCGTCATCGCACACCGCCTCTCCACCGTTATGAACTCCGACGTCATCATGGTCTTAGACCACGGTGAAATTATCGAGCGCGGCACGCACGAAAGCCTTATTGCCAAAAAGGGACGGTATTATCAACTTTATACGGGAGCTTTCGAACTTGACTAGACTTTTGAAAATATGCACGCCGTCTACGGCGTTGCTGAATAAACAACAGTCCTCGACGTACAACAAGTACGCCTGCGGGTGTTGTTTATTCAGCGCCTTGTATCCGGCACCACTATTTTCAAAAGGCTTACGGATAGTTTTTTCAACGGTGCTAGCTATGCAAAACCGCCATGGAGGGCGGTGGTTCTAATCAACAGCGTGTTTGCACTGCAAACACGTAGGTAGCAAATGTACAGGGATGTATATTTGCTACCGTGCCTGCCTATCGCAGTTCTACATCCGTTGCTTTGCCGTTTCGTTCGGCAAAGTTTTCTCCGTTTGCGTTCGGTTCTTTAAATACTTTAAAGCGTACCGGCATACCTTCCGTAATTTTTTTTCGTCGAGAAGGCTTTGTAAGGTTTGTAAGGCCGAAATAGAAATCTCCGCGATCGGCAGTTTCGATGATTCCCCAATTTCCTTTAAAGCGCTTAATGCTACCAACCAATGTATCGCTTTTTTGCCGTTCCAATGCCTTAATCCAGTGATTAGGGGGAACAAGTTTATCGGTTGTCATCTCATATTGATCGGGAAATGCCTCGAGAATTTCGCGCAAGGTATTGTGATTATACGATCGGGGATCAAATTCCGGCATACTTCGTCTGATTGATTTTCCTAAATCGGAAAGGCTGACCCATCCGTCGTCCGTCATCCGGGAGTTTTTATAGGCATGACCGAGGAGTTTTTCCAGAGAATCGAAGGGAGAATCCGGATTCTCTTCTTCCGGGGTTGCGGTACTATCGAGATTTTCCAGATATTTAAATTCATTGCAGGCGTTTACCCAAAGCGCTTTCGCGTTTTGTTTTCCGATACCAAGCACGTAAAGTCCGTATTCCCGTAATTTAAGCGCAAGGCTGTAGTAATCGGAATCCGTCGAAACGATACAAACGGCATTAATGCTTTTATTGGTATTAGCCAGCTCGATGGCATCCATAATAATGGTATTATCGGTCGCATTCGGGCCGTTGCGGAATTGCTGCACGGGACGAATGGGGATTTTTTCCAACCAATTTTTCCACCCATTCATATTTGGTGTTGTCCAATCGCCATACAAGCGTTTTATCAGTAATTCACCTTCCTTAGAAACTTCGGTGATAATAGCTTCCAAAAAACTCGGCGGAATATTGTCGCCGTCGATTAGCAATACGTATTTTCTATCCATGCCGACTATTGTATCCTTATTTGCAACTTTTTCAAGTAAAAAGATATTATGCGTTTATCCGCCTGCAAGAAAAAAAACGGGCATTCATACTCTGTATGAATACCCGAGATGTATATATTTTAACTGCAAAACAGCTTAATGAAGAATAATCCTCAATAAGAAGATAACAAACAGTATCCAGCTAATAATCGGGATTTGCTTGAATTTACCGGTTATGGCCTTCAAAATAACGTAAGAAAGGATACCGTACACAATACCTTCGGCAATGCTGTAGGTAAACGGCATCATAACGATTGTCAAGAACGCAGGAATACCTTCCGTAGGATCTTGGAAATCGATTTCGGCGGCGGCGCTCAACATCAGGAAACCGACGATAATAAGAGCAGGAGCCGTTGCGGCTGACGGGATAAGCAGGAAAAGCGGTGAGAAGATCAATGCAATTAAGAAGAATACACCGGTTGTCAACGCGGTTAAACCGGTTCTTCCTCCGGCGGCTACGCCGGAAGTGCTTTCGACAAAGCTGGTAACGGTAGAGGTACCCATCATGGCGCCGAAAACGGTTCCGATAGCGTCGGAGAGCAGCGCCTGCTTTACGCGCGGAATATTCCCGTTTTTGTCGGTAAGGCCTGCACGATTGCTGACGCCGACCAAGGTGCCGACCGTATCAAAAATATCGACAAACAGAAACGAGAAAAATACCGTAAAGAACTGGAAGCTGAAAATATTGCTAAAGTCAAAATTCCAGAAAACCGGAGTTGCCGGTACGCTTACGATTGACCAATTTTCCCAACCGCCGAACGGTACCGTAACGCCCATTGGAATGCCGATTATAGTAGTAATCAAAATTCCAAGAAGAATTGAACCCGGAATACGCAGCACATACAAAACAGCGGTAATAACCAAGCCGATCATTCCCAACAGAGCGGGGCCTGATGTAACGTTGCCGAGGCCGACTAATGTCGCAGGGTTATCTACGATAATTTCCGCATTTTTCATACCGATTAGGGTGATAAAAAGACCAATACCTGCTGCAACTGCTTTTTTCAAATTAATCGGGATCGATTCGACAATCGCTTCCCGTACATTGAAAAATGAAAGCAAAATAAACAGTAAACCTTCAAGGAAAACCGCCGTTAAGGCCGTAGCGGGCGAATACTTCATTCCGATAACAACGGTATACGTAAAGAAAGCATTTAAGCCCATACCGGGGGCAAGCGCGACGGGAAGATTGGCAAGAACAGCCATCATCAAGGTTGCGATTGCCGCAGATAATGCGGTAGCCGTAAATACACTGCCGGGATTTAAGCCTGCATCACTTAAAATAAGCGGATTAACGGCAAGGATATACGCCATTGCAAGGAATGTGGTCAATCCTGCAATGATTTCGGTACGCACATTTGTTTTGTGCGCTTGAAGCTGAAAGAGTTTTTCCATAAAGTAGCCTCCTTTTAGAATACATGAATTCCAATCAGCGTTATTATCAGTGTAGCACGGAATAATTGTTTCTGCAAGAAAATTTTTTTTGCTTTCTTACTTTTTTTTAGGTGATGTTGCGGTAAAATAACGGTAGTCAATTTAAATGCGGGGTAACAAAGAAAATTGCAGAAGAATAGGGAACTCTGTTTGAAGTCTTCGGCGTTGCTTCAGCCTCGGTTTTGCAGGCGGAGTAAAGACCGGCAAGTCAAGAAGACATTGCCTGCCCAATCTCTGCGAGCTGTTGTTTATGTTTTTGTTTATTCATATACATAGCACCATCCGCTTGCGTAAAGTGCTGCATCAAGTCGGTATTGGTGCTTTTTATCATTGAAAAACCTACCGAAATGGAAACTTTCCACGATTTTTTTTGCTTTGTGCATAATGTTTCTATTTTTTTCAGGATGATTTTCGCGTCCGCTTCGGTACAATGCGGTATGAAGGCAACAAATTCGTCACCACCGATGCGGAACAGCGTGTTCGGCGTATTTATCGTTTTCTTTAGTATTTCGGCGCATATTTGAATATACTCGTCCCCTGCGGTGTGTCCGAACGAGTCATTTACTTTTTTAAGGTCATCTATATCGGCAACAAGCAAAAGACAGGGTTTTGCGGAATTTTGTACGATTGTTTCTTTCCGCAACTCAAAGCAACTGCGGTTTAAGTATCCGCACAGGGCATCGGTAAATGCATTTTGTTCAATCTTTTGGATAAGTTCACCCAGCATACCGGCATCATACATAATAATGGTTGTTCCGACGCTTTTATTGTTTTGAGGGTTTAGAACCGCCTTTTTATGACAAAGGAACACTTTTCCCGTTGCTCTATGCTGCATATACAGAGCATAATCGATTTGTTCCCGAGACTGAATAGGCACAAAAAAACGGCTGCAAAACATATCGCCGTACAGCGAATACCGTTGAATGGGTATGGCTGCTTTAGTAAAAAATTGCACGGCAGCAGCATTTGCTTTAAGCAATTCGGTTTTTGCATTAAAGATAAGCACCGGTTGACTAAAATTTTGAAAGAAATCCTTTCTTCCGAGATAGAGTCCTTTTTGATCCATATCCCAATAGGTTAAGAAATATAAAGCATTAATACTGAACAAATGAGCGAGTAGCGAAAGGAGAAGTACCAGTTCCGTTTGCGCAATAAACGTACCGATGATATTCATCGCAGTAAAAACGCAGACCGCAACTGTTATAGCAATAACTGCTTTGCGGTTTTTTACGTGAGGTGAAAACACTTTGATAAAAAATAAAATACACGAAAGGAAGATTAACGCATAGCTGTATAAGGCATGCACGTAAAACCACGGACCGTAAATAAACGGACGGAGATCGATACCGAATGTTTTCACTTCCGGATTTAAACTGATAAAAAAGGAGTGCCGATTTGCGGTAATGCTTAATATACAGGTGATGACAGGGACAACGGCTATTAATCTGCGATATAAAAGCGGGAAATTCGGTATGCAGTAAGACTGTGCATAGTAAAATAAAAATAAACCTGAAAATGCAATACATATATAGATGAAACGCATCATAATAAAGCTCAATTGAAGCTCGTGTGTTTGCAGCAAAAAGAAGCGTATCAAATTCCAAAAACCGAGCATGGCGGTTAAGTACGCAATTGGTTTAAAAACTGGATTTTCGTTGCTCTTTTTTAGTGAACATACCGTTATGATAAAAGCAGTTACTGCGTTAAGAATGCGAAAAAAATTGAGGATATCTGTCATACTCATAAGGAAAGATTATAAGGGTGATTTTGTGACTTGTCAATCTTTATTTATAATGGAAAAGAAAAGAGATTGCAATACCTATTGAAACTCAATTTATGACAGGAAAAGACGGAAAATCTGAATATGCGGTTATTGTCTTTTTATGCTATACTACACCGTAAGGAGTCTTTTATGAAAGTGAATATACACCGGCTTTTAAAGGAGGCAACAGACGCTGCCCCGCAGGCCGAGTGGATCGGATTACGGAGAGTTACCAACCGTCTAACGGCGTTTTCCGCTATCGACGGTAAATTTGACGAGGCGGCCGGCGGCTCCGACGAAGGAGTTATGCTGGAGGTACTGTACAAGGGAACATTTAGCTACGCGGCGACTGCCGATTTGAGCAGCGGCGGTATCAAACGTGCAGCGGAGCAGGCTTTTGCGGCGGCACAGGCAGCGCAGCCCTACGGCATCCATCGTTTTGACCAAACGATGCGCCCCGCCACGCAGGTACGCTATGCCACAAAGCGCGAAAAATTAAGCGGGATTCCCGCTGCCGAAACGGTGGAGCTTTTGTGCAGTATCTGCGATGCCGCAAAGGTTTCTTCGCAGGTTATTCAGACCGCCGCTTCCTGCGAAACGGGTATCTGTGAAACCGAAACGGTTTCTACCAACGGCGCCGACATCCGGCAAACCGTCCGGTTCGGCGGCATCAGCATGAACGCCGTTGCACGGGAAGGAGACATTATCCAGCAGCGGAGTGCGCACGGACGTTCTGCACTCACTTATCAGGGCGGGCGGGAACTGTTCAATCCTGCGGGGCTGCTTGAAAAGGCTCGTAAGGCGGGCGCGGAAGCGGTCGAGCTGTTGACTGCCGCGCCGTGCCCCAACGGTAAGCGGACGCTCGTGCTAATGCCCGACCAGATGATGCTGCAAATCCATGAAAGCGTCGGGCACGCGCTGGAAATAGACCGCATCCTCGGCGACGAGCGCAACT
>ERZ772957.1695-NODE-1695-length-13728-cov-44.863161_pt1 | contig 13728 bp, 13 predicted proteins | sample MGYA00580682_ERZ772957 | MGnify/ENA primary metagenome ERZ772957 (study PRJEB29015, sample SAMEA2737921) | human oral metagenome | biome: human oral; feature: human-associated habitat; material: dental | place: China | collected 2025 ...
GGGTGGCCCGGCGCAGGTCAGCGGCGGCTCCGCGCAGCTCATCAGCGCCGCTGGCGCCCTTCCAGTAGGACTCGACGGCCCGCTTGAGCTCGCGGTCGGGCCCGATGCGCGGGTAGCCGAGGATGGTCGCGGCGGGAAGAGGGGTGGAGGCGGTGGTCGTCGGCGTGGTCATGATCGTCGCTTTCGTCGTCGAGGTTCAGGGGCGCGCGGAACCGGCGTGGCGCTATCCTGCGAGGTCGGCACCACCTCGGCGTACCACGCACCCTGCTCGGCGCGCAGCGGGCCGCGCATCGCGGCGAGGCCGTGGGAGACGAGGTGAGAGGCTCCTTCGATACCTCGCATCTGCGCAAGGGCGAAGACGTGGGTCATGCGAGCGCTAATCCGGGCATCCAGGGGACGACCGAGATCGGCCTGCCCGTCCGCGCGCAGGAAAGCAAAGCCGACGCGCGCCTTCGACCGGGACGCGAAGGCGACGAGCGCGTTGAAGTCGGCGTCGAAGGCACGGCGCAGGTCTTCGTTGTTCCAGGGGGCGTTCATGACTGTTCTCCTACCGGGACGTACCCTCACCGTAGCACCTGACCAGGTCATTTCGCCCCGGCGAGCACATTGCGTGCCGACGACGTCAAGCCTGGGGGCCCACACCCTTACCGGTCGACTCAGGAACGGCCAACCAGCTGCAGGTCGGCCTGGGGAGCGAGAAGTGCGAGGGCCTCCTCCACGCACGCGCTGACGGTGCGCACCCTTTGCACCCGGGGCGAGAGGACCTCGGGGGAATCGGTTCCCACCACGATCATGGGAATGCCGTAGCGCGCGTCAAGTTCCTCGATCGTGGCCGCGCAGGTGGTCCCGCAGCCGAAGACGACCGCGAGCGACGGCACCCCGCCGCGCACGTACTCGCGGAATCGATCACAGGCGGTCGCCCCGTCGTAGTCCTCACTGGACAGGACTCGCACCTCGCACCCGTACCAGGCCAGGGCGATGCCGATGACCTGGGCTGCCGTCTCGTGGGGGGCGTCGCTGATGAGGGCGACCCGGTCTCCCCCGACGAGTGCGCGCGTGGGACGCGAGTGGTAGACGCCGCGACACACGCGCTGGAAGGCGTTGACCAGCATGAGCGCGGGAGCGGCTCCGACGGGGTCACCGGCGGGGGCGGAACGCAGGGATTTGAGGGTGGGCTCGACGAAGCGCGACCACGTGTGAACGAGGCCGTGGCTGGCGACCGTCGCCTCAAGAACCTCCTCAAGGCGCGGGTAGTCGTCGCCGAGGGCGACCGTTCGTAGCTGGGCGGCGTTGGCAGGTCCCACGCGCGGATGCAGGGACGTTTCGGCGAGCGCTCGGCGGGCTGCTTGGGCTGCGGGCATCCCCGTTCGGATGTGGTTGATCATCGCACGCAGGCGCTCGACGTCCTCGGGCATGTAGCGGCGTCGGGCACCCGACTGTCGCCCCGTCGGGCCGAGGCCGTAGCGTCGTTCCCAGGTCCGCAGGGTCGAGGCCGAGACGCCCAGTTCGTCGGCGACGGAGGAGACGGTGCGACAGCGATTGGCCTGCGTGGACTGCGTGAGAATCGCCCGCGGCATGTCCCCTCCCCCTTTTGTTCATGCTGGTATGACTTCGATTGTTGCGTGTTCTCCGCACAATCGCCACAGGAGGAACCTCGAGATTTACCACTAAGTTATTCACGTAGTTGTTCATATTTCGTTCAGCATTTGCAGCATACTTTTTTCAGCATTTTTACAGACATTTTCCCTCGCACTGAGAACTGGCTCATACTTCAAGAAAGATGCTTGAATAACTACCGCACAAGTGTCTATTCTTGCCAGCATCGTGTGCCGAAAATGTCGGCACGACAGACATGAAGGAGGCACCCAAGTGACTGACGTCTCCCGCCTGCCCGGCCCCATGATCGACGCATGGGAGTGGCAGTATGAAGCGGCGTGCCGAGACCTGGACACGGAGCTGTTCTTCCACCCCGAGGGTGAGCGCGGCTCCACGCGCCGACGCCGCGCGGCAAACGCCAAGGCGATCTGCGCGACCTGCCCGGTCATCGAGCAGTGCCGATCCTACGCTCTGGCCGCTCAGGAGCCCTACGGCATCTGGGGCGGAATGACCGAGGAAGAGCGCCGCGAGGAGATCCGCTCCTCGGGGCGCGGACGCCGCGTTTCCTGACCCGCGACGCAAGCGCCGGTGCGGCATCGCCACCGCGATGCCGCACCGTTTTACTGCCCACGCACCCCACGAGACCCGATCGACGACCACCAACCAGGGACCCCCATGACCACCAACGAGGCCAAGGAAGCGGCGAGCACGTCGCCCGGCAAGCACCCGTCCACCCCTTACAAGACACTGTTCTTCGTCACCGCTCCCGTCACGGCCATCCTCGCAGGAACCTGCGTGTGGATGGGCGTACAGCTTGCCTCCACCCCATCGGCATCCTCATCGCCAACCCCGACGGCGGCCGCAACGGCCGCCGGACAGGCACCCGCCAACGCCGAGACCGCCGCACCGAGTCAAACGAATCAGAACAACCTCACGATCATGGAGTCGTTCGTGCGTCACCAGGCGGATGACCCCCAGGCCAAGGGCGACATCAACGCCCCGGTGACGCTGGTGATCTTCTCTGACTTTGCCTGCCCGTACTGCACCAAGTTCGCCCAGGAGATCGACCCGGCGCTGGCCGACCTCGTCGAGGACGGCACGCTGCGTGTCGAGTGGTACGACCTGGCACAGATCACCGAGTCGTCACCGCTCGCCGCTCAGGCGGGCATCGCGGCCGGCGAGCAGGGCAAGTTCTGGGAGTTTCACGACGCCGTCTACGCAGCCGCCGACCCGACGGGGCACCCCCAGTATTCGCAGGATGCGCTCGTTGACTTTGCGGCCAAGGCTGGCGTCCCGGACCTGGAGAAGTTCCGGGCGACCATGCTGGACGAGCACACCGCCGCGAAGGTGAGTGCCGCCAAGGAACGCGCCCACCAGGCGGGCATCACCGGCACCCCCACGATGTTCATCAACAAGGCCTTCATCAGCGGTTACCGGGACGCCTCCTACGTGCGCGCGACGATTATGGACCAGGCTGCTCAGACCGTCTCCTGAGATTCCGCGTCGCCAGCCTGAGGGCTCCGGCACGCGAGCGCGCTTCGCCGGAATGCTCCCCCACAGGAGCGGGACGCCGCGACACCAGCACAAGAGGGGCGGCCCGGAAGGAATCCTTCCGGGCCGCCCTTCATCGCCGGTGAGGCGATATCAGAGACCTCAGCGCTCGACAACCGCCAGGACGTCACGCGAGGACAGGATCTGGAACTCCTGGCCGTCGTACTTGACCTCGGTGCCACCGTAACGCGAGTAGATGACGGTGTCGCCGACCTTGACGTCAACGGGAACACGATTGCCGTTGTCGTCAACGCGACCCGGACCCACGGCGACAACCTCGCCTTCCTGGGGCTTTTCCTTGGCGGTATCCGGGATGACCAGGCCGGAGGCGGTGGTCTGCTCGGCCTCAACCTGACGGATGACGATGCGGTCCTCGAGGGGCTTGATGGAGATCGACATTGTCGCTCCCTTTCTTTTTGTCACGAAGGTGCTCGTCCTTTCCCTGCCGTCGCGGGGGTCAGGTGCAGGACCGGTCGCGGATGTCCCGCGTTTCCTCTCCAGAGTGTAGGCGCGCTCCTGGCACTCGGGCAACCCGAGTGCCAGGAGCGTTCACCCTCGGCGTGAAGCGGACGAGGTCACGCGTCGTCCACAAATGCCGGATGCCCCACCCGAGCAGCGAAGATGACACAATGGCCCGGTGAGCACCCTAACCCCCGTCCTCTCCTCGCCCGGCTGGGAGCTGCTGGAATCCCTCCAGGCCCGCCAGGACACCACCCCCGTGTCCCTGCCCGAGTTGGCGGGTGCCCTGCGTTCCTCCGGCGTGCCAGCCGAGCTCGCGGCCGCCGTTGTCACCCAGCTCGCCCTACGTCGCGCGGCGCGTGCAAAGTTTGGCCCCATCGCCTCGCACATGGTGTTCACCCGCGACGGTCTCGAACAGGCAACCCGTCTCGTCGTGGCCGCCCGCCACGCCCAGCGATTCCGAGACGCGGGTGTGAGGCGGGTCGCTGACCTGGGGTGCGGGATCGGCGCAGACTCCGTCGCCATCGCGGGCCTCGGGATGGGGGTGCTCGCCGTCGACATTGATCCGGAGGCCGCCCAGGCGGCGGCCGCCAACCTGCGCGACTTCGACGACGCTCAGGTGCGCCTGGGCGACGTCATGGATCTCGACATCGCCGAGCTGGCCGGTGACGGGGTCGACGCCATCTTCGCGGATCCCGCCAGGCGCACGGGAGCAGCACGCGGCTCAAGCCGCATCACCGACCCCGAGCGCTGGTCTCCTCCCCTGTCCTCCGCCCTGAGGTGGGCCCAGACGATCAGCGCCGTCGGCGTGAAGGTCGCGCCCGGCATCGCCTACGATCGGATCCCACCCACGTGGCACGCCCAGTGGGTCAGCGTGGGAGGCGACCTCGTTGAGGCATCGCTGTGGTCTCCCCCTCTCGCCCCCGAGGGACCGGGGCGCTCGTGCCTCCTCCTGGACGAGACCGGGGCGGCCCACGGCATCTCCTCGCGCGACGGTCAGGAGGCCAACGCCCCCGCCGAGGTCGTTGACGTGGTACCGCTGGGGAACACGATCGCAGAGCCGGACCCGGCGGTCATTCGCTCGGGGATGCTCGCCCAGCTCGCTCGGCTCGTCGGCGCCGGGATCGTCTCGCCCTCGATCGCATACCTGACTGGGGACGATTTACCCGCCAGCCCCTTCTACGACCGATTCGAAGTCCTGGAGGTGACGAACCTGCGGGCGAAGGCGATCTCAGCGGCGCTGCGAACGCTCAACGCGGGCAGCGTGGAGATCAAGAAACGCGGAGCGGACATCGATCCCGACGCCCTGCGCAAGTCCCTGAAGCTGAGCGGAGTGGGCCAGGCCACCGTCATCGCCACGCGCGTCGACGGGCGCCACCGTGCCATCGTCTGCAGGCGCTTGCCCGCAAACCTGTAAGGAAGCTCTCCGCCGACGACCCGCCTTCGCCTGCCACAATGAAGGCACCCAGCGAAAGGAACGACATGCCTCTGCCCTTCGGTTCCTCGGAGCGCTCAACGATCGGAGTGGAGTGGGAGCTCCAGCTCGTGGATCGCGACTCCCACGACCTGCGCCAGAGCGCCGACGCCATCATCGACCGGGCCACGACTCACGGGCAGCTCTACCCCGGCGTCCATCGGGAGATGCTGCTCAACACCATCGAGGTCGTCTCCAAGCCCCGTTCCACGGTCGCCGAGTGCCTCGCCGATCTCACGGACTGCGTTGACTTCCTCACGCCCCTGGCATCCGACCTGCGCATCGACCTGGCCACTGCCGGGACCCACCCCTTCGCCCGCCCGGGCCGACAGCGGGTCACGGACTCGGACCGATACGCTCAGCTCGTCGAACGCACCGCCTACTGGGGACACCAGATGCTGCTGTACGGGGTCCACGTCCACGTCGGCGTCGAGGACCGCGCGAAGATCCTACCCATCCAGGCCGCGCTCACCGCCCACCTCGGGCACCTCCAGGCACTGTCGGCCTCCTCCCCCTTCTGGGCGGGCGAGGACACCGGCTACGCCTCCAACCGGGCGATGGTCTTCCAGCAGCTGCCCACGGCGGGTATTCCCCGTCAGTTCGACACGTGGGAGGATCTGGAGGCATACACGGACGACATGGTCCGCACCGGCGTCATCGAGGGTTTCGACGAGGTGCGCTGGGACATCCGCCCCTCGCCCGCGTTCGGGACAATCGAGAACCGCGTCTACGATGCCGCGACCAATGCGTTCGAGGTCGGCGTCTTCGCCGCGGTCACCCACGTCCTCGTCGAGCACTTCTCACGGCTCTACGATGCCGGAGAGCCTCTCCCGTTTCTTCCCGATTGGTTCGTCGCCGAGAACAAGTGGCGGTCGGCCCGCTACGGGATGGACGCGACCCTGATCGTCTCACGTGACGGTGCCACGGAAAGCGCCCGGGACGGGCTTGCGCGCCTAGCGCAGGAGCTCGCCCCCGTCGCCGCGGACCTCGGCTGCGCCAGTGAGTTCGCGGGCCTGGAGACAATCCTTACCATCGGCGCCTCCTACGAGCGCCAGCGCGCCGTGGCGGCGGCCGCTCGCCCCGGACAGGGCCTTGATGCCGTCGTCGATCTCATGCGCGCCGAGATGAGTGCCGGGCGCCCCCTGGCTCTGGCTGAATTCGCCACCCTCAATGCCTAACCCTAGGGGCGTACGCCGCCTTCCCTCGATTCGTCCGTCCGCCAGTACGTGTGCCGCCCACGGCGCCTCGCATCCCACGCCCGAGGCCTGGGTCAGCGGGCCCACGGCCGCGCGGAACCGACACTTTGTCAGCGCTTTTTCAGGCCCTTTTCAGGCCGACGGCGTATCCTTGAGGCCGGACAAGAAGATACCGGAGAGGACACTAGACCGTGGCTGAGGACCTGCACGGCTCACATGCACCCGCGCCGACAGAACCCCCACTGAGAAGGCTCATCGCCCCGGTCGCAAACACCCTCGCGACGCTGTGGCTCCTCCTGTCTTCCCTGGCCCGTCTCACTGCGCGATGGCTCTCTGGATGCCCGGCCACGGCGATCGTCACGGTCGCCCTCACCGCGTGCTCGGCGAGCTACTGGGTGTGGCGTGACCAGTTCGTCACCCTTGAGGCCTCCCCGTCCTACTCGCACTGGTGGTCGATTTTCTCCTCCATCGGCGCGATCCCCGGCAATTTCATCGCCACGGCGGTGCTCGGCATCATCACCATGATCCTCGCCGGAGGCGCGGCGGAACGTCACCTGGGCACCCGCGCGTGGGTGACGGCTGCCCTCGCCGGGCAGGTCATCGGGGTCACCGCGACCTGGCTGACCCTCCCCCTTCTGACCGCCACGTTCTCCATGTGGGGCAACGCCATCGGCAGCGGCACCCTGTGGGGAACGAGCCTCATCCTCGTTGCCCTCGCCGGGGCAGCTGGCGAATCCCTCGGCTCGCGCTGGCGCTGGCGCGCCCGCTTCCTGCTCATCGGTGTTCTCGTGCTGTCGTCCGCCGTCCTCGGATCCGCGATCTCCTACGCGCGCGTCTGGGCGCTCCTGGCGGGAATGGTGGCCGCGCGACTGGCCGGCGTTCACGGGGCGAGGTCCGAATCGAGCGACGACATCACCATCCGACGCCAGCTCGCCTCCATCGCCGCCCTGTGCTGGGCGTGCGCCGCCGCGCTCACCGTCGTCTCCTCGACGCAGGAGGGACCCCTGGCGCAGATGCGCTGGTCGCTCGGCCCGGCCTGGTGGCTCGAGGGCCGCACGGGGGTCTTCGCCACCCTCCTGTGCCTCATGCCCATCACCCTGCAGGTGATCTTCGCGTACGGGCTGCGCAAAGGTCGGCGCCTGGCCTACGTGGGGACGCTCACACTCCAAATCGTCCTCGGTCTCTCAACGATCATCTCCAGCGCCGTCGCACTCCTCGAAGGGGTCACTCCCGATGGGGAGATCGCCCCCGAGTTGTTCACCACCGCGACCTTCCTTCTCGTTCCCGTCATCCTCAATCTGACGATGTGCATCATCGTGTTTTGGATGCGCCGGGCGTTTTCGATTCATGCCCAGCGATCCACGACGATCACGCTGCTGCGGCGCTGGGCGACCCTGATGATCGGCTGCGCGGCGGCCGCGCTCACCCTCGGCGCCCTCACGAGCGATTCTTTCGTTCCCTTCGAGGTGCTCGCTTCCAGCGACGAGCTCACCGTCACCGACTATGCGACACCCCTGCAGGTCTTCCACGACTACCTCCTGGCACTCCTGCCCACCGCCACCGCCTCGATCTTCGAGCCGACCCTCGTCCCCATGACCCTCATCGCGGAGGCTCCCGTCCTGTGGCTTCCGCTCATCGCCTGGGTGGGCACCCTCGGAATCATCCTGAGCGCGTTGCTCTCACGTCCGCGCATTCCGCGCTCGTGCCCGCCCGAGGAACTGACCTCGCTCGTGCGCACCCATGGAGCGGGCACCCTGGGGTGGATGAGCACGTGGGAGGGCAACCTCGTGTGGCTCTCCCCCACCGGGGACGCCGGCGGGGCCTACCGGGGTTCGGGCGGCGTTGCCCTGACCGTGGCGGACCTCGCGTACGCGCCGGGGAAAGCTAGCGCCGCGATCACCCAGTTCTCCGAGTTTGCTCTCGCCTCTGGCCTGACCCCCGCCCTCTATTCCATCCACGAGGAGCTCGCGCTGGCCGCGAAGGACGCGGGTTGGACGATCATGCAGGTGGCCGAGGAGTCCGTCCTCGACCTTCCGGACCTGGCGTTCCGCGGCAAGGCCTACCAGGACGTGCGCACCGCCATGAACCACGCGACGCGCGAAGGCGTCGAGGCCGTGTGGACCACCTGGGACGAGTGCCCGGAGGGCTGGAAGGACCAGATCACCGTCATCTCGGACGCGTGGAGCGCGGACAAGGCCCTGCCCGAGATGGGCTTCACGCTCGGCGGTGTGCGCGAGCTCTCCGTTCCCGAGACGCGGATCCTCGTCGCAATCGACTCCGATCACACGATCCACGCCGTGACCTCGTGGCTGCCGATCTACCGCGACGGGCAGGTGATCGGGCTGACCCTGGACGTGATGCGCAGGCGTGCCGAGGGCTGGCGCCCGGCCATCGAGTTCCTCATCGGCAAGGCCGCTCTGTCCGCCCAGGAGGAGGGGCTGAGTATCCTCTCCCTCTCCGGCGCTCCCCTGGCCCGTTCCGAGGACGATACCTCAGCGTTCGGACCGCTCATCGACGCGCTGGCCTCCATCATGGAGCCTCTCTACGGGTTCTCCTCTCTGCACGCCTTCAAACGCAAGTTCAAGCCCCGCACCCAGTCCCTCTATCTGGCTGTTCCCGATCCCACCTCCCTGGCCACCGTCGGGCTGGCCATCGCTCACGCCTACGTTCCCTCGCTTCGTCCGGCGCAGACGCTCGCGCTCGTTGCCTCGGTGGCAGGCGGGCTTGCGAAGCGTGCCGCTCGGGGGGTCGGTGACCTGCGTTCCTCCCGAGGTATCGGACACCAGGATGCGCCGACCTCTCACCCCGGAGCCGGGCGCGATGCCGAGGGGTCTCAACCATCGTCAAATCACGGCAAGAAGGATCAGCAATGAGCGTCCTTGGTTCTATCCCCCTCACCTCTTTTCGCACCCTGGCGGTTGTGGCCGCTCTGGCGCTCGTCTCCCTGCTCGCGGGAGCATTCTTCCTTCCTCGCCTGACCCCCGCGCGTTGCCCGCGTCGCGCACGGCGATGGCTCGGCCGAACCGCCGTCATCCTGATTCCCACGCTGCTCGTCACTGCGGCTGGAGGACTGGTTTTCAACCGTTCTCTCGGCATCGTCAAGACCAGCGGGGACCTCGGTCGCCTCGCTGCGGCCACGCTGTTGGGCACGAAGAAGGCCGCAGGTACGGAGACCAAACCCGAGCGCCAGCCCCTCGAGGAATCCGAACTCGACGCCACCTTCGAGCGCGGCGACGACGGCATGCTCACGACCACGTGGACGGGGCCCACGAGCGGGATCACTCAGCCCGTGTACGTCATCGTCCCCCGCGACTACGCGCCGGGCGACGGCAAGACCTACGGTGTCATCGAGCTCCTCCACGGCTACCCCGGCGCTGCCGACGGCATCTTGCAGAACCTCAGCATCCAGGAGGTCCTCGACAACGCGATCGATGCCGGGATCATCCCGCCTTCGATCGTCGTCGCCCCCTCCCTGAACGTCGACGAGAACGAGCACGATTGCGCGGATTTTAGCGGACGCCCCGCGGTCTTCACGTGGACCGCGCACGAGGTTCCAGCGATGATTCGGCACAACTTCCCGGGGGTTTCCTCCGACCGCGACGCGTGGATGATCGGTGGTTTCTCCTCGGGCGCATACTGCGCCGTGTGGACCGCCCTGCGCACGCCCGAGACCTTCGGCGCCGCCGCAATGCTCTCCGGGTATGACACGCAGATCGAAGGCCAGATGAAGACCCAGGGCACGCAGTACCTTGCGGACAATACCCTCTCCACGATGCTCGCGACGCGCGCACCCGACGGAATGCGGATCTACGCCATGGCGGCGGCCGACGACGGCGCCGGTGGGGCACCCGCGGCTCTTGCGATGGCGAACGCCGTGAAGGAACCCGACAGCGTCACCACCGACATTCCTCCGACGGGCGGGCACGCCGGTCCCCTGTGGATCGAGAAGGTGCCGACGATGCTTGCCTGGTGGGGGTCCTCCGACGTCGTGTCCTCCGCGGTTGGTGCCCCGCCCACGGCGCAGACGGCGCGCGCATCGAGCGCCTTCAGCTCGATCGTAGCCGCCACGACCGTCACTCACCGCTCGCGTCCGCTGGCCCCCAACACCTTCGCGGCCCTGGCTGTCATGTGCGCGCTCGCACTGTGTTTCGTGATTCTCACGTGGCGCGTGGCCGGCAACTGGCGGTTGCTCGGCAAGAATGAGCTCGCCGACATGGCGCTCTCGCGGTCGCGCTTTTGCCGCCCCACCGTTGCCGCGGTGCTGAGCGCTCTCCCGCGTCCCATCGGCGCGGGAGCGGCCTACCTGGCTCGCTTGGGTTGCCTCGGCCTCGCGGTCTCGACCTCGTCGGTCCTCATCGGCATCGCGTCAAACATCGCCGGAGGGTTCTACACCTCGTGGGGTTCCGTGGCATTGACGCTCACGAGGACCCTCGGCTAGGCGCACGCGCGCCCAGGCTGGGCGCATACGGTCCCGGGGCGCCGAGGCGCCTTCTGGGCAGGCGGGCGCACGCGCGCGGGCGACACCCCTCAAGCAGCGAGGCGGTCCGGCGCCCGACGCCCGTTTGCTCTCCTACGCGCTGGGCGCGACGTAGGTCCGCGTCAGCTCCATCCCGGAGTCGGGCGAGAAATCCCAGTCCGACGGGGGCAGTCCCGCCGCAACCAGCTCCGATCCGATCGCCGCGATCTGTGCACCGTTGTCGGTGCAGAACCGCAGGGGCGGCATGCGCACACGGATGCCGGCCGCGTCGGCGCGTTGCGCGAGCAGGGAGCGCAGCCGAGAGTTGGCGGAAAAACCACCCCCGACGACGATGTCGCGGCAGCCCCTGTCGCGGGCCGCCTGCACGGCCTTGGCCGTGAGGGAGTCGTTCACCGCCTCGGAGAACGCGGCGCACACGTCAGCGGCGCTCACGTCCTCGCCCCTGGCGCGCGCCCCCTCAAGGTAGCGGGCAACCGCCGTCTTCAGGCCTGAGAAAGAGAAGTCGTAGCGGTGGCGTTCCTTGTCTTTGCCTGCGGAAAGACCGCGCGGAAAGCGCAGTGCCTCACGGTGCCCCTCGCGCGAAAGACGATCGACGTGGGGCCCGCCGGGATAGGGAAGACCCAGCAAGCGCCCCACCTTGTCGAAGGCCTCGCCCGCCGCGTCGTCGAGAGTTCCACCCAGCTCGACAACGTCCGTGGCAATGTTGCGTACCTCAAGGATGTTGGAATGACCGCCCGAGACGACCAAGCCGATGAAATGCCCCGGCAGCGGGCCGTCGGCGAGCTTGTCCACGGCGAGGTGTCCGATCACATGGTTGACGCCGTACAGTGGCTTTCCTAGGGAGGAGGCGAGGGCCTTCGCCGCGCAGATGCCGACGGTCAGGGATCCAACGAGGCCGGGGCCAGCCGCAACCGCGATCGCGTCGACGTCCGCCAGGGCCACCCCCGCCTCGTCCAGGGCGGCATCCAGCGTCGGAAGGAAGGACTCCAGGTGTGCGCGCGAGGCGATTTCGGGGATGATGCCGCCGTAGCGCGCGTACTCATCCATCGAGGTCGCCGTGCGGTCGACGAGCAGATCCGTACCGCGCACGAGGCCGACACCCGTCTCGTCGCACGTTGACTCGATACCTAGGACAAGGGGTTCACTCACGCGCACTAGTGTAGGCCGCATGCCTGCGCGCCGCCCGGGCGCACGTGCCCCGGTCCCCTAGTCCGTTTCGTTCTCGCTCCGGCCCCTCGCGTTTGCCACGAACATGGCCACGCCCGCGACCGCGAACACCAGCAGCGACCACGGGAAGAGGGAATCGGCGAGAGCTTTGATTGACGCCGATCCGAAGAGGACACCGAGAAGGAGGAGGATCGACAGGAGTGCGAACACGGCCATCGCGCCGATCCCGACGGTGGCGCCAACCCGGTAGCGCCGCGTGTGCGTGTTGGGGCCGCTCTCATCGAATTGCATGGCTCTGTTCCTCTCCGCGCCGACGATGCCATCATGATACGCCTCGGCGGGTGCGCAGCCGCACGGATGGAAGCCTCGAATCTGCCCGCTGGCCGACTCGCCGCCTTGCGGCGATCAGGAGGGGAACATCGAGGCCCCGCACCCGGAGCAGAGCCTGGCGTCCTCGGTCTCGAGATACCCGCAGGCGGTGCAGCGGACCCTGATCTGCGGTTGGACCGCGAGCCCCTGACGCCCCACGGCGCGACGGCCCTGCCCCGCCAGGATGAGAAAGAAGCCCACGAACGCCAACGGAAAGTCCCGGAACGCCAGGCCGGATCCGCCCGCGCCCGAGGAGAGACCGTCGCAGAAGGAGAAGACGGAGAGGAAGGGAACGAAGAACAGGACGAAGCCCGGCAGCGTCAGCGCCGCGCCCTGGGTAGGCGCGCGGGGGCCCGGCGCGTGGCAACGGGGCAACCGCCGGCCGATGGCCTAGAATCGGAGCGTGACGATGTATGAGCCGCCAGCCGAGCAGGAGCTCCAACCAGACTATCCCGTGCCCGAGCCCCTCAGCGGCCACGGCCCAGCCCGCATTATCGCCATGTGCAACCAGAAGGGCGGGGTCGGCAAGACGACGACGACCATCAACCTGGGCGCCGCCCTGGCCGAGTACGGGCGCAGGGTCCTGGTCGTGGACTTCGACCCCCAGGGCGCGGCGTCGGTGGGCCTGGGCATCAACACCCTCGACATGGACCAGACCATCTACACGCTGCTCATGGACCCGAGGGCGGACGCGGCGGCCGCCATCTGCACCACCCGGACACCGAACCTCGACATCATCCCCGCGAACATCGACCTTTCCGCCGCCGAGGTGCAGCTGGTCAACGAGGTGGCGCGCGAGAGCGCCCTGGCGCGGGTGCTGCGCCGCGTCGAGGCCGACTACGACGTGATCCTGGTCGACTGCCAGCCCTCCCTGGGGCTCCTGGCCGTCAACGCCCTCACCGCCGCGCACGGCGTGATCGTGCCCGTCGAGGCGGAGTTCTTCGCGCTGCGCGGCGTGGCGCTGCTGGTCGAGACCATCGAGACCGTGCGCGACCGCATCAACCCGCGCCTCAAGATCGACGGGATCGTGGCGACCATGGTCGACCTGCGCACGTTGCACGCGCGGGAGGTGCTCGAGCGCCTCCACGAGGCCTTCGGCGACCTGGTGTTCACCACCCGCATCGGCAGGACCATCAAATTCCCCGACGCCTCCGTGGCCACCGAGCCGATCACCTCCTACGCGCCGGGCCACCCGGGGGCGGAGGCGTACCGGCGCCTCGCCCGCGAGGTGGTCGCCCGTGGCGACACCGCCTGAGGCGGACGGGACCGCGCCCGAGGGGGACCGGGACGACCGCTTCCAGGTGCGCCTCGACGTCTTCGAGGGGCCCTTCGACCTGCTCCTGCAGCTCATCGCGCGCAAGCGCCTGGACATCTCCGAGGTCGCGCTGGCGCGCGTGACGGACGAGTTCATCGCCCACATGCGCGCCTTCCCCGACCTG
>ERZ772957.1697-NODE-1697-length-13724-cov-3.963348_pt1 | contig 13724 bp, 14 predicted proteins | sample MGYA00580682_ERZ772957 | MGnify/ENA primary metagenome ERZ772957 (study PRJEB29015, sample SAMEA2737921) | human oral metagenome | biome: human oral; feature: human-associated habitat; material: dental | place: China | collected 2025 ...
AATGCCCGGCGGACGGCTCCGCATGGAAAAGCTGAGCAGTCTGGTTGCCGTCGGCAAGCTCGACCTGTCAAAGCTCATCACCCATACGTTCCACGGTTTTGAAAATGTTGAAAAAGCTCTGTATCTTATGAAGGATAAACCTGCCGATCTCATTAAGCCGGTGGTTATCATCTAATACGGGCAGATGATGCGGCGCCGATTAACCTGCATACCGATATGGCTGTAGGGTATCGGCGTCTGCGGTTGCTGCAGCGAATATTGCGGCTGTGCACGGTCTTTTGACCCTGTGCGGTTGCCTATTGCGAATCCGCTGTAGAGGGCTGTCCAAAAACTTCGGTTTTTGGGCAGTTTCCTTAGATTTAGCTGCGGCTTTCAGCATAATCCATGCTCCGGAATTATTCCGGGGTGTGGCGTGTTTCAATATCTTACAATAATATAGTACAGTTCTTATCGTTCGTTATGAAAATTTTAGTTATCTCAGGCTTTTTAGGCGCGGGCAAAACGACTTTTATTCAAGCGCTTTCGGAAAAAACGGGTGAAAATTTTGCCGTTATGGAAAATGAATACGGCCAAACAGGTATTGATGGAGATGTGCTGCAAGGCGATAGGCTCAAGGTGTGGGAGCTGACCGAAGGCTGCATCTGCTGTTCACTAAAATCCGATTTTGCCTCCTCCATCTTGACGATTGCCAACACGCTCGATCCCGAATATCTGGTTGTTGAACCTACCGGCGTCGGCTTACTGAGCTCGGTTATGAGCAATATCAAAAAAATCGAATACGACCGGATTACCCTCCTTGAACCGCTAACAATTGTGGATGTGCATTGTGTCGACGCATATCTGCAAGAATTCGGGGAAATCTACGCAGATCAAATTAAAAGTACGCCGCGTATCCTCCTTTCCAAAATAGAGCACACATCCGCTACCGAAATAAGCCGTATCGCGGCGATACTTCGCGGGCTCAATCCTCAGGCTGAAATCCTCATAGAACCCTATCAAGCTCAGCCGGAAGCATGGTGGCTGAGCTTGCTGGAAAAAAACTATGCCGATACGGCGCGGACGGGAGTCCTGCTTGAAGATGATCAATTGCCCGATTTGGAAACGGTGAATTTGACCGATATAAAAACCGATAGCGTGTATCGGCTGCTGGAGCTGCTTGTCGCGTTGCTCCGCGGTTTTTTCGGCACCGTTTATCGGGCAAAAGGCTTTGTCATCATCGGCGGGCAATGGACGAAATTCGATATCGTCAATAAGCAGTATACGGTTGCCGTCTGTGATCCGATGCCTCATGCAAAAGCCGTTGTTATCGGACAAAAACTCGATAAAAAGCGGCTGCAGGAAATTTTCGCCGCGAACGTTCAATAAAGATCATCATATTCATATTCCAAATAACAGGATCGTTCTCTTTTCCGTTTCGATTATAATCGATACTGTTTGAGAATACTGTATCTTTATCGACTATAATCGAAACTGTTGTTGATTCTCTCTATAGTTTCGACTATAATCGAAATCGTTGTTATTTTTCTTTATAATTTCGATTATAGTCGAAACTGTTGGAATTAAGGATGGGTAATGAGCAAGATTATCAGACTGAAATATCTGGAAAAAATCAAACCGTTTGTGGATAAACCCGTTATCAAGGTACTGACCGGTATGCGGCGGGTCGGGAAATCGACGCTTTTAACGATGATAAAGGACGAAGTGCTGAAAACCGTACCGGATACCAATAAAATCTATCTTAACTTTGAAGCTGTCGAATTATTCGGTATCGCGACGGCGCAGTCGCTGCTCGGCTATCTGCAGCCAAGGTTACAGGGTATTACGGGTAAGCGTTATTTTTTCTTTGATGAAATACAAATTGTTGCAGGCTGGGAGCGGGTTATCAACGGGCTCAATGTGGATGGTGATTGCGATATTTACATAACCGGTTCCAATTCAACACTGATTTCGGGCGATCTTGCGACGCTTCTTTCCGGCCGGTACATCACATTTGAGATATATCCGTTCACTTTCGGCGAGTTTATACAGGCTTTTCAGCACAAAAATCTATCCGTTGAGGTATTATTTGAGGCTTTTATTACCATTGGAGGGATGCCCTTTTTGCGGTATTTTGATCTGGAAGAAGCGCCGTGCTTTAAATATCTGAACGACGTGTATAACACGGTATTGGTCAAAGATGTGCTGCAGTACAACAGCATACGCGACGTCGATATCTTTAACCGTATGCTGACTTTTGCGCTTGAAAATATCGGCCATCCTTTTTCAGCTAACAGCATCAAAAATTACTTTAAAAACGAAAGACGAAATGTTTCAATCGATACTATTTTGAATTATTTGGAATATTGCCGCAATGCATTTATCCTTCAAAAGGTAGCGCGGTATGATACGGCGGGAAAAAAGCTCCTTAAAGTAGATGAAAAATACTATGTGACGGATCACGGATTCCGGCAGGCGCAGGGCTTTTCCAATACGAAAGATATTGAGCGGACGCTGGAAAATATTGTGTACATTGAACTTGCATCTCGAGGCTACGCGGTGAAAATCGGAAAAGTAAAAGATCGGGAAATCGATTTTATTGCGCAAAAAGGGGATTCGGTTGCCTATTATCAGGTTTCGTATCTGCTGACTGATGAACAAACACGCGAGCGGGAATTCGGCGTATATGGGTTGATTGAGGATAACTTTCCAAAGTATGTCCTTTCGATGGACCGTTTTGATTTCAGTAGGGATGGCATTATCCATAAAAACATTATCGATTTTTTGTTGGAAGATACCGGTGCCTTTGTCCGGTAGATCCGTCAGACATATTATTTGACAAACAGGGGCTGTTTTGTTAATATCTCCGTACTCTGTTAATATAGGCTAACTCTTTATTCCTGCATTTTGGCAGAAGTGTTTATCTATGGTCAATTTTTTCAATCGATTTTAATGGGAGAATTATATGAAGTATGTTTGGCTTTCAGTAGGCTGCATTTTTTTAGGACTCGGCGTATTGGGCGTGTTCTTGCCCATCTTGCCGACTACACCGTTCATTTTAGTAACGCTTTTCTGTTTTGCAAAGGGGTCGGATCGGATGCACCGGTGGCTGCTTTCAACAAAGCTGTATCAAAATCATGTAAAGCGATTTAATGAAACCCGTTCCATGACGTTGAAAGCAAAGGTCATCATTCTGGCATTTGCATCGGCAATGCTGCTTTCCGGTTTTTATTTTTCTAAAAGTATCTATGCCCGAATCATCATACTGATAGTGCTTTCTGTTAAGTATTATGTCTTTATTTTCAAGATCAAGACAGTGCCGTCGGATACCGCTGAGGCAGCCGTGCATACGGATACGGCAATTGTACCGGAAGAAAACCGGAAATAGCGGCTTTCTTTCATTGCGGCGTCTGCCTTGAACGGGTAGCCGGTTCCTTACCGGTTGTCAACTCCGGCGGCTGCATCGGACATCTCCTGTAGGGTCATCTCATCGGAGGCAAGCTGCATATTCAGCTTTTTACCCATGCCGTTTGCCGTGAGCGTAAGCGTGCAGGTATGAATACCAATCGATCCCGTGAATATCATGTCCGATTTGGAAGCCATCACCTTGTAGGTACCTTGCAGATTATCAAGAAGATACGCTCCGTTGGCATCGTGTTGAATTTTTTCCTTAGGAATAACGCAATAAAGAGATGAAGAAAAAGGCATCTTTCCCAGTTTAAACTTTTCCGAGCGTATTTGAATATCGCCGGACGTTAGTTCGGTAACAATCAGCGTCAGCTGATTTTCAACGGTTTCTTTACCGACGGTACTGCGAATGATTTTTTCAGTCCCATCGGAAAGCGCGCGGATGTACACCGTTTGCCGGTATAATACTTCTCCGCTGTCGCCGAACAAGAGCGCGGCAACACTAAAAAAACAAACTGCTGCGGATATTTTTATAACGTGTCGTATCATAGCGCTTTATGATAATAATGGAATAAAAAATGTCAATGGCGGCGTTGATTTTATGCAACAAGCGGTATATGATTGCCCTGTTTTTGAAAATATCAAATATTATTGAGAGGAGTTATATATGAACATTTCACCTGAACTTTTAAAAAAGTTTGAAACCGATTACCATGCGGATCCGCAGAATGCGCTGATCGCAGGGGCTATTGCAAAAAGCGGTATTGAAGACGCCTCATTTAATAATGAAGTGCGGCGCCGTCACAATTTTTACTTTTCGCATGAAACAAAACGCGGAGAAATTACCAATCAAAAGAAGAGCGGCCGCTGTTGGATGTTTGCTTCGCTGAATGCCGCCCGTGTCGAAACGATGAAAAAGCTCAACTTGGAAACCTTTGAGCTTTCCCAGAACTACACGCTGTTTTGGGATAAACTTGAAAAATCCAATTACTTTTTTGAAAGCATCCTAGAGACCCTAGACGAACCGCTCGAAGGGCGGCTGATGGCTCACCTGCTCGATGCGCCTATTCAGGACGGCGGACAGTGGGATATGTTTTCCGGTATTCTGCAAAAATACGGCGCTGTGCCTAAGGATGTGATGCCCGAAACCTTCCATTCTTCCGATACGCGCTTCTTTGTTGCCGAATTAACCCATCGCCTCCGCAAATATGCGCAGCTGTTGCGGGACGGGCACAAGGCGGGAAAGGCTATCACAGAGCTCCGCGCAGACAAAGAAACCTATCTTTCGCATGTATATAGCTTTTTGGTTAAGGCGCTCGGCGAACCGCCGCGCGTATTTGACTTTGAATGCCGCGATAAGGATAAGAAGTTTCACAAAGCAGAGCAGATTACCCCGCAGCAGTTCTTTAAGGAGTATGTCGGCTGGGATTTAGACAATAAAATCAGCTTAATCAATGCGCCGACGGCAGATAAGCCTTACGGCAGAGCCTACACGGTAAAGTTCCTCGGTACCGTCAAAGAAGCGGAGCCGATTCACTACATCAACGTACCGATCGAAGTGCTTAAAACGGCGGCTGTTGAATCGATTAAAGCCGGTAAGCCGGTCTGGTTCGGCTGCGATATGGGGCCGTATATTTGCCGCCCCGAAGGCATTATGGATACCGAAGTCTATCTCTACGATAAAACGCTCGGCGAACTGCCTGAGTTCACAAAAGCGGAACGGCTCGATTACGGCGACAGCCTTCTTACCCATGCGATGGTGCTGACCGGCGTCGATCTGGATAAATCAGGTAAGCCGATTAAATGGCAGGTAGAAAATTCGTGGGGTGATGAATCAGGCAAAAAAGGGATGTTCTCGATGTCCGATGCGTGGTTCGATGAGTATACCTATCAGATTATGGTAGAAAAGACCTTTGTCGAACAAAAATGGCTCGACGCCTTAAAACAGCCGCTCGTACAGCTTGAGCCGTGGGATCCGATGGGCGCGCTGGCACGGATATAGGAAAACGGGTTATCAACTCGGATTTTACGACGGTTTTAGATAAGCCATAATGATGGAAAGACTTATCTAAAACCGTCGAGCATTTCTATTCCGAAGGAAGCAAAGTATTTTTCACTGTCTTCTGCCCGCTATGCAGGTGGAAGACAAAAGCTTATAGCCAAAAACTTTCCCCATATTTTTCTTACAATCAATAAGATGCGAGATGTAGAAAATTTGATGAATTTATCATATATATAGAGCATCTCTAAGAACTTGGGTAGATTTTTAGAGAATTGTATAGGAGACCATATATGCCTTATACAGTTTTAGAAAAAGAACTTGCAACGCTCCCTCATGCTGCAATAAGTGAGGTTCTTGATTTTATCCGCCTGATAAAATTGAAATTTCCTGAAGAAGATGCTATTTCTGAAAAGAAGTCTCTTTTTGGCGTTTGGAAAAATGAACCTTTTTATATGTCTCCGGATTTTGATGAGCCTCTCGAAGATTTTGCGGAGTATATGTAATGAAGTATTTGCTCGTTTTCCCTTCAATATTCGCCTCAGAAGAACAGTACGGCTAATATCAATACACCTTGATTTTTGTCTTATAGGTACGATATATTGTACTCATAAAGAGGTAGATATGGATGCAATTACATATTCGGATTTACGCCGCAATCTAAAAACATACATGGATAAAGTTTACAATGACTATGAGCCTTTGATAATATCAAGGAAAATTCGGAAAATGTGATTCTTTTATCGATACATGAGTATAATAGCCTTATTGAGACCGATTATTTGCTTAGGAATGAGGCGAATGCAGCTCATTTAAAAAAATCAATTGAACAGCATAAAGCCGGAAAAATACAAAAACACGAGTTATTGTAAGTGTGCGAAATTTTAGATAAAATTTCGCATATTTTTTTAATAGGCTGTCTAATGCATCAGGCAAATATAGGTTGTGTCTGTTAAAACAAGCTTTTCCGTTAGCCTTTTAAAAATAGTGATGCCGGATACAAGGCGCCAGCAAAAATAAAGCGGAGACGTACTTGTTGTACGTTGAGTATTTATTTTTGTGCAGCAACGCCGTAGACGGTATGCATATTTTTAAAAGGAAAAGGTTGGCCAGCCTATATTATTTTGCGGGACTGCTAAAAAACGGCCTGATGCGTTAGACAGGCGGAGAGATGCTGCAACAGCTTTTCTCTGCCCGTTTTTTTTGTAGCAGAGGTTACGATTATTTCATCCTTGCTGCATTCAAAAAAGGACGCAAGGGCAAGGAGCTGTTTTGCCTGTTCATTTTTACTGAGCTTATCGGCTTTGGTTGCCGTCAAGACAGCGGGTATGTTGTGTTCCCGGAAAAACTGTAAGGTTTGCAGTTCTATTTCAGCAGGATCCCGCCGGATATCCATCAATAAAAATACCGTTTTAAGTGTGGAGCGGGTTGTGCAGTAATCATACAGCATAGCGTCAATCCGCTTCCGTTCCGCTTGGGATACTTGCGCAAAGCCGTAGCCCGGTAAGTCGGCAATGCAAAACGATTCCGCACTTGGCTGCTTGCCTGCCGGGGCATTTACCGAAAAAAAATTGATTTCTCGTGTCATGCCCGGCTTTGAGCCTGTTTTTACGAGGTTCTTTCTATTAAGGAGCATATTGATGAGCGAGGACTTTCCCGCATTGGAGCGTCCGAAAAAGGCAAATTCGGGAACGCCTATCTGCGGGAATTGCTTGCTGTTAATTGCCCCTTTGATGAACTCGGCGGATACGATTTTGAGCATACCGGTTGTGATAATTCCCTCAGCCTATAGTCCGAAGAGGCGGGCGTAGGCGGCGAGTTCGGGCGGCATATCGTGCGACAAGACTTTTTTAGCCAGTACCTTGCCGAGCTGGACACCTTCTTGATCGAAGCTGTTGACATTCCAGATAAAGCCTTGGAACATAACCTTGTTTTCGTAGTGTGCAAGCAGTGCGCCGAGCGCTTCCGGCGTAAGCGCCTTTCCGTAGATAAGGCTCGAAGGCCGCCCTCCGGCAAAGCTCTTATTCGCATCGTCATCCTGTTTGCCGCACGCAAAGGCGGTAATCTGCGCGACAACGTTGGCAAGCAGCTTTTGCTGGCTGGTAGATCCTTCTACGGTGATGTCTTTGCCGTATTGACTTTCTTCAAAGCCGATGAATTGGAGCGGAATAATATCGGTGCCTTGGTGCAGCAGCTGATAGAACGAATGCTGCCCGTTAGTGCCCGGCTCCCCAAAGATAACCGGCCCCGTTTTATAGTGAATCGGTTTGCCGAAGCGGTTTACCGACTTACCGTTTGACTCCATATCGAGCTGCTGCAGATGAGCGGGAAAGCGGGAAAGCGCTTGGCTGTAGGGCAGAATCGCGGTGCTGCCGTAACCGAGGATATTCCGCTCATAGACACCGATGAGCGCATCCATGAGCGCGGCATTTTCGGTATGGTTCGGCTCGAGGGCTTGCTTATCCGCTGCGGCGGCTCCGGCGAGGAGGGCGTCAAAGGTATCCGCCCCGAATGCCAGCGAAAGCACCGCACCTCCGCACGCAGAGGTGGAAGAGTACCGTCCGCCGATAAAGTCATCCATATAGAAGGATGCAAGGTATGAAGGATTGTTGGCAAGCGGACTGCTTTCGCTCGTTACGGCAACCATCTGCTTTGCAGGATTCAGTCCCGCTTCCTGTAAAAATTGACCGACGAAGCGTTCGTTGGTGAGCGTCTCGAGCGTAGTACCGCTCTTGGAAACCAAGATAAACAGTGTCGTTGACAAATCCAGTGCGGAAAGCACCGCCGCAGCATCATCGGGGTCTACATTCGATATAAAGTGAGCGCGGAGTTTCAGCTTGTTATGCCGCTCTCCCCATGCTTTTAACGCAAGGTATAACGCGCGCGGGCCGAGATCCGAACCGCCGATACCGATCTGCACGACATCGGTGAACGGCTTGCCGGACGGAGCGGTGATGGAACCGTTCCGGACGGCCTCTGAAAAGTCACGCACCTTTTCCTGTTGTTCCAGATAAAAGGTATGCATATTTTTGCCGTTGTAGATAACATCGCCGCCCAGCTGTCCGCGTGTAAGATGATGCAGAACTTTCCGGTGTTCTCCGGTATTGATTTCTTCGCCTGAGAGGAGCCTCTCATACTTCAATTTTACTTGCTGTTCATTCGCAAGTGCACCGAGCATGGTGAGGACGCTTTCGTCAACCTGCTTTGCCGCATAATTGTAGTACAGACCGGCAGGCATCGGTATGGAGTATCGTTCGATCCGGTATGCGCCGCTATCTCCTTTCATCCATTGTTTTAGGTCAGGTATTTGTGCTTTCTGCAAATCGCGAAACAGAGAACATTCATCTAAGTTTTTCCACATGATCATCTCCTTCAGATACCTTACATATTAAGATAAAATACCGATGAGCATCAAGTTATGGATGATATGTTGTTACATCGACGGATAAGAACCTTCCCAAACAATTTTTTTGTACATATCGGGATCGGTATCTCCTTCTGTAGAAAAGCACAGTATCTTTGAATTCTTGTCGAGCTTTAATGCCGTACGTAAATCCTTCATATCATCATGTTGCATAATTGAGGATAACAGGCCGAAGGGCACCGCGCCGGATTCTCCTGAAGTAACCGGCGTATCTCCTTTGATAGGGGCAGCGAGCATACGCATACCGCGGGCGGAAACCCAATCAGGCGCGGAAACAAAGCAACTGGTATTATTCTTGAGGATATCCCAAGAAATGGTATTCGGTTCGCCGCATGCGAGACCCGCCATAATGGTTTTCAAGTCTCCCGTAACAAAATGCGGTTTTCCGTCTGCCGCCGCCGCCGACCGGTACAAGCAGTCCGCGGCGCGGGCTTCCACTACGACGGTAATGGGGCAATTGTTGGGGAACAGGTTTTTAAAATAGCCCTGTATAGCTCCTGCGAGCGAACCGACACCCGCTTGCACAAAGATATGGGTCGGCCGGTCTACGCCTGCCGCTTTGAGTTGCTCCGCAGCTTCTAATGCCATGGTGCCGTAACCCTGCATAATCCATGCGGGGATTTCTTCGTATCCTTCCCATGCAGTGTCCTGCACCATAACGCCGTGTTCGGTTTTTGCGGCAAGCGCGGCGGCCATACGCACGCATTCATCATAGTTTACGTTTTCGATGGTAACCTTCGCTCCTTCTTTTGCGATGTTATCGAAGCGGGTTTTAGTAGAACCCTTCGGCATCAATACGACCGATTTTTGACCGAGTTTATTTGCAGCCCACGCTACGCCGCGTCCGTGGTTTCCGTCAGTTGCGGTAAAGAACGTAGCCTGTCCGAATTCTTTTCGCAGCTTTTCGCCGGTTAATACATCATAGGGGAGTTCCGAAACATCTTTTTTGAGCTGCTTTGCAATATATTTCGCCATTGCAAAGGAACCGCCGAGTACCTTAAAGGCATTTAAACCGAATCGCCACGATTCATCTTTAATAAATACCGACCCGACGCCGAGCATATCCGCCATATTTTTTAACGGTACCAGCGGTGTCGGTGCATACTGCGGGAAACTTTTATGAAATTCATGCGCTTTATTGATTTCGTCTAAAGCCATAACCGCAAGCTGTTTGTTGTCTGTTTTCGGAAGCTTATTTTCCGACCAAAGAATCTTTTCCATACATAACTCCTTTCAATCGAGCGTGAGAGTGTTCCAAAATTTTCATTTTTGGACAAGTTTTTTAATGTTAAGTACGATTCTTGTGCAAAAAAAATTTGTTAGAATCAAAATATTTATGAGCTAATCATAGCACAGATACAAGATATGTCAAGTTCAGGAAGAATAGATAAAAAGTGCAGAAGATTGAGGATGTGAGACTGCTAAAAAACGGCCTAATGTGTTTGCTCTGAGGTCTGTAGTCTAAAGCTCTTTGAGCCAATGCCGAAACTATAAATAGCTGCCGTATGCTGCAAACGAATAATCTCTTTTATCGGTGCACGGCATTTTTTAGTATGTGGAGGGTAATGTATGAAATTGTATTCAATCAAGAGTAATCCGGGGGATGTATCTTATTTTTCAATCCTGAACGAAACGGATACGGGATATTTTATCCGTATCTGCCACGACAAAGAAGGATACGAGAAGATCAGCGAGGAATTTCTTGACAATGATATGTTTGCGCTGTGTCTGCGTACCGGATATATCAGCGAAGTTCCTGCCGAAGCTCACGGAGTTGCTTAATCGATTAAAAAATTACACGGCATTTTTTAAAAATTGACATTTGCAAAAAATGCCTGTATCATTTTTTTATGAGCATCAACGTATATTCTCTGGGGGCCGCAGAGGAAGTAACCGGTTCAAAACATATCCTCGACGTTGACGGATATTTGTATCTCTTTGACTGCGGGGCTTTCCAAGGAAAGCGGGCGGAAGCCGATAAGAAAAACCGCGACTTTAGTGTCCCTGCCGATAAATTAACCGCTGTGGTTCTTACCCATGGGCACTATGATCACTGTGGACTGTTACCGCTGTTGGGCATACACGGCTTTACCGGTAATATCTATGCGACGCCCGCCTCACGGGATATTGCCAACCTCGTCTTAATGGATTCCGCCCGTATACAGGCGCGGGATGCCGAATATTTACAAAAACAGGCAATCAAAAAACACGAAAAATTCGATTGGAAGCCGCTTTTTACCGAGGAAGATGCCGTACAAACCATCAATCAATTTGTAACGGTTTCGTATCACCGGCCTGTATGGATCGGGCCGAATGTTCAGCTTGAATTTTATGATGCGGGGCACATCCTCGGCTCAGCGATAGCGTTTATCACGGCAAAAGATGCTGCCGGCAAAACCGTAAAAATCGCATTTACCGGAGACCTCGGCAGAAAGAATAAGTCGATTATCCGCGACCCCGAAATTATTCCGCCCGCCGACTATATTATGATAGAAAGCACCTACGGGAACCGCCGGCACGAAGATATTCACAACGCGATGGAGATGCTGGAACGTGCGGTGAACGATGCGGTAAAGACACATGGAAAAATTATCATTCCGGCTTTTGCTGTTGAACGGACGCAGGAACTCATCTATTATTTCCACTTGCTGACGGATCAAAAACGAATTCCGCATATTCCCATTTATGTCGATTCGCCGATGGCGGTGAACGCAACGACCATTTTTCAGGTGCATCCCGAATGCTTTGACCGTGAAACGCAGGAAGCCTTTGTTAAACACCACAAAAACCCGTTCGGCTTTAATGCACTCAAGTTTATTACGAGCGTCGATGAATCGAAGGCACTGAACGCTATAGAAGAACCGATGGTTATTATCAGTGCGGACGGTATGTGTGAATTCGGCCGCATTACGCACCATCTTGCAAATAATATTTCAAAGCCTTCGACAAAAATCATGCTGGTCGGATATATGGCGGAAAATACGCTTGGCAGACGTCTGATGAACCGTGAGCCGGAGGTGAAGATATTTGGAGAGTGGCATCAAGTTCGCGCCGAAATTCTTCAGATTAATGCGTTCAGCGCCCATGCCGATTATGTCGAAATGACAGAATGGCTCGACAGTCTTGATACCGGAACTTTGAAAAAGCTGCTGATGGTTCACGGCGAACCGGATGCGCAGAGCTTTTTGCAGGCATATTTACGGGAACACCGCTATGAATCGCATATTATGCGGTACGGCGATGTAATCGAGTTATAGCGATGCAGATTATTACCGGTTTTCATGCGATTGAAGAATTACTGCGCTCGGTTGAAGCGCAGTTAGAGAAAAAAAATTCCGAAACAAAAAGCTCCGCAACAAATAATTCCGATGCGGGGAAAAAGATTGGCGGCGGAAAGGCTGTCTCCGGCGGAAAGGCGTCCGGACTGCGGCTCAAGGTTCTCTACGCCAAGCAGGGGCCGCGCGTAAAAAAGATCCTTGCGCAGGCGGAAAAACTTTCGCTTCCGATAGAACGGCGGACTGATGCTGAGCTTGATAAACTGACGGCTGCCCTGCCGGAATACCTGCAAAATCACCGCGGGATTATCCTGATCGATGAACGTCCGCAGGAACAGGCGCCGAAGCTTTCCGCCGATGCGCTGCTTGCCTCGCTTGCTACTCGCGAAAAAGCCTTTGTCGTCGTCCTTGATTCAATCACCGACCCGCACAATACCGGCGCCATTATCCGCAGTGCCGATCAATTTGACGTCGATGCCGTTGTGCTTCCCGAACGGAGATCCGCCGGAGATTTTCAGACCGTCAGTAAGATCAGCGCGGGGGCTGCGGCGTGGGTTCCGCTTTTATACACGGCGAATTTGGTACGGACGGTAGAAGAGTTCAAGCGCAACGGCTTTTGGGTATTCGGCGCCGACGCTCAAGGGGATCCGCTCCCACACACAAAGTTCCCCGATAAAACCGTATTGATTATGGGCAGCGAAGGATCGGGAATCAGCCGCTTGCTCAAAGCCTCTTGCGACTCCTTCACGGCAATCCCCACCTCCGGTAAGCTGGACAGCCTTAATGTTTCGGTCGCCGCCGGTATCCTAATGTACGAGGTGCGCCGTCAGCAGAACGGGTAGGGGATGCAGGGTAAACGCATCAGGCCGTTTTTTACCACCCCCGCGGAAAAATTGAAACTGAGAGATAAACTTTCCGTAAGCCTTTTGAAATAGACGATGCAGATACAAGGAGTTAGACAAAAAAGTACCGCAGGCGTATCTAAGATACGTTGAGGACACTTTTTTGCTGTACGACGCAGTAGATACGTCGTATATTTCAAAAGGACTCCCATGCAAACCTTGATATATTCCTCTCCTTGTCATCAAAGTTAATTCCGACAAGATAGATGTCTTTCCCCTGCTGCCGATACTTCTCGTAATATTTCTCGATATCGGAGGAGCCGCACTCCTCGTCCGCGCCGACGATCATCCGGACGCCCTTCTTCAGCGGAATACCGCACTCCTTGATCGCCCGCATCGCATAGAGCGCCGCCAGCAGCGGCCCCTTGTCATCACTTGTGCCCCTGCCGTAGAGTCTCCCGTCCTTCTCAATGACGCGGAAGGGCTCCGTGACCGTCCAGCCCTCTCCCGCCGGCACGACATCGGTGTGAGCGAGGATATCGAGGCTCGGGGGCAGAGAGGGATCAAAGTCCGCAAAGCCCACATAATTTTCGAGATTCTGTGCGGGAAAGCCGTACTTCTCACAGAGATTCAGCGTGAAATTAAGGGACTCAAAGGGACCCGGACCATAGGGCTTCCCCTCCTCATAGGCTCCCTTCACGGATGGGATGGCGCAGAGCTCCTTCACATCCTTCAAAAGCTCATCTTTGTGGGAACGAATCCATTCCTTTACCTTGGCATCCATACTCTCTCCTTCCTTC
>ERZ772957.1698-NODE-1698-length-13715-cov-12.741435_pt1 | contig 13715 bp, 11 predicted proteins | sample MGYA00580682_ERZ772957 | MGnify/ENA primary metagenome ERZ772957 (study PRJEB29015, sample SAMEA2737921) | human oral metagenome | biome: human oral; feature: human-associated habitat; material: dental | place: China | collected 2025 ...
CCCAAAGCCCCTTCTCCGAGTACTTCTCCTCGAACGTCCCCATGTCGATGTTGTTAAAATCTTCCATGTTTACCTTTTTCTCGAACATGATTTCGCCTCCTAAGCGGTTTCAAATTATAGATTCACCAAAACTCATCTCTTACATCGTATATTAAGATTCTATATTTCCCGCCCCTTTCCTTCACTAAGATCGTTTCTCATAAAATTTTCTTTCAATAATGACTATAGCAAATGACGCAAACGAAACTAGTCAACATTCCCTCTCCACCTGCACTGCCATATTGATACGTACGCCAGCGTCGAACGCCTTCTCGCTGTTGACGTGCAGCAGCACCTCTGCTTCTTTATCCAGCAATGCCGACAGTTCCGCCATCGTCTTCTGCACCGCCGGCAGGGGAAGCTCTCCTTCCTTCCCCGTGACCATGACGAACACGCGCTTTGCCGCCTGCAGCGCGCCGCCGCGCGAGAGCACGCGCCGCGCATCCGCCATCGCCGAGCGCACGTCTGCCGCTTCACTGCTCCATGCCTGCCATAGATTATTTCCCCACCTCGGCCGCCTGCCTGCAGACAGGAACGCACGAACCTCCTGCCATGAGAGCCGCATTTCCTCATCCCCGTGCAAAGCGAGCAGCAGATCACCGACGAAATCACTCTGCCGCTTCGCCATCGCATTTGCCGCTACCGTTCCCAACGCTGCAGAAGCATCATCGCCCATCGCGATGACAGCTTCCGCATGTTCGCAAAGGCATTGAAAGCGCTGGTACAACTCCGTCTCCCGCATCTCCGTCTCATTCTTGTCCATGAGTTTTTCGAGCAACGGGACATGCACCACGGCGATTTTTTGTGTAGAGCCATACACCGAGTCCTTCGCTGCAGCAGGCGCAGTCTTCCTTCCAATCGCCTCCGAAAAATCTGCCAACACAAGAGACGGATACCAAAACCGCCATGTCTGCCGATAATAAAAACAGAATTCCTGATAACTGATCGGCAAACTTTCGAACGACGCCGTCATCACATTCTCCACAACTTCCCACGAATCATCTTTCATCGCGATCGTATCTGCCTTCATCTGCCGGAGCTTTTTCTCATCACGATGCAGTACCAAATATATCGCATTCGCACAATCGGATTCCATCAAGCGGCGGACAACTTCCGCCCCGTTGTCGCCGATGCCGACAATATCCGCTGCACCCATTCCATCGCGCATCTTCCGGGATTGCATCGACGGCATCCCCAAACGCCGCATTGTCTTAAACATCTCAATCAGCTCAGACCCCATGATAACCGACACGTCTCTCATCCCCTTTGTTTCTCACATCTTCATTGCAAGCTACACACACAAGCGTACTTTGTAAGCATTGTGCGCCGCCCTCACAGAAATCAGCCTCGTCTGCACCTTTCGAGCTTGACTGCTTGCACCATCATTTTAACAACGCTCCTTCTTTCCATGGTCGCCCGCCGTGCGACATCTTACATCTCCAATACTAGCAAACGGCATGGACAAATTTTGTCCATGCCGGAAAATTCTATGCAATTCCTATCCCCTGCACACCTCCAGCACCTGCACCTCCTCGCCCTGTGTCCTGAGCCACATTTCGATGCCCTTGCCGTAGCTCTCCGCCGTCAGCGTATAAACGCCCGCAGCCTCCTGCACGACGCGCAGGGTCGGCAGGCGGTCTTGAATCGCCTCCAGTGATGCGCCGCTGTAGGTGAACGTGATGCGCCGCAGCTCGCCCGCGTACATGAACTGGATGCGCTTTCGGAACTCGCCCTCCTGAAAGCGGTCGCGATACGGCGTGGAAAAGCGTTCCTTCCGCACGCGAAGATCCGCCATGCGGTCGACGCGGAAAACGATCGGGTAGTCCGCCGAACCGTCCGCATAGTAAGCGATGAGATAAAAGTAAAACTCCGAAAACAAGATCGCCACAGGCTTCACCACGCGCTCATGGCAAACGCCGTCGAGCCGCGTGTAGCAAAACGCCGTGAGGCGCTGCTCGCGGATGGCTGCCGCAAGCATCCAAAGCGCGGGAACCACGTTCTTCCCATGCTGCGGCTCCGTATAGTGGTGCGTCTCCTGCGCAATCAACTTCTCCACGACATCGCGCTTCTCCCGCGACACCTGCGACAAGAGCTTCCTCAAAACCTGCTGCATCACCGTCTTGGGAAACGGGCGGCTCTCCAAAAGAATCTTGCAGACGGCAAACACTTCCTCCGGCTGCAGCCCCTCGGCGCTCTCGCGCGAGATGCGATAGCCGCCAACTTCCTTATCGTAAACGACCTCAAGATACGACTGCTCCCCCGCAAGATACTCGCGCAGCCCCTCGATATCACGCTGCACCGTCTTCTCGCTCACGCGATAGCGAGCGGCAATCTCTCGCTTCGTCAGCGCCTCCCCCTGCTGCAGGCGCTTGTAGAGATCAAGCAGGCGATAGCTGCGATTGTCGGGGCGCATGTCGGTTTGCATGGCGGCCTCCCATTTCAATAAATTTCATCTTTCCTTCAGCAAAACTCTGCCATCGGCAAGTTTCTGCACCTCGTAACTTTATTATTATTTTCCATGACTATCCCCAAAAGCAATACAATTCATCAAAAAGCAAGGATGCCATTTTCATTCAATGAAAGTGCTGCCATTCAGGCACGTTTTCGGCAGATGGCGAGATAGTCCGAGATACTGTTACAAATCTTTTCTCTACTATCTCCTTGGATCAGAAACACCTCTCCCGCTTCATTGACGATGACCTTCTTCATATCCATCGCCAGATCCTCAAGCACAAAAAAGCCACGCGGGAATGCGGGATTAGTTTTCCGCTCCGCAAGAGTAGCTGTAACGGTATTGAGCCGCCCCTCTATGTTTAGGCCCGTCCACTCGGTTGCAATGAAATCAATGCAACCAAATGCCTTCACATAATCAATATATTCTTCTGGAAACGCCATATTGAGGGCTTTCTGCGCCTCCATAATCTGGTTACCCGTGCACCCCTTAATAGCAGTCAACTCTGGAATCTCTTTCATCTTTGCAACGATACTGCTCATCCCAAGAACCTCCTCAATACTATATTTCACGTGTCCGCCAGTAGTCTCCACGTTCTTGATTCCATGTACTGCCTTCGCCATGAACCTCGCTCGCTATGTTCTTATTATGCAGAACAACATCATTTCCATTGCCGCGATGTTCCTTAGCGGTCAGTTCGGCAAGCGGAGAATCAGCATGTTGACCAATATGATGTAATTCAACGACCTGCCCATCTTTCGCTAATGGAGACAGCCCGCGCTCAACACGTTCACGATTCGTCCTTCCCTTCTCATCCACTTGGTCCCAGTTGATATCCGAGCGAATTAGACACTTCTTCCCACCGACATCCGCCTCAACAAGCTCCGCATCTTTGTAGATTTGGTACTCCTCCATACTACGGATTGCATTTACAATCTCATCCGACCACCCCGTTTCATCCTTAATTTTCTGCCGTTCCTCATCCGTCAGTTCCTTGACTTCTCCCTGCGTCTCTCCGCCCGCCCCACTCTCACGTTCCTGCAGAGATTTCTCCATGTTGAGTCGTAGCTGCTCTGGGGAAAGCCTTCTGATTTCCCCAAGCTTATCTTCGATTGCGCCCCCCTCTCCCTTAAGGCCAACATCGTTCAGACGGGTTCCTTCAAATTCGGTAATTCGATTCACACCTTTTTTTAGCGCTTCTGCCGCCATACTCCCTTTTTCAACTATTGAAGCAGCAATTTCTACCAAAGCCATCTCTATGCCATCCTTTCATAAACATGCATGACATCCTCATAAAGCCCCCACTCCGGCACAAGCAGGTAATCTGGTACGCTTTGTGCAAGATCTTTCCCGTCCTTGTAGTCCTGTATGCACAACCCTGCTGTAATTTCAATCGCCGCCACCCTTGCATCCTTATGATAAAATTCAGAAAGGCGTGTTTTTACCGTCTCCAATTTTTCAGGCGTCGGGGCTCCTACAATAATATCTCGAATGGCTTTCATCAATGCATCCTCTGGAATTTTCGAGGCCGAAAACACGCCATGTGCAAGCAGGATGCCGATTCCATCGCAGACACATTCTGCAAAGCGTTGCGCCACGTCCTGTTCTGGGATGAGCGTCACCCCTTCCTCGATGAGACGCCGTGCAAGGGTCTCCCGAAATGCCGCGCATCCATGATCGATACCATCTGCCTCTCTGCAGTACATCATAGACAAAAGCGCCCGTGTGCTGCAGGCGAGAATCTCCCTATGAAGAGCCGCCATAATCATACCGCGGTTGATGACCCCAACTTTCTGCTCGTCATCTTCTTCAAAAAGTTTGATGTCCCTCACATCATTGGTGGTCACCTCATCAAATTTCACGATGACGGGCTGAACCATTCCTTCCTTGTGACAAAGAGCATAACCCGTCCTGCTGTTTCCCAAGTAGATGGCATCCGTGCTATGTACCCCGATGGTATTTGCCATCACCTCTTGATCATCCTTCGATACAATCCGGTGAATGATCTTATTCGAGGAGTTCTTGATAACCTCCGGCGCAAGCTTACTCGGAATCTGTTCGGCAACAATCACACCCTGCCCATAGGAGCGCATTTCAGCAAGCATATTCGTGAAATGCTCGACTGCCTTACCTTTTGGATTGCCGATTTCCTTATCATTTTCCGCAGAGACATTCTTGAGCAGACGATGCGCCTCCTCGATCACCAGTAGATGCTGCAAGCCATCCTGCCCATTGAGCTCTTTCTCGGTCTGCCTGAACTCATTGATATAGATAATGAGAAGTCCCAGGCTGAACGCCTTATCGGCATCATCAGCAAGACCTTCAAGCTCGATCACTGCATTTGCCTTGAGCAACTTCTCCATATTCGGAAACACATCCGTATTGAAAAGATAGCCTTTTGCCCCTACGCAAAGACTCTCGATCCTCGCCTTAATTGCACTCTTGATGTTCCCCTTCAGCTCGCCGTCATATTCCATTTCATGTTCAAGATAGTGATCGATCTCTTCCTTCAAATCCTGCATGGTCGGGAAGAAGAACCGATGCGCCGTCTTCGCATAACTCGTTTTCAGCGCCGCCTCCTCAAACAGTCCACCGATATGACGGCTGTCTCCGAAGCATGGATGGAATCCAAACACCAGATTCCACCCTCTGTGCTCATAGATACGATAGAGGCATTTTTCAAAAATATACGGCATAGGTCCATAGAACCCGAAGGAAGCACTAAACAAATCCTTCAGCGCATCAATGTGCTGCTGCGGACTGACGCCGGGCATGATGTAAAACGGATTCATACGCAAACTGTTGAGTTCCGGGCGACCGAGCGTATACACGTCAGGTAATTTCTCGATCTTGATGTTACGATATTCCTTCTTCGCCGGCTCAATAACCAGAAACGGCTTTTTCGTCGTCTCCAATATCTTCTTTACCGTATTGCTTTTACCGCTCCCCGTAATACCACAGACAAACGTGTGCTTGTTCAACGACTCATCATCCAAGGCAAAGGGAACATTATCAAGCGGTCGGTCATATTCAGCAACATGCCCCAATACCCGCTCAGCAGCAACCTCTCCATAGTCCAGCGCATAGCCCCTAGACTCCCGTAACTCAAACCCGACCGTATGCTCAATCGGAACGGTACAGATTCCACAGAGTTCCTCCGATGTAAGCAGGCTAGAAAATGCATCTGCCTCTTGGCTGGAAAAGAACCCTTCGGGAACCACCATATGCACCCCATCCTTGCACTGTTTGGCAGGGAGAATGCGCGAGAACATCACGGGTGGCAACACCTCAGGAAGTCCCGCAGCCATCTCGCTATAAAGATATCCCCCCAGAATCTTAGCCGCAAGTGCACTCTCGGAAGAAAATGAAACCAGCGTCTGCCACATACCGATACTACGTCCAATCTTCAGACGTTCGATCTGCGTTTCTGCCATTTTCATCAGTTCAAGGGCGAAGCCGTTCTGAATGTCTGTCGCCACGCTTTCATTGCTGCTGATGGTTTTGCTGACGGCATCGCTGTAGCCATTTGTCTTCTGATGCCCCATGTTCTTCGAAACATTAATTCCGGAAAGCATCCCTACAAGTCCACCTGCCAGTCCACCGAGTGCAGTGCCAATCCCCGGAACAACTGAACCGATACCTGCTCCCACAAGCGCGAAAAGAGGCCCGGCAGACATGCCCACAGTCTTCCCCTCGGAAGCCGTTTCATTATGGGAGTCGGTGTGCGTGTTTCCCTCGGAAAATCCCTGCTGCAGGGAAATTGTCCGCTTAGAAATCGCAAAGCTCTGATCTTGTATATGGATCGCCTGCTTGATCTTATCGTTGATCTGAAGAGCATCGATTGGGCGGCACAGCGTAAGCAATGTATAGTTCTGCCCATTGAGCGCGCGCATGAGTACTGAGAGATCTTTTTCCTGATATACCCCGTCAACCTTTAGTGCAGGAATGCCGCTGATACAGCCTTCATGCCGCTCTTCTGCCCCGTCCTTTCCCTCCATCGATGAAAAAAGCGCATCACACTCCTCAATCTTGATTCCTGGAAAAAGCCCCTGCACAACGATTTTCACCTCGTCACGCGGCGTACCGCTCGAATCAGACTGTAAGCCAAGAATGAGCGATGTTTTGCCATCGTAGCTGACAATTCCATAACAAATTGCCTGTCGCATTGCATAGGCCGTGGTAAAAAATTTCTGCATTTTATCTGCGAAATAGGCAAACTTGTCCTCTACATCGTAGATGGTGCACTCCGAGATCCGATAAAAGACAAAGTCCTTCAAGATTTTCTCGGATGCTTCCGTCCGTACCTCTGCAAACGCCGTAGGCGCCAAATGGTACGTGGGATAGAAGCTCTGCAAAAATTCCTCTATGGATTGACCAAGTTCAAGCGTATCTTTTTCAAACTGGGTCACTTCTTTCGATGTATTCTCCGACTGCGACATTATACTCACTGTTCCACCAGCTTTCTCTCAAGCTCTGCAATCTTCTCATCATAGTATGCATCAATGCCATCCACCCACGCAAGAAGAGACTGCCTGACGTTTTGAAAATACACTCGGAGCAGCGCATCAATCTTGTCAGACTTCGTGATTCCTTCTCCCGTACGCTTGCCGTCCTTAAGCAACATCGCCATCAATCCCGCGATTACGGCAGCGATACTGACAGGCACAACCGTTTTTACGAAAATGCTGATAACTCCACCCACAAGCATGACAACGCCCGTGCGAATCCATTGACGGATGGTCGCATTGCTTTCTTCATAATCAATATGGGAAGGAATATCGAAAATGAATTTCTCATTCAGATCCTTTAAAATATTCTGGTCGTAGAACGCCGCCTTGTTCCGAGGGATGTTATAGAGCTCCTTTTTTAATGTCTTTTTCATCAAAATATCATAGATTCCCGAGAGGAGCATTTTACTCTCCGGCGTGATCCTATTCACCGTAGCATGCACCGTCTGGTCGAGAAGCACACGTCCATTTGCGCTCTCAGCCTGTGTACGTCGAGTGCTCGCCTGCAGTTCCTCAATCAGCTTGTCGATGTGTAGACGGATTTTTTCCTTCTCTTCAGGATCAAACATAATTGGAAAGCACTCCCTTCAGCGTGGACATCCGTTTCTGCTCGATTTCAATCATGCATAGATTTCGCTCTAGTCGCTCGATGTCGCTTTGTCGCTTTTCATTATCATCCTTATCCTGCAAAAGGCGGTTATATTCCTGTTCTACCTCTTCCTTACGTTCCTTAAGTTTAGTCATATAAACATTCTTACATACAGCAATATATTGTATGGCATTATTCATCATATGCGGAACAATTTCATCTTCCAAACGACTGCGAATGTTTTCTGCTACAATCTTGACATGTTTTTGATGCAAATAATATGGTCTTTTTTCAGTAGGACCAAATGTGCGATATTTTTTTATATTTTTGTAGCCTTTTACCTCTTGCTCTGTCGACTTCTGAATTTTATCAAAATCAGATTCTGTAAAATTCGGCAAATATGCCTCTGCTAAAATTTTATCTGACTCCTCCAAGCGAATCAATCGCTCATTACACTTTTTAAGAAATTCTGTTGCAATCTGCTTACGAACATCCTCTGAGCATGCAATCGCATCAAGCGTCAATTTTTTCATTTGAGGAAAAGTCTGATTATTAAGTTCATCTTTAGAAAGGCTCATAAATTTACCCAATTTTTCAACATACTCATTCTTAAGTCGTTTCGCATATTGATGAACTTTTCCCTCACCATTCAAATTATCTGTATAATCATTGTGTATTACATGAATTTCTTCCTGGATTTTATTATGTAGAACCTCCAAATCCTCCTTTTTTTTCTTGATGCTATTCTCCAATGCCGTCGGATCATGAAAATGCTCTTTTGCTATCTGTAGGGAATCCAAAAAAATGCTTTTCCAACTCCTATACTCCCGTTCAATATTCTCTACAAACTTCATCAGCTGGATATAGTGCGCCTTACGCGCAAATTTCTCCAAAGCAGAGCACACTCCGCTAAAGGCAGACTTTTCTTCCATTGCAGCTATAAATTTAGACACGTCTCCACGGCTTCGATACCAGCAATTACTTGCTGGCGCAAAATCATGCTCCTTTTTTTCCAATTGTTCGAAATAGTAATCGATTTTCTCCACTGACTCTAATGCACGGCACTGATTTAAAAAGAGTTGCATCTTGCTGTCCACAAAGAGAATCTTTTCCTTATCAATATCTTTGCAATACAGATCAATTGCCTGTTCTTTCAGGAGCGCCAGATCTTTTCCCGAGAAATCCGCTATTCGTGTAAACGCAAGGAACAGCGTCGCCTTCTGCTTTTCCTTGCAGCTATTTTTAAAAAAGTTCATGAATGATTTCGATTCCAATGCTTGTCCAGTTAAAGCTTTCACAAAGATAATTGCATTTGCATGGGTAAGGTATTCTTCCGCTATGTTGCCTACGCTACCGTTTGCCCCCGTTCCCGGACTGTCAATGATTGTGATGCCTCGCATAGCTTCGGGTAGTGGATAACTAATTTCAATTTCTGTGATGATCTTCTGCCAACTCTTTTGCTCTTTCCCGATGTATTCACGAATGAGGGCATTGTATTTCTCCTCGTCAAGATTAAAAAAATTATTCCCCTTTTCAGCTGTCAAAAAGGCATCGATTTCTCCCTCGGGGATTTTCCGTCCCTTATACTTTATCAATAACTCATTGTTAATCGTTGTAACTGGAATTTTACGATACTCATCCGAAATAGCTGCATGCTCCTTCAGAAACTCATGTATCTTCTTCTCGCCTTGCACATGCGTCTGACCACCACCTGCCGTACGTGCAAACAGTTGGAACGTATCTCCGTTTTTAATCCTAATGATCGCACTAGTGCACTGTCGCACATCCATCGGAACAACCTCTCGCCCCAGATAGGCATTGATAAATGTAGATTTGCCGCTCTTCGCTTCACCAAGGATCATGAGGTTGAATACCCCATCTTCGATTTTCTGTGCCTCACTTCGCATGCTTTCATTCACCGATACGTCTGCTTTTTTACAGAAGTCCTCGTAGGCACGATAGAGAGAAAGCACATCTTCTTTGTTTTGGCTGTAATCTTTTATAATCATACTTCCTTCGACCTCCATTATCTTCTTTCTCATCATTCGAGCATTCATACAAAAAAGCTAACTCCTTATCATCTATATTTCCCCCTCATTCTCCTAGCTTGAAAATCAAAAATTTTTCCTATCTTTAAAATTTTATCATTAATGCTCCTCTCCCGCAATACCTATGCATAGAAAAACTACAAGACCCATTGCCCATTCTCAGCGAATATTTCTCAATATCTGTTCTGTACACCTATCATACCCCTTCTGCCTCTCCTCGATGTCGCCCGCCTTGCGACATCTTCTTTCGCCCATAGCATCTTGCGACATAGACAATATCTGCCCACGCCGCAAGATGTTCCCATTCAAAAACTACAGCCATTCAAGACCTCAGTCTTCCAAAGCTCTTACCGTTTTTCCAAACTCATAAGCACCAGCGCACCGCTTACAGCCCGCGCAGGAGCAATGTACTGACGAGCCATGCCAGCACAGAGTTATACACCACGACGACCACCAAGAAGATCAGCGGGTACTTCATCGAAGGCTGACGTGCTTTCCATACGCTTTCGTCTGCACTCTCCCCTTTTTCAGCAATGAACCTCTCCAGGCTTTCCTTATACTTCCGATTGAAGTTCTTTGCCACGAAGAAGGCCACTGCGAAACCAGCAGGAATCAGCCAGGATCCTACCGTCTGGAAGAAACTTATCAGGGAGAAGTTCAGCATCAAGAGGCTGATTTGCGCCATCGTATTATTCAGCAGGTAGAGGACTACCCATGGCAGGCACATCTTCTTCCATTCATCAAACTGCCGGCGATACAGCAAGAACAACGGTGCGATGAAAAACGCCGTGAGATTGAAGCTCGATTCTCCGCGATCGATTTTTGCAAACGCCTTGGAATAATAATCCGTACTCGTGCCTATGCACAAGCGCATAATCTTTTCGCGCTGCGCTGTGTCCGTTCCCTGCACCACTGCAGGTGCCGCAGGTGCGGGGCGCACGGCAGGATTCGTCACACTTGCCACACTTGCCACACTTGCCGCCCCTTCCTGCTGCACACTTCCTGCCGCCTCTTCCTGCGGCACGCTGTACCGGCTGCCGCACTACGGGCAAAACGCCCCATTTCCGACTCTTTCTTTTCCGCAATTCTGACAAAACATGAATAATCCCTCCCTGAAAATCTTTTCACACCTATCACATTCAGAAAAAAGATTCTGTAATATGATCAACTTCACAACGGTCTGCTTCAATCGAACCCGTCGATTGTCTGAAATAGAAGGTCTCCCCCGGATTGAGCGGTGTGGAAATCGACACATACATGTCGCCTGCCTTGTGCGGTCCGGCATAGAGATTGATGACCATCGTACCGCCCTTGAACCTCTTCTTGCCGGTATTCTTCACGACACCCGCAATATCATATACGACGCCGTTGCTCAGATTAATTCCGGCTCCGGTGGCCTGCAGCGTGCCGATCGCCCCGATTCTTTCCGTCACGGGATTAATCCAGCGGATATCGTACACTTGGAGGCCGCACATCTTTTGTTCCAGTTCCTTTTCTTTCCACTCTTTCGCTGCCTTCTCCGCCGCCACCGCCTTTCTCTCTCCCTCGATCTGGACGCCGACTCTTCCTGCCCATTCGTCAAACGGCACAATCTTATGCGAATATCCCGGATTTTCAAAGATGTCCCCAGTAAGCACATCCACATTGAATGTCACCGATCTCTTGAGGATTCCGCCAGCTTCAAACTGATAATAGTAGCGGCCATTGTCGCCCAGCATGATCTGATCGCCCGGCAAACCATCATACATGACATATTTGAACGACATTTCCTTCTTCATCTTATCCAGAGCCTTTTTCAGGATGTCCCGTGCTTCTGGCTCACTAAATTCTACCGCAAGCCCTTCTGGAATATGCACATTTCCCACATGAATATTGGATACATCATACTCCGGTGTTCCTATATGCGGCGTATGCCGCCTTGCCTTTTCCTCCTCAGCTTTTTGCAAAGCCTCTTCTTCCGCCTTCCTAACTTTTTCTGCTTCCTTCTCTGCTTCCTCCTTCGCCTGCGCTTCCGCCCGTATTCTGGCGCGTTCCGCCAACACTTCTTCCGGCGTGAGAGCATATCCGACGATTCCCATGGTGACTGAAATGAACAGGGGGATCATCAGAAAATATAAGATAGAACCGACAATCCTTTCCTTATATTTCCCTCCGAACCGTATGTTTTCCAGAACCCGCTTGAACACCATACCTTTCACACCTACGAGAGAACAAATCCCCAGCAAGATGCTGAGCGGGATTGTAATCAGGATGATCCAGCCCGTTATCTCATACACTTCCATATCCATCCCTCCCTACGCACATTTTCTTTGCAGATCATCACACAAGCAGACGGTGCCGCTCACCCCGCATCCAGCCGCACCGCCATATTGACACGCACACCGTCAGCAAATTCCTTCTCACAATTGACGTGCAGCATCACCTCCGCTTCCTCATCCAGCGCCGCCGTCAACGCATCCACCACGTCCTGCACCTCCATCAGGGAAAATTCCTCATCCTTCCCCGTGATCATGAGGAATACTCGCTTTGCCTCCTCCAATGCGCCGCCGCACGAGAGCACGCGTCGCACGTCTGCCATCGCAGAGCGCACGTCTCCGGCTACGCTGCTCCATGCTCGCCACAGGTTGCACCGTCCCCATCTCCGAGGCTCGGAAAAAAATTTCTCAACTTCCTGCCAATGCAGCGCGGCGTTCGCCCCGCCTTGTATGCTGTGCAGCAGATCGCCGACGAAATCGCTTTGCCGCTTCGCCATCGCCTTGTTTCTTGCTTCTCCTATACGAGACGGAACGTCGTCGTCCATCGCTATGACGACACTCGTATGTTGGCACAGGCTTTGAAATCGCCAATACAGCTTCGCTTCTATAAAGTCCAGCGCATTCGGGGCTATGATTTTCTCAATGAAGGGTATCGCGACCACAGCGATTGCATACGAATCCGCAGCTGCAACGGGCGCAGCATCTCTGCCAACCGATTCCGCAAAATCAGCCAGCACGAACGACGGCTTCCCTGTCTGAAAAAAGCGTTTGCGATACCTATAAAATTGCAGTACGCTTTTTGGCATCCCGCCGCCGAACGGAAGCACGACATTTTCGATGCCCGCCCATGATCCATACGTCGCAATCACATCGACGCCTATCGGGTAGCGATTTTGCGGATTCCGATGCAATCCCAGCCATCTGATGCCTTTGAAACCTTCTCGCAGCAGGCAGTGAACAGCTTCCCGTCCGTTATCTCCAACACCGATGATATTAGCGCCGAACTCCCGATCTTTTTCCTTATTGCCTTCATCAGCCCTATTATTCAGCCGTATTCTCTCGGGAATCATAAACATCTTTATTCCATCTCCTCCACCGCCCCCTTCGGGCCTCCTGCCTTGAAATTGTAGATGGGCTTCAAAACTTCGATGACGTCGACGGAATCGCGGATCACGTCGATGATGTCAGCGAGTGACTTGTAGGCCATCGGTGCTTCATCGAGCGTGCCTTCGCCGATGCTCGTCGTGTAGACGCCCGCCATTTCCTTTTGGAATTCCTCAAGCGTGAAGCGTTCGCGCGCTGTCGTCCTTGACATGAGCCGCCCTGCGCCGTGCGGGCCGGAATAGTTCCATTCGGGATCGCCGCGGCCGACGGCGAGGATGCTGCCATCGCGCATGTTGATCGGGATGAGGACGCGCTCGCCCTTGTGAGCGGCGATCGCACCCTTGCGAAGGATCATTTCCTTCGTGTCGATGTAGTTGTGCACCGTATGGAACGCCGCGCTGGGCGCGATGCCGAGACGTGCGAGCATGACCTCGGCGATCTTCTCGCGGTTCAGCTCGGCGAAGCGCTGGCAGATCGCAATGTCGTGCAGGTAGTCGTCGAGGTACTTGTCGAAGAGGAAGGCGAGGTCGGGCGGGACGGTCATCTTCGTCGGGCGGAAGTTCCGATGCAGCTCCTTGATCGCTTCCTGCAGCTCGGCGCGCCGCCCTTCCGCCTTGTAACGGCGGATCATCTCGTCGCGCGCTTCGAAGAGCGCCGCCTTGCCATGCGCGAGGTCGATGGCGAGCGACTGGTAGATCTCGGCGACCTGCGTGCCGAGAC
>ERZ772957.1701-NODE-1701-length-13705-cov-34.826960_pt1 | contig 13705 bp, 25 predicted proteins | sample MGYA00580682_ERZ772957 | MGnify/ENA primary metagenome ERZ772957 (study PRJEB29015, sample SAMEA2737921) | human oral metagenome | biome: human oral; feature: human-associated habitat; material: dental | place: China | collected 2025 ...
TATACCCAAACTCATTAAATAAAACTGTTCTTGCTGCATTAATTGCTTTTTCTTGTAATTTGTACATATTTACCTCTCTACATATTGTTCACATCGTTTTAAAATATCTTTTACTAACTCCAACGGAATATGCGATCGTGCATTATATCTATTTTTGCCAATCCCTTTGTATGTACACCACTCAACACCTAGTTTAGAATTATCACACAATAATTTTAAATCGATATTGCTACCAAACTTTGTAGGCTTTTTTATTGGGTAGTCATAACAGTTGTAATAGGTTAGATTTTCATAAGGAACATCAAACCCTATTACATTTGCTATATATTCCCATATCCGCCCATATGCTGGGTTTTCAATCACGAACACTTTAGGTTGATAACGCTCAATGATTTTCAATGTATTGTATATACACATCTCACCATTGATGCGTGTTAAAAACGACTTGTCATATTTGAATTGATAGTTTTCATAATCAATGTGATTTCTGATTGTGAATTTACTTCTTTGTTCATATTCACCAAATAGGTTTATAGTCATATCCTTTTCTTGTTTCCAACAAGCGTTTCCGCCTTTCATCGCACTTGCTACGCTCCAGCTTTCACAAGGTGGACTAGCTAATATCACATCAGGTTTATCTAGTTTATCTAATTGCTCCCATAGTGCATTTGGTTGATGCAATGTATTAATCGCTAAGTCTTGGTTGATACACGCATCACCAATGCCTATTGATATGATCGTGTGTTGCCCCCCCATATTCACGTTGTATTCATCTACCGCTTGACGATAGCAGCCGTTGCCATCATCAAACAACCCCCAAATGTTCATTTAATAAACTCTTCCTATCAATCACTTCTAATCCGTCTGCCTTTAATTCTCTTATCCATTGACCCAATTCTATAGGTTCTTTGTTTTGTTCCCTGCACTCATCTACATATAACTTTCGCCACATTAAGAGTTCTTCTCTATACACTCTCATATGTTATTTACTTTCTTTCAATCTGAAACTTTCAGTAATAGGCACACCAGCCTCTGTTGGAATGTAAATGATTTGGTCTTTACTATCTTTTAAAGTATCAACCCATAACCAATGAATGTATGCCTCATTACCTTTTAATGATTGACCGATAATTTGATTAGCTTTTGCAGTACCCTCTGCACGTTTTACTTCCGCTTGTGCTAGGCTTTCAGCACTATCTAATTTTGCCTTAGCCTCTAATACTGCAACTTGTCTGTTCTGTTCTGCTCTAGCAAGTTCTGCCTCACCTGCCTTTTGTTGTTGCCATACCATATACATTGGAACACCAAACGCAAAACTCCATACAACCGCGCCAATCATAACTACTACCAATAAAGCTGATACAATCTTATTCATATTTTTACTCCTTTACATAATCTTCAATACGATAGGATTTTGTTTCTTGTACAACCCAAGATTTGTTCTCGTACCCATGACGTTTTTCCCATGCTTGAAATACTTTCGTTAGTTCTTCACTTAGTTCGTCAATATGTTCATTTTTAACATCTTTCATGTAATTGTCTGACCATTCAGCGATTTCATCATCTAAGTTATAATCAAGCACATTCCAAATAACTCGCTCACCATCTATCTCAGGTACATAGTAATAAGGATGTCCAATTCTTACTGACTCAATATCATATTCTCCTAAATAACCATGATCACTATCGCATACATCAAACAAATCTTTTTGGTAATCCAAATAATCTTCGATAGCCTCTTTAATGCTATCTTGCGGTTCACCAGCTACTTCATCCTCACACCAACAATATTTTGTTTCATCTTTTACTAGCATTTTTACTCACTCCTCGCAATCTTCACATTCGATAACGCAATTAACAGGAGATACGGCAACGAATTTTCCAAATTTGTCTGTAAAAGTAATTAACTTCTTATAGCCTTCATTCACATTTTCAATATCGTTTTGAAACATTTCTTTATTTTTATATGTTTCTGTTTTATATGTAGCAGTTCCACAACTCGCCACAACTAATAATTTAACCATCTTTATCACTCCTTAAAACGGAACATTTTCATCGTTGCCTTTATCATCTGCAAAATTTTCAAAGTTACTTTCCGTTGCCATATCATTCAATGCGGATACACCAACAAAACCAGCGATTACTTCCGTAACGTATTTCTTTTGTCCGTTGCTATCTTCGTAAGAACGTGTATGAATTCGGCCTTCAACAAATAGGCGGTTTCCTTTTCTGTAGTTTCCTACTGCTTCGCCTAGCTTGCCCCATGCAACGCAATTAATGAACGCCGTTTGTTCTTTCATTTCACCATCGCTTGATGTGAAAGTGTTGCTTGCTGCTACATTGAATGTGGCTACCGCTTTTCCGCTTTGTGTATAACGGACTTCTGGATCACGTGTTAAATTACCTAAAATTTGTACTGTATTCATAATTCTCCTTTACTTACCAATAACTAATCTGGTTTAATTCCGCTTCAACTTCATTAGTTTTGACATCATAGTTTGGATGAATATGGCAATCTACTGTTGCCTCGTTCCTCATGATTTCAAGTAAGTTTTCAATCTTAATTCGTGCTTGTGCCTCGCTAGTTGCCAGCACTTGAAAACTAACATTGAAATTTACATTCACGCTTACATCAAACTCTTTCACTCTTTCCCTCACGTTTAACCCCCTATTGCTTGTTTTAATAACTCTTTTCCTTTATCTGACATTTTGCTTTTGTTGATTATTTCTGTTACATCTACTGGTTCTTTGGCTACCTCTACCAAGTTACCTGTAGAGGTCATTTCAATTTTCTTTTGACCAGCACCAATCAATGCACGTTCACGTTCTGCTTTTTCTCTTGCTTTTAACAACAAGTGATTATCCTTGATTGAGTCGGACAATCTCAATCGCTCACGTTCTCTTATTTCTTGCGTTTCGTAGTTCTTAACAAACTGCGCCCTACATGATGTTTCGTTGAAGTTATCTCCGTTTTGAGGGTCAAACGATTTCCAAATTGCTTTGGCGCATTGTTTTGTTAAACCCTCTAACTTGTCTAACCCCTTTTCGTAGCCATACGATCTAGCTACTTGATACACCCTTTCCCATGCATCTTGTGCAGTCGGTAGTTCCTCATGTGCATTTACAAAGGCACTTAATGCGGAACATTCCTCTCTAATTTCTGCAATCGTTGGTAAAAATTTACAACGATTAATCAAGTTCGCTACAGATTGTTCTAACGTGATTGGGTTGACGTTTGAAAGCATTGATACGTATAGTTTCATGCGTTCCTTTGACATATCAGTACTGTACGCTATCTGTAACATTGATAGTGCTTTCACTATCTGTTGCTGATTGTTCATATTCTTCCATCAACTCCTTTACTACGTTGATTGCATCTTCCTTGCTATTCTTTTTAGAATTAGGTTTTCTGTATTCGCTACGTTCCCAAGTTCTAACTGCTGCTTTCCAATCTTTCATGGAGTTCTTGCCTACTTTCCATCCGTTACTTTCGTAGTAGTCAAAGAAATGTTCAGCAATTATATTATTGTTACGTTCCATACAGTATTGTTTAATATCAGAGATAGAGGGTTTTTCAAAACGCTTGCGTTTTGTTGTAGTGCTTTTTGCACTACTATCTTTCTCTATCTCTAACTCTTTCTCTATCTCTAACTCTATCTCTATCTCTGGTGGAGTTTTGTCGGAGATTTGTCGGACATTTGTCCTATCGGTTTCTATTCGTTGTCTATATTCTCTCTTTCTATCAGCCTCACTACTGCCTCTACCGATAAAATTTTGAATATCCAACATATAGATTGCGCCATTCTCTAGCACATCGATTAGTCCTAAGTCTTTGAAGATTGATATCGCTTGCTTAACGGTTCCTATTTGGTGTCCAGTTACACTTGCCAGCATTTCTGCGTTATAAGGAATGCGATCATTAACAACTAACTTTCCATCATTCTTCAAACTGCGTAGATAGAGTTTTAAAAGAATATTACTATACAAGTAGCCGTCTTTCATGCTTTCTAATATCTTCAACTCATCACTATCAAAGAAATTATCTTTTAATCTGAGATAGTAATATTTTTTGTTATCACTCATAGACTAACCATTAACCAACGCTTACGCATTTAACTTTTGGTTGCGTTTGTTCAATTACATCTAACACATCTTTCAATTCTGTAATTTCTTTTTCATTTACTTTGTATTCGGCTTGCGTTTGTTCTAATTTCTCAATGCGTTTCTTAACATATAGTTCAACAACATCAATTCTTTTCATATTGTTTCATCCTTTCCATAATGATTGTTTCTAGCTTTAATTTTGTTTCCTTTGCAAATACTCCATGTGCTAGGTTCTCATAGCAATATCTACACAAACACGCTAAGTTATTTAGTTCGCTTGTACCGCCTCTACCTCTAGGCAAAATGTGGTGAACATCTGTAGCAGGTGCGCCACATATTACACAACACGGATAGCCATCTATACTATCTCGTTCGATAGCTTGTGGTCTTGTGATTTTATAGAGTTTATCATCATTCCTTTTTCGCTTGTTCATTCCCCCACTCCTTAACCAATGATTGAATGTAATCGCTATCATCAAGTTTTATTCCGAGTTGGTTACACTCATCAACCAAGCAATCAATTAGCCTTTGCATTTCTGCAACTGTGTATACTGATGATCCGTGGTAGCACATTATGTTGTGATAACCTTTGATGCTTTTACACTCGCCAGCATCTTCTGCTATCCAACCGATGCCGTGTGCTTGCCATATTGTTATGTAGCGTTCAACTGCATCCTCACGGACTGGAACATATGTGAAATGTCCACAGTCCTTTATAGCTTTTTTGTACACATCTTCTTTTGTTGTGTAGCTATTTTTGCTTAACTCAACTGCAATCTTCTGTGCTATAAGCCAGCAATAAGAATTGGCATTTAGACTTCTTGATTTAGTTTTGCGTTTGATTTCTACTGTGTACTCTTTATCAGTAGTAATCTTTGATAGATCATTGTCATGTGGTGCTGGTATTACTACCATTACACCTAGTGGGCTACGAAGTATATCAATATTACTTGTTGTCCACTTCATAGCCTTTTACCCAGTCATAAATTTTAGACATTTGGTCTCTTGTAACGTTATCAATCACAACAACACCAAACATTTCTGTTAATTGGTGTGCTACTTGTTCTTCACTTAACCCATGTTCTTTTGCCATCTTCAAAACGATTGCGTATGCATTGTGAGGGTCAAATTCTTTTTCTTTCTTTTCCTTTTCTGCCGCTGCATTGATTTTGGTATCTTGTAAACCTCGATATACATCAGCGCCTACACCAATCATTTTTGCTGCAGTACCTAATGCATCTGTAACCGCCATCTTGAATGCTTCATCATTTCCGTGGTAACCATTTTTATCTTTGTAGATTAAGAAATCTCCACCATAACCCGGAATTGGTTTACTCCATTCTTCACCATCTCTTATATAGAGATTTACTTTTACATAAAGCATCGTTTCGCCAGTAGCTTCTACCAATACTTGTTCTGTATCTACAATGTCAAAGTACCAACCAACACCACACATACCATAAACTTCGGTTAATATTTCCCATCTCCATTGTGGAGAAATATCATACTTGCCTTTAAGTTTCCCAAAGTCAATTACCTTTAACGCTGATTGCGGTACAGTTTTTACCGCATTATATCTACTATCCATCTATACCCCTTTATATTTGTAACCACGCATTTCTAAGAAATCAGTCAAATCTTTTGCATCATCTTCTGTTAAGTCATAAACCGTTACTGTTAAACCAGCTTTTGTTTCTACCACTTCAACCATTTCAATGGGTTCATTTGTGATACTTGCTCGTGCAGCCTCTTCCATTTCGTTACGCTCTGCAAATTTTGCGTTGATTAACTCTCTAGCTTGATCTAACGGCATATCTTTTACTGCATCCCAACATTCATCAAATGTGATTGGTGTTGCTAGTTCGTATTGTTGATTACAAGTATCTACAACAAATTCAATCATGCCTTTTTTCTCTGCTAAGATTTGTTTGTAATCATCATCCGATTGTTGTCTTTTTGAAATCTCAATCATCATTCCCTCAATAGAGATTTCAATATCTTTCATCTTTGCAGTTTTATTTAACCAGCGTTTATCGTGTTGAAGTTGATTTGCGTACTCTTCACGCACTCCATATTTTTCAACCATCTTTTCGATAAACTTATTGATGGCATCTGTTTTAGCTTGTGCCTCTTTTTCATCAAAGTATTTGATTTGTTCTGCAAGTGGTTTTTCTGCATCGTAAACAACTTTCAATACTTCGTTTACTTCTTCTTCAAACAACTCAATAGGTCTTTTGAGTTCACGTTTTTTCTCTTTACAGAATTTATCAAGTGTTGTCCGATACTTAACAATTTCATTCTTGGCACTTACCATGTCTTTATAGTTTTCTTCCGTAACTACAAGTCCTTTGTATTTTTCTAATTGTGTTTCAAAGTAAGATTTGATTTCATCTTTATTCCACTTGAATACTTGTTCATTTTGACTTACAACAGGTGTTAAATTAATTTCCATTTGTTTTCTCCTTTTCAAATGTATTAAGTAACTCATTTAAGAGAGCCATTCCTTTTTGTTTTTCACACATATCTTTTGTGGCTTCTAAAAATGCTACAAATTGCGTAATATTAAGATTTTTATGTCCAAAGTTATAAGCAGCTGAAACCAAAAGTGCCGCAATTTCTATTCCCCCACCATTAAATTCATCTTTATTTAAGATAAATTCCATATCATGACCGCCATCATCTTTAGGTGTTAATATAATTTCAATTTTTTTCTGCATTTTATTCTCCATGGTATAATTAACTTAGGTATAAATTGCCTGCGCCCGTTTAGCTTGCCGGTTAGCGGGCGTTTTCTTTTTCATATACATCGGCGCACACCCAAACAAGTCCGCCTGTAATGATTTGCAATAAGAATTGAACAAACCCAATTCTATCGATTTCTAGGCTTCCCATGGATCCAATAATCCATATGAAAGCCGCCCATTTTAAAGCAGTAATCATAACTTCAAATCCCCTCCTACCATAACCAGTAAATCACTGGTTATTTTTCTTATAGTATTTTTAAGTTTTTCGTTTTCTTTAAGTAAGCTATCACGCTCCCTTTCTAACTTCCTGTATTGTAGTGGACTGTATTCATCTACAATCCCTACAAGCGCTTCAATTTCTTTTCTATTAAAGCGGACGCCCGGAAGTCCTTTTACTTCACGTAGGATGCCACGTTCCCTAAGATTGTTGACGCTGCTTTCACTACATTGGAGTAGTTCTGCAACATCTTTTATTGTGTAGACTATGGGTTCCATACTGGAATCCTTGACTCTACTTTTGCCATTCTATCTGCTTCACGACATTCTTTGATTTTGCCGTGAATAGCTTTTCTGAATAACTTACTTACATGTCGTTTAGCAAAATATTCCCTAATAATCTTCCTCCAATATTGTGCATACTCAGCATTACGACCTGACCAACCGAATACGGCTGGCACGTTTCCATAAATCTTGTTAGCTACTAACAGGTCTTTTTGATTTTGTACTAACATTTAAACCACCGCCTATTAAGAAATCGGATTAAAGCAACGACCATATACGTTTTGATGAGAACCCGGCTTTCCGTAGTGTCTACGAAGCACGTCGGATTCGTTTTCACGAGCCTTATTTATGGCTTCATCCTGAAAACATTCCCAACCATAGTTAGTAATATTTTCTATCCCCCATATCTCCCGTTTGTAATCAAGTTCGTCATTCATTACAGTTGAAAAACTGTTGTTTAGGGCATCATTAAATTTTCTGTTGATGAACTGTTTCATGATTTTTCTCCTTTTCTACTTAAAGTAGACTAATAAGGCAAAAGAATATCATCCATGGTTACAGAATATAATCGACACAATTCATTCAAATTCCCATAATCAATTTCTGTTTTTCCATTTTCCCAGTTATTGATTGTAACCTTAGATTTCTTCATTTTTCTTGCTACTTCTTCTTGCGAGAGATTTGCGTTGACTCTCGCCGCTTTTAAAGAAATTTTCAATCGCTTCAATGTATCCCTCCTTCCTTTGATTATTAGTATAGTTTACTTAAAGTAGAATGTCAATACTAAAAGTAAACTTTTTTATAAAATGGTATTGTATTTTACTACTTTAAGTATTAATATATAGATACGCAGGAGAGGAGAATAGGAGCTTATTATGGATTCTAATTACAAGAGAGTGTTTGCTCAAAATCTTAGCAATTTATTAGCAGCAAACAAAAAGACACAAGCAGATTTAGTGGCTGATTTGAAGTTAAACAAATCAACTGTTTCAACATGGGTTAATGGAACTAAGATGCCTAGAATGAATAAAATTGAACAGTTGGCTAATTATTTTGGTGTAGAAAAATCAGATTTAATTGAAGATAAGTCAGATATAAATGACCCATATTACATAGATCCGGAAGTAGCGGAATACGCAAATAAATTGAAAGACAATCCTGATATGCGATTACTATTTGATGCTGCTGAGGATATGTCTACAGACGACATTAATTTTGTAGTAAATTTGATTGAGGGGTTAAAGAAACGCGAGGGGAAATAAACTATGTTAGAATTCCTTTTCATTCTTTTATGTCTAGTTATCTTAATACTATTTGCTTATTTAAAGCATAAGAAAGATAACAAACCAACATTACTAGATAAATTACATTCATCTAATAGTCTTAATGAAATAATCTTATTAAACGAAAAAATAAAATTAGGATTATACGATTTTTATGGATTGGCCAATCTTAATGAGTTTTTAAATATCTATACCCAAGAACTTTTTAAGGGATCCGGAGTTACGTCACCAACAGGTTATTTTACATCTATTCACGACTTCAAAAATTATTTATACGATATTTCTAAAAATTCCCCTATTCTTACGATGAATGAGAAATCGTTCATAAAAGATAAAATTATAGTTGACAAAATTTCATTAGATTTAATCTTTATTATGTACCTTAATGAAGTACATGATAATAATATGGCGATTAGATATATAATTTTAAATTACATTGATAAAGGGAAAATCAAAATAAGTGATTAATTTCACAAAAATGGGGAGTGTTGTTATGTGCATTAATTTAGTATTTACTCAATTAAGAAAGACCCAAACAGCAGTATTACATTTAAACGAAGATGGGAGCCATACCATTTTAGTTAATCTTAATAAGTCATTAGAGGAACAAAGGCTTGGCGTATTACATGAATTAAGTCACATTAAATATAATGACTTTAATTCGGTTAGCCATGTTAATGTTATTGAACACATTGCTCATGATCGGGACTTGAGTAATGGTGACATTGATGAAGAAATATTTTATCACGTGGTTAATAGCAAGGACGTGTAACTATGCAATGCAATATGACGGTTCGCAAAAAAGATGGCAATTACCAAATAATTGTCAGCTATAAAGACGGTATAAAATGGAGGCAAAAATCCAAACAGGGTTTTGCTACTCAAAGAGAAGCAAAACTTTATGGGCAAAAAATTATTGAGGAATTAAAAAAGACTGTCACCAATCCACTTGATGACAGTCTAAAAGATATAACACTTATTCAGTTTTATCAGATTTACATTCGGGAAAAGATTAATATATCCGCCAATTCAGTACTGATCTACAATAATATCATGGAGAAATATTGTGAGCCCTTACATGACAGAAGAATGCGTGATATTACCCATTCCGATATTTTTACATTGATTTCTAATTTGTCAAAATCAGCGGCAAGTAAAAATTTGTGTATTGTATTACTACGTGCCGTTTTTAATTATGCTATCAATCCATATCGGTTAATTCGCAATAATCCATGTGCCGCCATTAAGAGATATCGTAAACAAAGTACACGATCAATCACAACAATTCCAATAGAAGATATGGACATGCTTTTACATAATATTGAACATAGTCACCCAACGTATTATTTGTTATGCAATATAGCAAGATATACAGGCGCGAGGTATGGTGAGATTATAGCATTACAATGGTCTGATATAGACTTTGACAATAATACTATATCGATTTCTAAGCAATGGGCGCAATGTGAACGTAATAAATATGACTTTAAATTACCAAAAAGTAAAAATAGTATTCGTATAATTCCTATTCCGCCTATACTTTCTAATTTATTAAAACAGCATCAATGTAACGGATCGGATAGATTATTTCCATTTCGCACTAGTCGAAGCAGTCAATTAAATGAACTGATTCAACGGTTCCTTCCCGGAAAATCAATCCATATGTTTAGACATACATACGCTACTACATTATTAGGCAATAATGTAGACATACAGACTGTTGCCAGTTTACTTGGAGATAATATAAATACAGTTATTAAAACATATATCCATTTTTCAGATGAAATGAGAAAAAATGCTGCGGATAACGTGGCAAATATTTTTGGTTAATTATTTTTGACGATTATATGACGAAAATCTATAGAGCCCTATTTATCAATGTATTCTATAGCTTTATTTTATAATATATGTATTATACCATTAAAAGAGACTAAATATAATAGAAATAATGGCACCCACTAAAATAACAACAGATGCGACGGTGAGAATGATACTGCCAAAGAATACAACGGCAGCCAAAATAATCGCTAAAACAATGAACAATATAATTCGACTAAGCCAGCTTGTACTACTAAAGCTATACACCTTAACTTTCGGTTCGTATTGATTATGTTCATTGTAATATTGTTGCTCTTCATTTATATTGGTTGGCGTTGAATCTACATGAACGGAATCGCCTACTTCTTCAATAGTTACACCATCAAATTCTCGTCGCTCATCATCGGATAATATGCGCGTATTAGGTGCAGCAGAATAAGTATTGTTACTATAAGTATCACCTGATTGACCATTTCTATATGTATTTTGATTATTGTTTATATTATGTTGATCATTCATATGTATTTCCTTTATATGACCAAATACTAATTGATTTTATACAATTTATTATATCATATTTTAGTATCATAATGGCAAATAGAAATCCCTTCAGATATAAACTCATATATCTGAAGGGATTCTTTTTTTATATTGCTTAATGCTAATATAGGCTAACACTCATATTAGTCATTTAAGAATTTTTTAAGTAATTCATTTACCATACCAGGGTTAGCACGGCCTTTAGATTCTTTCATAACTTGACCAACTAAGAAGCCAATAGCTTTGCCGTTACCGCTTTTGAAGTCTGCTACTGGTTGTGGGTTGTTAGCAATAACTTGCTTAACAATCTCTTCAATAGCACCAGTATCTGTAATTTGAACTAGACCTTCTTCTTTCACGATAGTATCGGCATCCTTGCCAGATTCCCACATAGATACAATAACTTTTTTCGCAATTTTACCGGAAATTGTACCTTTGTCGATTAGGGCAATCATACCAGCTAAGTTTTCAGGGCTTACCTTAGATTCAGCAAATGTTAAACCACTTTCGTTAATCATCTTAGACAAGTCACCAAGCATCCAGTTAGCAACAGTCTTAGCATCTGCACCTGCTTTAACAGTATCATCTAAGAAGTCTGCAGTTTTACGAGATACAGTAAGGATTGTTGCATCTTCACGAGACAAGCCATATTCAGATACAAAGCGTTCAATCTTAGCATCTTGCAATTCAGGTAATGCACGACGTACTTCTTCGATTTTTTCGTCAGTAATTACAATTGGTACCAAATCTGGTTCAGGGAAGTAACGGTAGTCGTTTTCTTCGTCTTTCTTACGCATACCAATAGTAATGCCTTGAGCATCATCCCAAGTACGTGTTTCTTGATCTACTTTACCGCCAGCTTCAATTAACTTAGCTTGACGCAATGCTTCATATTCAACAACCTTTTGAATAGCTGTTAAAGAGTTTACGTTCTTAGTTTCTGTACGTATACCAAACTCTTTAGTACCACGCAAACGAACGGATACGTTACAGTCACCACGCAAAGAACCTTCTTCCATACGACCGTCAGATACTTCTAAATATTGCAAAATAGAACGTAATTTTTCAACGTATGCTCTCGCTTCTGCGCCGGAACGAATATCTGGTTCAGATACGATTTCAAGAAGAGGTACACCCGTACGGTTGTAGTCAACATTAGAAGATTTAGAGTCGGAAATAGTGTTGCCACTATGAACGAGTTTGCCTGCATCTTCTTCCATATGAATACGCGTAATACCGATACGCTTAGTTTCACCATTCACTTCGATGTCTAAGTGACCATTCAAACAAATCGGTAAATCATATTGAGATGTTTGATAGTTTTTAGGCAAATCAGGATAATAGTAGTTTTTGCGGTCAAACTTGTTAAAGTTAAGGATTTCACAATTCAATGCTAAGCCTACTTTAATAGCAAATTCTACTACTTGTTTATTTAACACAGGCATTGCACCAGGCAAGCCAAGGCACACTGGGCATACATGTGTATTTTGATCGCCGCCGAATTCAGTGGTACAACCACAGAAGATTTTAGACTTAGTCTTAAGCTCTGTATGAACCTCTAAACCAACGACCGTTTCGTATTTACTACTCATAGAGAAACCTCCCCAGTTGGCGCTACTAATTGACAGTCTGGACGTGCTTGTTCAAATGTGAAAGCGGCACGTAACAATGTTTCTTCACCCATTGCAGGCCCCAACAATTGTAAACCGATTGGTAAGTTACTGCTGCTCATCCCCGCTGGAATACTGATACCTGGAATACCTGCAAGGTTAGCTGGTACTGTACAGATATCTTCTAAGTACATTGCCAATGGGTCGTTTACTTTTTCGCCAAATTTATAAGATGTGTTAGGAGCAGTTGGTGTCAAAATCAAGTCTACTTTGGAGAATGCTTCATCAAATTCGTTTTTGATGAGACGACGTACTTTCAATGCTTTCAAATAGTACGCATCGTAGTAACCAGCACTTAATACATATGTACCTAACAAGATACGACGTTGTACTTCAGGGCCAAAACCTTCTGTACGAGTTTTAGTAGACATTTCTACTAAATTATCCGCCGGTACGCGCATACCATAGCTTACACCGTCATAACGAGCCAAGTTAGAGCTAGCTTCTGCCAATGCGATGATATAGTATGCAGACAATGCATATTTAGAGTTAGGCAAGGAAATCTCAACGATTTCAGCACCTAATTTTTTGTATGTTTCGATAGCCTCTTCCATAGCTTTACGAACTTCACTATTGAGACCTTCGCCAAAGAATTCTTTTGGCACACCGATTTTAAGATTTTGTACATCATTTACAAGAGCTGTAGTGTAATCTACACGAGCACCTGGAATCGAAGTGGAATCTTTTGCATCATAACAAGAAATAGCATTCAATACCAATGCAGCATCTGTTACATCACGTGTAATAGGGCCGATTTGGTCCAAAGAAGATGCAAAGGCAATAAGACCATAACGAGATACATTACCATAGGTTGGCTTCAAGCCTACTACACCACAGAAAGACGCTGGTTGACGGATGGAACCACCTGTATCAGAACCAAGAGCCCAAATAGCAGAACCACTAGAAACAGCAGCTGCACTACCACCAGAGGAACCACCAGGTACACAGTCTATATTCCAAGGGTTAGAAGTTTTTGCTAATGCGGAGTTTTCTGTAGAACCGCCCATAGCAAATTCGTCCATATTAAGTTTACCAAGACTAATAT
>ERZ772957.1702-NODE-1702-length-13705-cov-11.262198_pt1 | contig 13705 bp, 11 predicted proteins | sample MGYA00580682_ERZ772957 | MGnify/ENA primary metagenome ERZ772957 (study PRJEB29015, sample SAMEA2737921) | human oral metagenome | biome: human oral; feature: human-associated habitat; material: dental | place: China | collected 2025 ...
TATCGAGGAGACAAACCGGAGGCGTAGCGGTGCTACGTCGAGGATTTGTCGACGATGAGAGGACAGCGCAGATGCGTGAAGATGGGTGGCTGAATTTATCAGTGCTTCCCTAATGGACGTGGAGTGATCCACGTCCATTTTTTGAAGGGAAAGGGCACCGTCAGAAGCTGCCGCCGCTCGTCACATAGAGGAAGAAGAGCGGGTAGAAGAGCAGCAGGTAGAGGATGGTCGTGACGAGGAAGCTCGCTACCGTGAGGTTGACGTTGAGCTTGTAGAGGCGCGCCGTCAGGACGGCGTTGATCGCCGTCGGTGCGGCGGCGATCAACAGCAGGCTGCCGATGAGCACGGGATCGTCGAAGAGCAGGCGGCAGAGCCCGAAGAAGATCAGGGGCGTGAGCAGGAAGCGAAGCGGCACCAGGTCGGCGGTATTCTTGATGTAGAGCCTCGCGCGCGAGAAGTCGACGAGACAGCCGACGGGAAAGAGCGCCGTCCAGGCGCCGATGTGCACGAGTGACTGGAACGCCGCGCCGAACACGGCGGGGCGCTCGACGCCGAGGAAGTTCAGCGAGAGTCCCGCGAGAAGTCCGAGTATGGGCACCTGGTTCGGCGTGAGGAAGAGCTCGCGCACGGAGAGGTGGACGCGGTGCGCATCGGCGGCGCCCTGCGCGCGGAACAGCGCGGCGAGCGGGAAGCAGACGAGCACGAGGAGCCCTACCTGGAACGAGGAGACGATCTGCACGTAGGCGAAGCCCGCCTCGTCGTAGAGGATGAAGGCGGAGAGCCCCGCGATCGTGCCGATGTTCGTGAGCATGGCGCTCATATAGTAGGCGCCGCGCGAAAGCGGCTCCCGGTGGCGGCGCGCGAAGGTCAGGCGCGCGATGGCGCCGGGCACGAGCATGAAGAGGGCGCTGAAGAGCGGCAGCCACAGGAGGCTCTTCGAGAGCGGCATGACCCAGAAGCTCAAGAGCGCGAGCAGCGTCGCCATGACGATGATGTTGAAGCGGATGACGGCGTTGCAGCGCGCGTCGGAGATGAAGCCCCGCTGGTAGGCGAGGTAGCCGGCGATCAAGGGCGCGATGAGGTCGGTGCCGACGTAGATGAGGCGGAAGGTCGTTTCGTTCATGGTGCTCCTCTTAGAGGCGACAGGGAGGATGTGCGATTCACTCCTGCCGCAGGTTTATGTCGTATTGTATCGTATCATGTGCGCCGGAAGAATACAAGTGCAGGAGAAAGGATGGATCGAATGATATACCCGATGAAGCTTCGAGCGCCGCTCAAGGACTATCTGTGGGGCGGCACGCGCCTCAAGACGGAGTACGCGAAGGAGACAGCGCTCGCCAAGGTCGCGGAGAGCTGGGAGCTCGCGTGCCACAAGGAGGATCAGAGCATCATCGAGAACGGCGCGGACGCGGGGCTGACGCTTGAGGCGTACATCGCGCGCGAAGGAGCGCACGTCGCGCTCGGCTCGCACGGCTCGCGCTACCCGTACTTCCCGCTGCTCATCAAGCTCATCGACGCGCACGACGATCTGTCGGTGCAGGTGCATCCCGACGACAGCTATGCCTTCGAGCATGAGGGCGAGTACGGCAAGATGGAGATGTGGTACATCCTTCAGGCGGAGCCCGGCGCCGAGATCATCTACGGCTTCAAGAAGGAGATCTCGCGCGAGGAGTGCCGCCGCCGCATCGAGGAGAACACCTTGCTTGACGTCGTGCAGCGCGTCAAGGTGCAGGCGGGCGACACCGTCGTGATCCCCGCGGGCACGGTGCATGCCATCGGCCGCGGCATCCTGCTCGCCGAGGTTCAGCAGAACTCGGATACGACGTACCGCGTTTACGACTACGCGCGGCGCGGCACGGACGGCAGGCCGCGCGATTTGCACATCGACAAGGCGCTCGACGTGCTCTCCTTTGCGCCGCCGCCGTGCGTCGTGAGCCGCGGCGAAAAGCTCGCCATCTTCGCCGAGTACGAGATGACGATCGCCGCGCGCACGGAGCTTTTTTCCGTCTATCACTTCGCACTGCATGGGCGCTGCCACCTGCAGGCGGGGCGCGCGAGCTTCCAGTCCCTCGTCGTCCTCGAAGGCACGCTGGAGCTTTCGTGGGCGGGCGGCGAGGAAATCATGGAGAAGGGCGACTCGTACTTCATTCCGGCGGCTTTCGGCGACTATATGCTGCGCGGTGAGGGCGCCTTCCTGCTGACGGAGATCTGATGCACAAAAATGCGCCCCGAAGAGCGGCTCTTCGGGGCGCATTGCCATGGAGGGGACATCGGGAGGAAGCGCCCTTACGGTATCCGGGGCGGCTGGCTGCATACCGCCGTGTGGTGCACGAGGTCTTCGAGGCGCATTTCGACGTCGAGCGCTTCCTTGTGCACGGTTTCTGCCGTGTCGTATTCCGCGAGGTCGTCCGTTTCGAGCGCCTTGAGGAAGTGCTCCCAGGCCGTGATGGAAAGCTCGGTCGACTCGGCGCGCAGCTGGCTCAGATAGCGCGCGCCGGGCGGCACGGAGAGCGCCGAGAGCTTCTGTTGGCGCTCCTTCAGGCTCGGGATGACGCTCGTTTCGATGAGCTTCTTGAGCCCTTCCTTCTGTGCGGCGGACAGGAGCCCCGTGCCGTCCCACGGCATGGCGGTCAGTGCACAGAAGCGCTGCTGCTCCTCGGCGAAGCGTCCGTTGTACTGCTCGACGATGGGCTGCGACTCCTCCAGGTAACGCGCGGCGTCCTTTTCCAGGAGCGGCGTGAGGCGGTCGAGGCAGTCGCGGTAGTTCTTGATGTAGGCGACCTGCCAGTGACCGTCGGCGGCCTGCTCCATGGCGAGGAGCAGCGTCAGATTTGTCTGCGTGAGCTCGTCCTTCGCCTTGACGTGCGCCGTCGCCGTCGCGCCGTCGCGGTCGATGGCTTCGAGCGCGACGATCGTGATGTGCTTGAGCAGGCTGCGCTCGAAGAGGCTATCGAAGTCAATGCTGAGCTGGCGCCCTTGCAGGAGCTCGCCGGGCTTCTGCCACTCGCCCGTCTTGATGTAGCCCGCGAGTGACGTGCGCATCCCCGCCGTGACCTGCGGCTTGACGAGCTGGTAGAAGTTCACGGCCTCGCTGCGCTTTTCGGGCGTCAGCGAGGTGTCGCTTGCGAAGAGGCTGCGCGTGAGGTCGTCGTAGATCCTGCCCGTAGTGAGGCTGACGTTGACGTAGCGCTCGAATTTCTCGGCGTCGTGCTCTTCCACCGCTTCTTGAATCTCAGCGAGCGCGTATTCGGGGCTTCTCGCGTGGATGAAGAAGTACCAGAGCACGGAGCCGATGGCGAGGGCAAAGAAGACGATGACGAGCATCGTGAGCGTGCGGTTGTACGAGCTGATCTTCCTGGCGCGCAGATGCAGGCGCCAAGTGTAATCGTCCATGTGATTTCTCCTTCGAGGGAATGGGGATGTCGCGAGTTTTCCGAAAAATGCTTCTGAATTATCGAATATAAACAGCTATATTATTATAGCATACATGTCAACGCTGAGGAGGTGGGCGCGTGAAATGGGTCAGCCATGAGATCGTGACGGGCGTGGCGGTCTATGCGTGGACGGGGAGCCTCGTGCCGACGGCGTGCGCCATGGCGGGCGCCGTCCTGCCCGACTGGATCGAGGGCAAGGGCGGCGGCATGCGTCTGCCGTGGCGCGGCATGCTCGCGCACCGCGGCTGGTCGCACTGGCCGCTTGTCTACGTCCTCGGACTGCTGGCGCTTGAAGCTGCGGCGAAGGATGGTGCGGCGAGTGCTGCGGGACTCGTCGAGGCGGCGCGCTTCGTCCTCGTCGGCGCGCTCTTTCACATCGCCGAGGATGCCCTCTGCGGCAAGGTGCCGCTCCTGCACCCGAGGAAGAAGGTCGGCGTGCGCCTCTTTCGCGTCGGCTCTTTTGCCGAATACATCTTCGCGCTCGTCCTGGTGCTCGCCTTCTATGCCGTCGGGCGCCTGCTTTTATAGTAGTCTCATCAATTATAAAATAAGTTTATCGTCGCGGCGAAGAAAGCAAGGAGGAAAGTGCCTCTGTGATGGGGAAGTTTAACAGGTAGGAGAAGAAATCACCTTTGGAGGGGGATTACGATGGAACAAGGCACGCAGAAAAAGAAGAACAAGCTCCTCGGGCTTCTCTCGGAGAAGTACCCGACGCTTGAATCCGTCTACGAAAAGCTCATCTATCTGCAGGCGCAGCTCGGTCTTCCCAAGGGCATCGAGCACTTCATGAGCGATCTGCACGGCGAGTACGAATCGTTTTTCCATATCCTGAACAACTGCTCGGGCGTCATCCGCGAAAAGGTCGAGTACGTCTTTGCCGACCGCATGACGGACGAGGAAAAGGCGGAGTTCTGCACGCTCATCTACTATCCGAAGGAAAAGGTCGAGCGGCTGCACGCGCAGAGGAAGGACACGCCCGCCTGGTATCGCGAGAACCTCGCGCGCCTTTTGGAGCTCTCGAAGCTCATGAGCTACAAGTACCCGGCGGCGAAGGTGCGCGGCTTCATCCCCAAGCGCTACGAGTCTGTCATCGTCGAGCTGCTCTACACGCGCCCCGAGGAGGATACGGCGCAGGCGCTGTACCATCGGCGGCTCTTGGCGACCATCGTGCAGATCGACAGCGGCGCGGGCTTCATCGAGGCGTTCTGCGTGCTCGTCAAGCGTCTCGCCGTCGACCGCCTGCACATCGTCGGCGACTTCTTCGACCGCGGCAGCCGCCCCGATGCGATCCTCAACATGATCCTCGACTACCACGACATCGACATCGAGTGGGGCAACCACGACGTCATGTGGATGGGCGCGGCGGCGGGCAGCGAAGTCTGCATCGCGGGCGTCGTGCGAAACAGCCTGCGCTACCACAACACCGACGTCTTAGAGCGCGGCTACGGCATCAGCCTGCGCCCGCTCTCGCTCTTCGCGACGCACATCTATCCCGATTCCAATGCCATCCGCGCCTCGGAGAAGGCGATCACGATGATCATGCTGAAGCTCGAAGGACAGCTCATCGCGCGAAATCCCGACTTCGAGATGGAGAGCCGCCGCCTGCTCGACAAGATCAATTACAACTCCTCCTACGTCATGCTCGGCGACCGCCGCTACGAGCTTGAGAGCGCCTACTTCCCGACGATCGACCCGAAGGATCCCTTCGCGCTCTCGGAAGAGGAGGAGCGCATCATCGCCGACCTTAAGTCGTACTTCACCGAGAGTGAAATGCTGCAGAAGCACGTCGATTTCCTCTACAAGAAGGGCAGCCTCTACAAGTGCTGCAACGGCAATCTGCTCTACCACGGCTGCGTGCCCGTCAACGAGGACGGCTCGCTGCGCGACGTCATCTTCGAGGGCAAGGCGTACAAGGGCCGCGCCTACTTCGACTACGCCGACCGCCGCGCACGCCGCGCCTACCTCTTCCGCGCGCAGGAAGACCTCGACTTCATGTGGTTCCTGTGGTGCGGCAGGACATCGCCGTGCTCGGGGCGCGAGGTCAAGACCTTCGAGCGCTCGCTCTTAGAGGACGAGAGCACGTGGAAGGAGCCGGCGGATCCCTACTACCGCCTCTTAGATGACGAGGACTTCTGCCGCTCCATACTCGCGGAGTTCGGCCTGCCCGAGAGCGGTCACATCATCAACGGTCACGTGCCCGTCAAGGTGAAGAAGGGTGAGACGCCCGTCAAGGCGCACGGCAAGGCGATCATCATCGACGGCGGCTTCTGCCAGGCGTACCATAAGAAGACGGGCATCTCGGGCTTCACGCTGATCTCCAACTCGCGCGGCTTCCGCCTGCTCATGCACCAGCAGGTCGCCGACGTGCGCCAGGCGCTGAAGGAAAACAAGGACATCGAATCCGTCTCCGAGACGCTTGAGCTGCAGACAAAGCACACGACGCTCGGCGATACGGACGACGGCAAGGACATCCAGGAGGAGATCACCGACCTCTACAACCTCCTCGTCGCCTATCAGAACGGCGTGATTGAGCCGAAAGCGTAGTGGGCAGGGAATGGAAAAAGGGGCTGTTGCATAAGTCGAACCTGACTTATGCAACAGCCCCTCTTTGTATAGGAAGCACGGATTTCGGTATGTTTCTGTTTTTGCGATTGAGCTTACAAGTCGGAATCATCAAGACGCGGATATTCCTTTGTCGGACGCAGCTCCTTGTCGAGGAATACGGCGGGGTCGAGGTTCGTGTGGCGGATGAAGTTCAGGAGCTCGACATCGTCCATGACGTAATGGATGGCGTCGCGGCCGCAGTGCGCGAGGTTCATGCCGAAAGGCTTCCTGAGCAGCTTGCCGTTCTTGTCGGCGAAGACGATGACGATGGGGGCGAGCGTGTGGCCGAAGATGACCTTCTTGACGATGGCGTAGCCGAGAGCCGTCTTCATCACCGTGCCGATGGGATAGACGGCGACGTTTTCGAAGAAGAGGCGCAGGCGATCCATATCGAAGTGGCCGGGTGAGTTGTACATCATCATCCGATAGACGACATTGGGCTTGTACGCCTTTTTGTAGGGGCGTACGCTCGTCAGTGCATCATAGACGTCGGCGATGGCGGTGATGCGGCTGTAAGGATGGATGGACTTGCCGCGCACATGGCAGGGATAGCCCGAGCCGTCGAGATGCTCGTGGTGCTGGGCGGCGATGATCGAGAGGATGGAAGCGAGCGGCGATTTCAGAGCTTTGAGCATCTTGCGTCCTTCTGCCGGGTGTGTGCGGATGGCCTTGAATTCATCGGCGGTCAGGGAACCGGGCTTGTTGAGTATGGCAGTGGGCACGGCGAGCTTGCCGATGTCGTGCAGAAGACCGCCGAGCGTGATGATCTGCAGCTTGCTCTTGGAATAGCCGCAGAGGTCGCCGAGCATTGCTGAGAGCACGGCGACGTTGACCGAGTGGGAGAAGGTGTAGGAGTCGTGCAGGCGGATGTCCGTGAGCTGCACGAGGTTCTTTTTTTTCGACATGATGTCGCGCACGAGGAGGTCAGCGCATTTTTCCAGGCGATGCACATCGAACTGTCCGTTGAGCTCCGCATGGCGGAAGGTTTCCGCCACATTGTCGACCGCCTGTATGCGCGTGCGCTCTTCGATGATGTCGGGGGGCGGCTGCAGCTGGAAGTCCGAGGAAAGAGAGGTGACGTGCAGCTCGGGCACGTGCAGCTGGCGCAGCCGGTAGATGTAGCGATCCGTCAGAGGGGTGCCGCGCACGAGAAAGGGAGCGCCCTTCTCGTTGAAGATGCTCTGCGCCGTTACCATGCCGGTTTTGAGCTGATTCGATTTCAAGCGTATCATGCGGAAAACACCCCATTTGGTGCTGGTCGTTTCTAGCCTGCCGACTCCTGCAGGAAGACGGCAGGATCCATATTGATGTTGTGGATGAAATGGTAGAGCTCGCTGTCGGAAATGGCGCCTTCGAGCATGCCCGGCGGTGCATCTTCTGAAGCGAGGTCATAGGGTTCATCGAGCAGCTTGCCCTCTTGACTGGCAAAAACACAGACATTCGGCGTCAGCGTATGACCGAACTCGACCTTTTTCACAATGCCGTAGCCTACCTTCATCTTGACAATCGTGCCGACGGGGTAGATGGCGACGTTATCGAAGAAGAGCTTCAGCAGCTCGACGTCGAAATGCCCCGGTGAGCACGTCGCCATGATGCGATGGGCGACGGAGGGCGTATACGCCCTCTTGTACGGCCGCACGCTCGTCAGTGCGTCGTAGACATCGGCGATGGCGACGATGCGCGCGTAGCGGTGGATCTGCTCGCCCTGCAGGTGGTTGGGGTAGCCGCTGCCGTCGATGCGCTCGTGGTGCTGCAGGGCGATGGTCGCGAGCAGCGGTTCGCCCGGCAGCATCTTCTTGATGCGCTGTCTGCCCGCTTCGGGATGTCCCTGCATTAAGAGCCATTCGTCGTCGGAGAGATGACCTGCCTTCGTGAGAATCTCGTTGGGCACGGTGATCTTGCCGAGGTCGTGCAGGAGACCGCCGAGCGTGAGCTTCAGGAGTGCTTCCTGGGTCAGATTCACCAGGGAGCCGAGCAGCGCCGAGAGGATCGCCACATTGACCGAATGGGCAAAGGTGTATGTGTCGTGCATGCGGATGTCCGTGAGCTGCACGAGGTTCTTCTGCTGCGCGATGATGTCGAGCAGGATGGTCGCGGAAATGTCCTGCAGCGGCTTCGGGTCGAAGGTGCCGTGATCCTCGACGTTTTGAAATGCCGTTGCTACATTATGGATGGCGGAGATACGTGTTCTTTCCTGCACGATATCTTCGGGCGGTGCAAGCTTGAGCTTGGGGTCGAGAGAGGTGACGATTACGCCGTCGAGACCGGATTTTTGCAGACGCTCGATATATTTCGGGCTCAGCTCCATACCTTTTGTCAGATAGTTGGCGCCGAGCGGGTTGTAGATGCTCTGCGCCGTCACCATGCCTTCTTTTAGTTTCTTTATAGGGATATGAATCATTTTGCTCACCTGTCGTCCTTTGATGGATGCAGTGATCCGATTACCATTCTATGGGAACTACACGCACAAACATCCGTTTTGCGGACATTGTGCGCCGCCCTTACATGAAAGTTGCCAATCGGTCTGCGTCCTTTGGGCTTGACCTCGTGGACTTTCATCGTAAATCAATAGATTTAGGCTGTTTCTCCCGCAGCATGGAGGGAAGCTATCCAGCTATTCTCATGATACTATATTTTGTTACAAAAGGGAAGAATCCTGCAATGAATACTCGTATTTTCAGCGAACGCAAGGTTTTCTGTGCTATAATAGAAAGCATGAAATGCGTGGAAAGGAGAATGGTCATGGTCGTGCGTCAACGCTGGGGGTCTGCCATCTTCCTTGCTGTGCTCCTGCATATCTTCGTGATCTGCGCCGCGGGAATCTTCCTGCCGGATGACGAGGGTGATCCCTACGGGACAGAAGAGCTCACCTGGCTGGACGTCTACGCGGAGCACGAGGATTCGTCTGAGCGCGCGGCAGAGCCGGCAGAAGAGGTGCCGGAGATCGTGACGGAGGAGCCGGAAGCGGCGGAGGAAATCGTGCCTGAGCCTTCGCCCCCCGCCCCGCCCCCGCAGGCGGCGAGGGGGCAGCCCGAAGGCGAGAAGAAGCCGACGGCAGACGCGAAGAAGCCGCCGCAAAAGCGCGACTATCCCGAGATGCGAAAGCCGAACAAGCCTGCCGTGCTGCAGCTTGAGACGAAGCGCGGCCTTGCGGAGAAGGAGACGTCGTACAAGGGACGCGTGCAGTTCTTCGCGGACATCTCGCGCGAGGGACTCGTGACGGACATCCAGGCATGGCAGTTTGAGCCGGAGATCGCCGATGAAAAGGAGCGGCGCCTGCTCGAAGAGCGCCTCGCGAAGCGCATCAAGGAGAGCTGGCGCTACGCGCCGAGCCTCACGCCCGAGGGCGTGCCGACGACGCAGACGAAGCGCGAGGAGCTCGACATCCCGGAAAAACAGCAGCCCAAGGGCGTCCTCTAAGGACATCCTTGGGCTGTTGGGTGCATGATTCGCCTTGCGGCTGCGCGACAGTTAATGGCAGGCGACGGTTTCGATCGCACCGAAGCGGATGTAGCGGCTGGCTTCGGCAGGATCGCTGTCGAGAATCGCCGCGCGCACGCTCGTCAGATCGTCCTCGGCGATCTGTATGCGCTCGGCGTCCTGCTCCGCCTTGATCTTCTGCCACAGTGCCTTGCGCGAGGCCTGTGTGTCGCGGTAAATCTCGTGATTGTAGAAGATGTTCATGGATTCGCGGGATTTTTCGGCGTCGCAGTTGAAGAAGATGTAGGCGACATTCGATGTCCGACGCGTCGGACTTTTCTTCGCCGCGCCGGTCTTTTTGGCGGCGGGCTTTGCTGCTGTTGGCATGAAAAAGACTCCTTTCCGATTTCGTGCGCACTGCCGTGAAGCGAGCCGCACGGGGAAATAATGAAATGGATAAATGCGTGCATTGTCTGCACGAGCCTCATTATAGCACAACTCGCGCGGCGGCGCAAAATTGCAGCAAAATACCAGAAATTGAGAATCCCAGAAATTGCAAAAGAAAACAGGCAGGGAGCTATAGCTCACTGCCTGTTCTTTCCTTGGTGTCTTGCACCTGAGCCTCATGCTTGAGACTCGATTATATTGCCACCAGGAGGAACCATACGCGATGATTCCTTCTGGTGGTTAGTAAGGTACGGCACTAAAGGCGGGATGACGCTTAGTCCACCTGCCGCATTTTTATTATAGCATATTGGTTCGTATATGCAAGAGGATGCAGGTAAGTTTTTGAAATATTTAACTTTTGGGTGCACCTCGCGCATTGTCACTGGGCGGCCTCTTTGCTATACTAGGAAACATACAGGAATGAGGTGGAAAAATTGTTTCCTTTCATGGACAGGAAGAAGGGCAGCTGGCGTGCGCCGGCAAACGACAGCGGCGAGCTTGTCGGCTACAACGACCTCGCGCGCGTTTCCTTCGGCATACGCACGGTGCACTACCTCGTGCGCGAGACGATCCAGAACTCGCTCGACGCGCGAAGAGATGACGCTGAGGGCGCCGTCCTCGTTTCCTTTCAATCGTTTGACATCCCGCGCGAGAGGTTTCCGGGGCGCGAGGATTTTCAGAATATCCTGGAGCGCTGCTTCCTCAGCAATCGGGACGACAAGAAGTGCCGCGAGGCGTTCGAGCGTGCGGCGGACGTTCTCAAGGCGGAGCGCATCGCTGTCCTTCGCATCAGCGATTTTCGCACGCGCGGGCTTGAAGGGGCGCTCGCGGGCGAGAAGGGTTCGCTTTGGAGCGGACTCGTCAAGGAGCAGGGTTTTTCCGTGCAGAAGGAAGAGAACGCGGGCGGCAGTTTCGGCATCGGTAAGGCGGTCGTCTATAGCTGCTCGGAGCTTCGCACGGCGTTCTTCGCCTCGTTGGACAAAGACGGCGTGGAATCGTATACGGGCGTCGCGAAGCTCGTTTCCTACAGGGACGAGAAGGATCGCTGGACGACGGGCACGGTCTACTACAGCGACGAGAACAAGAAGGCGCTCTTGGACATCTTCACGCTCGATCCCGCCTTTCGGCGGCGCACGAGCGGCACGGACATCTTCGTCATGGGACTCGTGCCCATCGAGGGCTTGGAGCAGGAGATGATCCGCGCCGTTCTCGATAATTTCCTTCTCGCGATATGGCTGGGCAATCTGGAGGTGGAGATCGGCGATCATCGCATCACGAAGACGAGCCTCGGGCTTTACGCGGATTCGCTTCCCGTCGAGAAGACGGCGGGCAGTTCGCATCATAAGGAATATTATGAAGAGAACCGCATGATCCAGCGCTACGCGCGCATGCTTCTAGGCGAGGACGAGGCGACGCAGAGGATCGAGCTTCGTGCCGCAGAGTACGGCGCGAAGTACGGCTTTCCCGACGGCGCGGCGACGCTCTTCTTGACGCGCGGCGAGGGGCTGAACCGCCGCATACTCATGTCGCGCCACATCGGCATGAAGCTCTTCGAGCAGAAGGGGTTTCCGAGCGGCATCGACTTTACGGGCATCTTCCTCATCAAGGAGAACGCGATGGGACAGGCGTTCCGCCGCATCGAGGTGCCGTCGCACGATGCGTGGGAACCGGGCGTTCTGCAGGATGCGGCAGAGGAGAAGCAGGCGAAGGAGATGTACTTGGGGCTCAAGCGCTACCTGAAGGAAAAGGTGCGCGAGCGGCTGATGGCGGAGGAGGAGCGCGACGTCGATGCCTTCGGCGCGGGCGATTTCCTGCCTGACTTGGAAGATGCGGCCGTGCGGCGCGCCCTTGCCGCACGAAAGGGCAAGCGCCGGGAGGAGCTTCAAAGCTGCATTGAGAAGGTTCGGAAGAAGAAGGCGGCGGCGTCGCGCCTCTCGCCGCTCCACATGCGCTCTTTCTGCGTCGAGCGCGAGAAGGGACGCTATCGCCTGAGCCTCATCGCGCCGCGAAAGGCCGAGCGCGTGCGCCTGGAGCTTTTTCTCGCGGGCGAGCAGACGGATGTTCCTGTCAAATTGCTCGCGGCCTCGCTTTCGGGCAGAGCCAGGGCGAAATTGGCAAAGTTCGAGAAGAACGTCATCGAGCTGCAGAATGTCGCGAAGGGTGCGAAACTCTTTGTCGACTATACGATGGACTATCGTGACTACTGCCTGATGGAGGTGAAGTACGTTGAAGATCCGGGGGCGTCTGGCGCCGTATCCGCTGCTGGCGAAGACGAATGACAGCTACCGCAAGTCGTCGTTCGACGGCATCGCCGAGCTGAAGGCATTGGGAGGAGAACTGCGCCTTGAGTTTCGCGCCGTGCTTCGCTGTACGTCGCTCCGAAACCTCGTGCGTGCGGGGTTTGCAGGCTATGCGCTGCACGTTGAGTCGCCCGTCACGTCGTATCGCCGCCTCTTTGAGTTCAACGATGCGCCGTTTCATCTGACGCTGGCGGCGGACGAGGTGCGCTCTGCGTTGCAGGTCACGCCGTTCGTCGTCGCGAAGGCGGCGATCGAGGGATATGCGAGCGATGACTTTCATGAAGCCTACGAAGGGCAGGTCTTTTCCTTCTCGCGCGGACATATCCTCGCCGTCGATCAGACGACGGAATTCCTGCTGCAGGCGCATGACGAACGCGAGACGCTTCCTTCCATCGTGCGCGTCGAGCCTTTGGGGCGCGAGGCGGGCGAGGCGGCGCTTCGCGTCGACTGCGGCTCGGATTACATCGTCGCCTGTCTGCCGCAAGGCATGTACGACGCTTATCGCCGCTACGCGAAGGGCGTCTACGGCGCGACGTTCCTTTCGTGCGTCGTCCAGCCGGCTCTCACTGCGGCGCTCGAAAAGCTGCAGGGCGGCCTGCGTGCGGGCGAAGAGCCGAGGACGCGCTGGCAGAGGGTGCTCGTGCACCTCTTGGAAGAAGAGAAGCTTGATGTCGCGGCGAAGGACGCAGAGCCTCTCGCCGTCGCCCAGCGCCTCCTGCGCGATCCGCTGAACCGCGCCGTGCAGGAGTTGGAGGATCTGGCGCAGCGCGAGGAGGTGGGCGCATGGAACTGAGCTTCATGACGCAGGCGGGCATCGACGATATGAAGACGCATGTCGAAGAATATGCCGCGATGTATCAGAGCGCGGACAATGCGGCGATGCTCGCGCATCTTTCGGCGCGCGGCTATCTCGAAAAGACGGAGCTTGCCGCACTTTCGCCCGTCGAGCTTCTGACAGAGGGCGACTTTGCCTCGACGGACGTGGAGAACGTGCGGCGCATTTACGGCGCATGGCGCACGCTCGCGCCCTATACGGCGGCGGATGAGCGCTTCTGGGCGGGGCTTTCTCACACGCTCTTCTGGCGCTACATCCATTACCGCAAGGAAAAGGATTTCGGCGAAGTTAAGGCCGCCGCGCTTCGAAGCGATTTCTTCTTCGCGCAGGGACGGCGCCGCTCGCTCTTCGTGAATCCGATCGCCCGCCTGTGGTGGGCGGGGCACATGGTCTTCGATGAGCGCCGCCGCGATCCGTTCGAGCTTCTGCCCGTGCTCGCGCAAGAAGCGTTCGCCTCGCAGCTCGTGCTCCTCGCCTCAAGCAGCCTCATGAGCCGCAGGGAGACGCGCTTCGCCGTGTTCGCGCTCTTGGAGCGCTTCGAGCACAGTGGGAGAAAGGTCAAGCGCGAGCATCTGCAGGCGCTCCTTGCGCGCCTCAACGCGATTTCCTCGCTGACGCTCGTCGACATGCTCGCGCAGGAGGAGATCGAGAAACGGTTGGAAGGA
>ERZ772957.1709-NODE-1709-length-13674-cov-7.708275_pt1 | contig 13674 bp, 9 predicted proteins | sample MGYA00580682_ERZ772957 | MGnify/ENA primary metagenome ERZ772957 (study PRJEB29015, sample SAMEA2737921) | human oral metagenome | biome: human oral; feature: human-associated habitat; material: dental | place: China | collected 2025 ...
CCTCCGTGCGCCCGGGTGCCTCGGAGCCCCAGCACGCCCCGATGGAACCCACGAACGAACCGTCCCCGGCCCGCGCCCTTGCCAGACCCGAGTCACAGATGTCAGCGCCCAGCGTACCGGCGTCCCCCGCGCGAGCACGAATGTCGGAGCCGGAGAGCATCGTCTCCCCGGTGCCGTCGGATGTACCACCACCCGAGTCGCCCCGGCAGCCGGTGTCCTCCCTGTGGGCGGTATCGCCCCGGCAGTTGGAGGGGCCCAAACAGTCCGAAGCGCCCAAGGCTCCGCCGCGCGCGATCTCACCTACCATGCCGCCCAGGCAGGTCCCGCCGGGGCCGAGGGCACAGAAGCCGGACTCCTCCTCGCGGCAGGGGCCGTCACAGTCGCCCTCACATCCGAAACCACAAAAGTTCTCTCCGCCGCCAGCATCGCCGGACGTGCCGTTCCGGTCGATCTCGATGAACGTGCCCCCGTCCCAGACGCCTCCCGCACAGGAGCCATCACCGTCATCGCTGCTCGTGCGACCCCCGAAGACCGTGCCTCAGGGCGGTTTCCGCGGGGCGATGTACCGGTTGACCTCGGGGCGCGTGAACTTCGGTCCCAGCCAAACCCAGATCCGTCTCGCGGAACGGGACTCCCGGATCTCCCGGTCGCTGGAACGCCCCTACAGCACCATGTTCCTATCCTTCAAGGGTGGCATCGGCAAGACATCGACGGCGGTCGGGGTGGGCCTGGCCCTCGCCCAAGCGCGTGGCGTGCCCCCCATCGCCATCGACGCCGACCCGGACTCAGGGGACTTGGCTGAGCGGCTGCTCGGGGAGGAGGAGATGCTGCGCGTCCGTCCCCGCAGCATCACCGACCTGGTGCGAGATATACCCAACGTGCAGACCTGGACGGACCTGTCCGGCTACATCACCCAGGTCGACCGGCTGCACGTCGTCGCGGGCGAACAGGATCCCGCGGTTTCGGACAGCCTCACGGCCGAGGGCTACAAGCGCGTTCACGACTTGGTGCAGAACTTCTTCTCCGTGATCCTCACCGACTGCGGCACCGGCGTGACTCACAACGCCATGAGCGGGATTCTCTCCAAAGCCGACAGTGTCGTGATCGCCACCGGCTACGCCTTCTCCGGGGTCAAGAGGGCCGTCAGCACCATCGACTGGCTCTCGCAACACGGCTACGAAAAACTGGCCCAGGAAGCGATCGTCGTCCTCACCGACAAGGACAACGTGTCGATCCGGGTGCAGAAGGACATGGTGCGCACCCACCTGGCCACCCACAGCAGGCAGGTGTTCGTGGTCCCGAACGACCAGGCCGTCGCCGACGGCGACCGCATCAACCTGGAACGGGTCCAGCCCCGCACGAGGGAGGCATGGGCGGAGGTCGCCGCGGCTCTGATCGACGGCTACCAGTAGCCGTCGTGTGAGAAAAAGTCTCAGCGAAGACCTTCTTTCGGGGCGCCGTCCGGATCCGGGGAGGAGGGCGCCCCGAAAGAGTAGGGCTACCCTACTGTCATCCAAACGGCTTGATTCCCGAGGGAGAACCATGCGTCGTGTCGTCGTGCCCTTACGCTGCAAACCCAGAATCGACGGATAACCATGGGAGATGGTAAAGAACTCGATGCAGCAGCTCTCCGCAAGATGTACCAGGGGTACCCGACGACGCTGAATGCGCTGCTTGCGGCGCTGGACCGGGGGTGGCGGGTGTGCAAATCGGGGCACGGCGTCAGGGTGTTCTGCCCCTTGGCCACGCAGGACGGGTGCATGCGCTCGGTGGCCGGGTCCTCGCGCAGCGACGGCAACGAAACGAATGGCTGCGGGTCAAGGGGAGGTGGTGCGATCAACGAATGGCTTGCCGCATCCCTTGACCGGAATGGAGGCGTAGCCCGTGGCCGGGCGGCTCGGGGATCGCGGTCCGGCGGAATGGCCGCGGTGATTCCCTGATCATCCGTCTTCCGCCGCGGTTCGCTTGCCTTGTGGTCGTTTGCTTGCGCTGTAGCGCTGGCGTTTGTCCGTAAGGTCGGCGTTCCCGTAGGGAGGGCAGGCGTTCATCCACAAGACAAGTGCGCCCGTTGGCGCGGGGCCCACACCCTTGTCGGCGGATGGCTTTGATCAGCTTTCGCCCGTTTCCGTCACCTGGTCGGGTTGGTTCACGATCTGTACCGTTCGCACCGGTTGCCCGGAGCGCAGCAGCATGGTGCGGCCGATCGGTAGGGTGCGTGGACGTTGGTTGCCGAGCAGCATGCCCTCGGAACGGTCTCCGGAGAGCATGAACCCGGTCGCTCCCGAGTCGCGCATCGTGTTGACCAAGGGGTCGTACATGGCCCGGCCCGCGCCGGTCATCCGCCTGGTCAGCACGACAGACAACCCGATCTCGTTGCCCATCGGGATGAACGGCATCAACGCCTTGAACGGCCCGGCACCCGATCCCAAGGCGTCGTAGTCGTCGATGAGAATAACGATGTGCGGGGTCGGGGGCGCCACCTCGACGGATGCGTCCACGCTGCGCGGCACCCTGGCCTCGAGTTCCGGCACGATGGCGGCCACCAGTTTCTGCGCCAGGACGGCGCTGGTGGCGGTTCCGCCGAGATACCCCCCCTCGGGGACGACGCCAGACAGGGAACGCCGGGGATCGAAAACCGCGAAAACCAGCTCGTCGGGACCATGGGTGCGCACCAGTTCTGCGATCACCCGTCGCAGCATCGTGGTGCGTCCGGTCCCGGAGTCGCCGAGGACGATCAGGTGCCGGTCGGTGCCGTCCATGTCCAGCACCGTGGTCGAAAGGTCGCTCTCGTCCAGGCCCAGAGCCACCAAGGCCTTGCCCCTGGGGAGTTTGACCCCTTCGGGGGAAAGATCGGGTGGCAGCAGCCTGACCTCGGCCGCACGTTCCGCCACACCAGCTGAAACCGCTTCCGAAAGGCGCCGCAGCCCCTCGGCTGCGTCGTCGTCGGATGCGACTCCATCCACCCGGGGCAGCGCGACGTGCGCGAACAGGCCACCCGCCAGCAGTGCCCTTCCAGGACGGTCGGAGGGCAGGGTTTCCGCGAGGTTCCGACCGTGGGTGGATTCCAACGGATCGGACAGCCTCAGCTCGATCTTGTTGCCGAAGAAACTCTGCTGGGCCATGCGGATCTCGTTCCAGCGTGTGGTGGTGGCCACGATGTGGATGCCGTGAGCGGCGCCGCGACGCAGCAGGTCGAAAACGATCTCGGCCAAATCGTCGAACTCTTCCGCGAGCTGCCCGTATCCGTCGACGAGCAGCACGATCTCCGCCAAGTTCACGGATGGATCCTCGAGTGTGGTGCGCAGCGAGGCCAGGGAATCGGCGCGATGCTGCTGGAGGAGCAGTTCCCGCTGGTTCAGCAGGCCACGAACCTCCTCCAAGGTACGGCGCACCACCTCACGGTCGGCGCGGACTGCCACCCCACCCACGTTGACCAGGTCACGCAGGCTCAGCAGGGCCGAACCGAGCAGGTCCAGCACGTAGACGCTGACGAGCGACGGGGAATGCGTCAAGGCCAGTGAAGCAGTGATGGTGCGCAGCAGGGTTGTCTTTCCGCTGCCCGGTCCCCCGGTGATCTGAATGTGGCCACCGGAGGCCAGAAGATCCAGTTCCCACGTGTCCTGCCATTGGCGGGCTGGGTCGTCGATGATTCCGACAGGGAAACGCAGCAGAGCGCTGGAGTGGATCCGCAGCCCAGAATTCGTCGGTCGGGGTTCGCCCGCGACCGTGTTCAGCGTGGTGGCTTCGGGTAGCGGGGGCAGCCAGATCGGTTGCGTGACGCGTTTCTGCTGCCGCAGCTGATCCATGACGGTGCTGAGCACCGTCGGACCCGTCGTCTTCGTGCTCACGCGCGTTGCCGCGGGTGTGTCTTCACCCGCTTCGGAGCGCGTGACGAGATAGCTGGGCACCGGGAGCACGACGGGAGGGGCTTCAACTTTTTGTTCGTGCTCCGGGTCCTCCGGCAGTGGGCCGGAGACGAAACCTGCGCGGAACCGGGTGTAGGTGGTGGTGTCCACCTTCAGGTAGCCGTAGCCGGGAATCGGAGGCAGGTGGAAGGCGTCGGTGGTCTCCAGGATGGTGCGGGACTCGCTCTCCGACAGGGTTCGCAAACCGATCCGGTAGGACAGGTAGGTGTCGAGTCCGCGCAGTTTGCCGCCTTCGATCCGCTGGCTCGACAGCATCAGGTGCACCCCGATGGAGCGTCCGATCCGGCCGATGGACAGGAACAACTCGATGAAGTCGGGCCGGGCGGTCAGGAGCTCGCCGAACTCGTCGATGATGACCAGCAGGTGCGGGAACGGGGCCAGACCCAGCTCGGGACGTTCGGCGCGCAACGCCCGGTAGGTGGTGATGTCCGCGATGTTCCCGGCGTCGCGCAACACCTGTTGGCGTCGCTGCACCTCGCCGGACAGGCTGGCGTAGACGCGTTCGATGAGGCTGGCGTCGTCGGACAGGTTCGTGATGATGCCCGAGACCTGGGGTGCGCCGTCGAAGGGAGCGAAGGTGGCGCCGCCCTTGTAGTCGACGAGCACCATCGCCAGATCCTCCGGATCGTGGCTGACCAGCAGCCCCAGCACCAGGGTGCGCAGCATCTCGCTCTTGCCGGAACCCGTCGCCCCGACGCACAGGCCGTGCGGGCCCATGCCGTACTGGGCGGCCTCCTTGAGATCGAGGGTCACGGGTTCGCCCATGTCATCGGTTCCGATGGCGACCCGCAGGAATCCGGTCTCGCCGCGCGGCGCCCACGCCCGGGAGAAGTCGATGTTGTTGTAGTCGGGCACCCCCAGCAGTTCGGCGAAGGTCATGGCCTCCTGGGTGGCGTCGTGTTCCTGGGAATCGGGGGACAGCCGCAGCGGGCTGAGGACACGAGCAAGGGCGGTCGTTGAACCGGGGTCGAGGTCGTCCAGTTCACCCGCCACGATCTTTGGGGCGGCATCGGGCCTCGGGTAGTTCTCGACGACGAAGCTTCCCGGTTTCTGCCCCTCGCTGATCCGGGTGGTGATCGCACCCGGTTCGGCTCTGCGGTCATGCAGCAGATAGACGACCGTGGTGGATACCTGACTCAGCTTGATCTGGGGATCCGAAGGCGTGAGCGTGGTTGCCGACTGGCCGTACTGGTCCACGAGCACGAGGATCCGGCTGTGCTGCACCTCGGTGTTGGTGAGCAGCGCCCTGCGTGCCTCGGCGGCGCTGGGGGAGCGGGAATCGAGTTCGGGTCCCAGCACGCTGCGCAGCCGGGCGATGCTGGGCACGATCACCCTGCCCGGCCCGAAAGGTCCTGGAATGGTTTGTGATGCGAGCTGCGGCAGCCAGGAGAACCAGTCCCACTCGCTGCGGCAGTTGTCATCCACCACCAGTGCGAGCTGAAGGTCCTCGGGCGAGTGGAAAACGGCGGCTTGTGTGGCGATCAGCCGCGCCATCCGCGTGACGAAGGCGCGGCTCCCCACGACGCTGACCGCGCCGATGGAGTCGAGGGCGACCAGCATCGGCATGCCGGGGGTACTGCAGAAACGCGACTTGACCAGCTCCACCTCACTCGCCATGAACGGGTCGCTACGGGTTCGCACGTTGTCGTCGGTCTTCACCTTGATCTCGCGGGAGGGGACGGTGCCGACCCCCAACCGGACGGTGAGGAAGTCGCTGTCGCCACGACGGCGTTCCCACAGCCTGTCGGGCGACATGGCGATGCTGAGCAGCTCGTCCGGGGCCGGGTGGATGCGGTGCGCATCGGCGAGTTGTTTCGCCTCGGCGGATCGCATCTTGTCGCGTTGGTTTTCCAAGTATTCGAGGTAGATGTCCCGGGCCTCACGTCTGCTCCTGGCGGCCTTGCCCCGCTGGCTGAGCATCATGATGGCCGAGGCGAGGACCGTGATGATCATCATGAGCGCACCGATGGCGGCGAAACTGGAGTGGCGGAACAGCATCATGACGGTCATGGAGCAACCGGCGCCGAGCAGCGGCAGGATACGCAGCGCGGCGGCGCCGGCCCCGTCGCTTCCCTCCGCGAGGGTGGGTGGGTTCTCGAGGGAGATCTCCGGCAGTGGTCGCAATGCCGGGGTGGTTCTGGCGGGACGGTGGACGATCCGGATGCTCATCGGCTCACCTGTCCGGCGGGTTCATCGTTGCCGCGGCCAGTTCTCCGAGGATGACCTGCGTGTTCTCGGCAGCCAGCCGCAAGTGCAGGGCGGCTCCACCCGCGATGTGACGGTCGTGGGGAAGCACGAACGTGGTGATACCGGAAGCCCGGAGGTGTTGCGCGTGGCGCGTCACCTCGTCACCGGGTAGACGCGGCACCAGCACCACCAGAATGGTTTTGGGATTGGTCCTCGCGGCGTGCAGTCCGGCAACGGTTCTGGTGACGGCCGTGGTTCCCGCGGCGCTTGCCGAGGCGACGATCACGACCGCGTGGGCCTCGGATGTGAGCTGTGCGGGCGGGTGCTGCCCGGCGTCGATCACCGTCACGGCGAAGAACCGGCCGAGTCCCCGTGCCATTGCCGCGGCGTCCTCGTGAGGCCGGATGGCCGCGATCCGTCCGCTCTCGGTCATGGCCGACATCTGGGCGGCGAAATCTGTGGCGGGCAGGTCCGAGCGGGCGGGGGGAACGGGTGCGACATCCAGGCGGGAGGACAGGTCGTCGTTGTCGTCGATGGCCACCAGGGCGGTGGGGGCGTTGCGCACCGCCGCCAGGGTCCGGGCCAGACCGACGGCGACGCTGGTGGTTCCCGTTCCCCCGCTGGCGCCGAGCACGACCAAACGCCTCCCCGTGGTGACCGGTCGCTGGGCCCCCGCGGAGGCCCGGGTCACGCGGGAGGCGACGTCGTCGCTGCGGAAAATGCGGGTGAACCAGCCAAGGGCCCGGCGCCATCCGGGCACGGCGTTGCGTTTAGAGAGGCGGGCGTAATCGGGATGATCGCGCAGGGTTGGTTTCTGGGGTTCGCCCTCGTGGGGTTGCTGGGTCGGCGGTGGTTCATGTGGGGACGTTGTGGGGTGCGGTGGGGGTGAGAGGACCCGCCCCGGCGTTTGTTCCCATGAATGCCCCGCGGGTTGGGGCTGGGAGGCAGGCCAAGGCTGTTGACTCCGCGGCTGGGCCTGGGGCGTCGGAGGAGCGGGTTGGGGAGGGGCTGCCAAAGGAAACCCTGCCGGGCCGGGGCCAGGATTCATGGGTTGCTGCAACCTGCCCAGCAGGTCGTTTCCCCATTGCTGCGTGACTTCTTCCACCCCGTCGTCACGAGGCGGTTTCGGGAAGGTTCCGGGGAACCCTGATGGTTCACTCACCGGAAACTCTCCAAAAGCTGGGAGTAGAGGTCGAACATGCCCACCAGCACGGGGATGGTGGCGACCACCGCCAAGGTCTCCAACCAGGTCGCCGCCCTTCTCAACTGGGCCCCGGCCAGATCGGAGATTCGCACGAACAGCACGGCTGCCAGGATCAACGCCAGGCCGACCGCGGCGAGCGGAGCCCAGGTCGTCTCCCGTTGGGACCACACCACGGTTGCCGCCGCTGCCAGGGTGGCACCGTAGATGGCCGCGCGTTCCGCGGCCAGGGGAAAGTGACGTCCTCGCAGTGTCCACGCCACGATCAACGCAATGGTTATTCCGAGCGTCCACACGTTCCCCGTCGCCGCTCCCGCCACCGGTGACATGCCCAGTGCCCACAACAACGCGAGCAGCGCTACGGCGACGGACAGCACCTGATGGGCGCGATCCAGGCGACCCGAGACCTCGCTCAACGCCAGGTGGGCACCGCGGCCGACGGCGTCATCGGCCTTGAACACCCCCGCCACGCTGAGCGCGAGCCGTGGTGTCAGACCGAGCAGCAGAAGAGCGAGCGTGGCCGTCACCGCACCTGCCCGGACAGGATCGTTGACCAGGACGTGGATCAACCACCACGCCCCGGTGGCGATGGCGAGAACCACCAAGCCGGCCAGGTGGGCGAAGCGCTGTGGGGTGTGGATCGCCAGGACGGCCAGCTGAACCGCGAGCCAGATGAGCAGGATCAGCAGCGGGGACCAGCCGACCAGGAACTGCTGCCAGGCCCACCAGAGCCCGAGGACACCGGCGGCGGCGAAATAGGTCCAGGCCAGGTCCTTGCGCAGGAGCCGGCACAGGGCGCTGATCACATGGAGTCCCCCCGCCGCTACGCCGATCTCCAGAGCATCGGCGCCCCGAACCTGGAGCAGGATGATGAGCGCCGTGAGCATCGTCAGGGCGGAGCAGGCGCCCAGCACCCAGCTGCGCGAGACCTCCGTCCACCTGCCGGTGGTCTCGTGTTCCGCGGTGGCGTCCACGAGATCCGAGATGACGGGAACGGGGGGTGCCTCCGTTTCCCGTGACAACCGGAGAATGGTGCCGTCGTGGAGCCCGAGTTCCCCCATCGGGCGTTGCATGTCGATGGGTTCACCGAGCGCGGTGGCCAGCGTGTAGGTGCCCTGTGGCCCGCGGCCTTCACCGAGCAGCCCGAGGAGCTGGGGCAGCAGAGCCGTGGCTGGCTGATCTGCGGGAACGACGAGGTCCGCGTTGCGGACGGTCCCGAGAATGCTGATCCGGAGGAAGGGGTCGATGGTCATGGTGTTTCTGTGGCACGGACGGTGGCGTAACGCTGCTGCTGCTGTTGTTGTTTCAGGGCCTCGGTCCGGAAGATGGCCATGATGAAGGCGATCGCCACGCACACGGCACAGATGACGACGGCCAGAATCAGGCTTCCCACGAAGGTGCCCACGCGGTCCTGCCAGACGGTGCGGGTGCGCCCAACCCCGAACAGGAAACCTGCTAGGAGGCGTTTGCGGCGCACCGCTACGGCATCAATGAGTTGGTCGTCGTAAGCGTATGGCACTCGCGCTTCCCTTCTCTTGGTGGGTCGGGTGGCGTTCCGATGGGGGATTGGGTCCACCCGTCGCAGAGGCTAGCCTAGTCACTGCCCGGTCAGTCCCCGGGCCTGGTGAAACGCTCTCGGACAGGAAGGAGACCCATGTACTCACCCTACTGGAACGTCGTCATCAGGGGCGGCGGCGATGCAATCGTCAATGGGGTACCTGTCGAGATGGTGGTGCCTACCAACGTCTACTCCTCGGTGTTCCAGCACCTGGCGCTCATCGCCCGGCAGCTGGGCAGCCCGGTGCTGGTCCGCGGGATTGATGAGACCAAGGGCGGTCAGGTGGCGTGGTTCACGGTGGACGCCGACGGGCAGGCGGTCGCCGCTGAGCCTGTGCTCGCTCCGGTTCCCGACGAGCATGCGACGGGTGAACCCGGATTCACGGCCACCCCGGAGAGTCAACCGCCGCCCCCGGCGTCGACGAACTGGGCACCGCCGCCCGGTGATGGACAAACCCCTTCAGTCAATGGCTGGACCCCTCCCGCTCCGCGGCGTGCCCCGGCGGAATCCTTTCTTGGGGAGGAGGTTCCCGCGAACCCGATTCCCTCGCCCGTCCAAACCATCGCTGGATCCGATCGGGGGGCGCTCGAGGCGCGGCCCCCAGCCGTTCCGGGGCGGGCGAGGGGGTCCGAGCCACCGAGGTTTTCGACCGCTCCGGTGCCTCTGAACGCATCTCCTCCCTCGATCCCACAGGTTCCTGTGAATGCGCCCCCGTCGTGGGGACAAGGCTTTGCGCCACGGGAACAGCCGGTCTTCCCAAACGTTCCACAACCCCCGGACACGCAGACAACCTCGACTGCTCCGTCGCCGTCGGTGTTGTTCGTGCGCCCCCCGAAGGCGGTGCCCCAGGGCGGTTTCCGAGGGGCGATGTACCGGCTGACGGCGGGACGCGTGAATTTCGGTCCCAGCCAGACCCAGCTTCGTGTGGCGGAACGGGACGCCCGGATCTCCCGGCCGCTCACCCGCCCCTACAGCACGGCTTTCCTGTCGTTCAAGGGCGGCATCGGCAAGACCTCGACGACCGTCGGGGTGGGGTTGACGCTCGCTCAGATGCGGGGTGCGCCTCCCATCGCCATTGATGCGAACCCGGATTCGGGGGACCTGGCCGAGCGGCTGCTGGGGGAGGAGGAGCTGCTGCGCATCCATCCGCGCAGCATCACCGACCTGGTGCGAGACATCCCGCAGGTGCGGACGTGGACGGACCTGACCGGTTATATCATGCAGATCGACCGGTTGCACGTTTTGGCTGGTGAGCAGGACCCGGCGGTCTCGGACAGTCTCACGGCCGAGGGGTACACGAGAATCCATGATCTGGTGCGGCACTTCTTCTCCGTGATCCTCACCGACTGCGGCACCGGTGTGACCCACAACGCCATGAGCGGAATCCTCGCGAAGGCCGACAACGTGGTGATCGCGGCCGGGTATGCCGTATCGGGTGCGAAACGGGCCGCCAGCACCCTCGACTGGCTCGCACAGCACGGCTACGCGCGCTTGGCGCAGGAGGCGCTCGTCGTACTCACCGACAAGGACGGGGTCTCGGCGCGGGTGCAGAAGGACACGGTGCGGGGTCACCTGGCCACCCACAGCAGGCAGGTGTTCGTGGTTCCGAACGATCCCGCCGTCGCCGACGGTGACCGCATCAACTTGGCGCGGGTCCATCCCCGCACGAGGGAGGCATGGGCCGAGGTGGCGGCCGCCGTCATCGACGGGTACCGCTGACCCGTCTGCTCGCTGGTGCTCGCGGGTCGGACCGGGGACGAGGAACAGTCGGTGCCGGAGCCATGTCCGGCGCACCTCGTGGTCAGGTGTCCTGCTGATACCAGGGCCTGACGTTCTCGACGGTCTCCGGGGGCAGAACGGCCTCCAGCACGGTACGGCGTTTGCTGACCAGGTCGGGGAGGGTCGCGTCTTCGTGTTGAAAACGTACGCCCAGGCCCCGTGGGGTGGAATCGATGATGCCCACCTCACCCACCCCTTGGTCCCGTAGTTTTGTGACCAGGGTGTCGAGGGTGGTGTGGGGCAGGGTGGTTTCCGGGACGGCGAGACCCAGCGGCGCCACCTCGTGCAGGCAGCGGGGGTCACCATGCGGCCTTGCGGGCCCAACCGATGGCCGATCGCGGCGTAGGTGGCCCCTGCGTTGAGGGCGTGCAGAAGATAGTGGTCGATGAAATCCGGGGTCAGTTCCCTGTGGCACGGACCGGAGAACTCGAGGCATTCGGTCACCTCGACCGGTTGGGGAATGGACACGATCAGCCCGTCGCCGTCGCTCCCGGAGAAGATGGTCAGTGAGTTCTGGAGGGGACAGTTTGCGGGCGTAGTCCGTGACGAGCCCGGGACTGAAGTCGTCGCACAGCGGCTCGACGATCCCGAAACGGGTCGGTGGGGCACAACCCGCGGCGGCCAGTACCTGCACGGAGAAGATGCCGAGTTGAGGATCGTCGCTGTAGCTGTGAGTGGTTTCAGCGTTGACGCCGATGGCCTGGTCGTCGCCGACTGTGACCTCCAGGTAGACGGGGTGCAGTTCCCCGTCGTAGGTGAACGACAGGCTGTCCCAGTGGGCGCACAACCCGCTAAAGCCGTCGTAGGTACCGTCGGGGTGGTCGACTATCCAGCAGGCCCGGGCGTCGTTGATGAACCTGGCAGCGGCGAGGGTGAGCACGGAATCCGGTCGGGTAACGACGGCGAGCACCCGGTCGTTGCGGTGGGCCTGCTCGTAGGTGCGCAGCAACCAGTGAGAGAACCCGACGATGGCGCGGGGCTGGATAAGAAGGTGTGTCTCGTCAGTTACGAGGTCGGCGCTCATGTCGTCCATCACTTTTGACCTCTTGGTCGCGGGCATCACCTTTCTCAAGAATAACGGATACACCGTCTTGTTCGTGACGGCGGGCGCGCAGGCCGTCCTGACGGTGCTCGGCCTGGTGATCAACTTCATCGACCTGAACCTCTCGGGGGCCATGAGAGCCGATCCCAGCGGCACGACGGGGCTTCCTGGTGGGAATCACCTTCCGGGGAGTGGTCGGCCTGGCACTCGCCGGAACGATCATCTCGTTGCTGAGCAGGCCGGAAGCGAAACAGTGGGGAAAACGGACCTCCTGACCACCGCTCCCGGCAGGACACGTCGCCGTGCCCGGCTCGGCGACGCATCCTCACGCGTCGGACGCAGCACTCCGCGAACCCGTCGGCCGCGCGCGGAGGAGGACTCGCAACCGGAAATCTTCGCCGATCCGCTGTTCCGTGGCCTGAACCCCGGTTAGAGTAGGGTCAGGCCTACACCGCATGGGGGAGCGGCCCGGTCAGATGTAGTCGACCAGATACGGAAAGGGCTGTCATGTACTTCAAGATGACGGATGGGGCGTTGCCCACGCTGAACAAACAAACCGGTGCATCGCACGAGGACATTGGTTCACTGATCAAGGATCTGATCGCTTCCGTTGCGCCCTTGGAGGGCAAGTTCGAGGGCGAGGGTTACGTTCAGTTCCAGAACTTCAAACTGAACGCCGATCAGATCACGGTGGATCTGCAGAACGCTTTCGGGTCCGTGGGCGAAGGACAAGCCGGTATGCAAACCGCGTTCACCACCGGTACCGATGAAATGGTGACCAACGCTCGCACCACCGAGGGATCCGCCGACTACAGCACGGCGAACTTCCACGGCGCGTGAACAGAAGAAACAGGGAGGTTGAACAATGGCCACGGGAATGAATGCATATGACACGGACGCCTCAGAAACCGTCCAGACACACATCAACTCCATCTGCAGTCAGCTGATGTCCATTCTGACTGGACACAACACCGACGTGAACAACTTCAATTCCGAATTCCAGGCGACCGAGGTCGACGCCATGTACGCCGATGTCGAAAGTCGGCTGGGCAAGTCGGGAACCGAGGTTGTGAACATCATCTCTTTGGTGCAGCGCACGCTGGGCCTCAACGATGACACTGCTCACCAGACGCTGAGCAGGGCGAAAGGGGCAGTGGCCTCCATTCGCTGAGGACGCACCGTCTCGTCGCAGGGAGCAAAAGTTTTTCATCCTGCCGGGCCTGTTATGATATTTTGATCTGCTGATCTCTGACGGCAGGCCCGGCAGTCGTTTCGCACGACGTGAAGGGGGATTTGCTCATAGCCCGTATCAACCTTGCATTGGCTGACAGTTTCACTGGTGGGGATGCTGCCTGTAAATATAGTTCGATGTGTGTAATCGCTGGCATCGAGAGCGGAGAGTCGCCAGCACTTTTCGTATAATGTTCTGTGCGGTATGCAAATTTCCTGATGCCGAAAAGAAATCTCTGGAAGGTCTTCTCGTGGGTAGCTGGGCAATAGATGAGCAGAGTGTTGGGCAAACAGTCCAGAATGCGGCCTTGTCCGCAGAAGGATATGAAACAATCCTTTCAAATGCGAAGACTCAAAAAGACGATTTGCTGGGTGAGCTCTCACGTTCTGAGTTCGTCTACGCCGCAGTCGAGGCTTGGATGGAAAACTGCGGTTCACTGGGGATCGACGCCGTTCAAGGGATGACGGGTATCACGCTCCAAGGTACCAGCGAGGCGATACTCGCCTACCATGAAGGTGACACCGGCATGGCGGCCAACGCGCAGAGTACGGCAGCTACTGCTGACTTCCCTTCTGAAATGCCCAAGGCTGATGGTTCCAGGGGGTCGGCAAAGTCGATGGGTGGTTGTCTGGTCTCTAGTGGGTCTGGTGTGTTGATGTAGGTGCGGCGTGACTCGCACGGTGACGATGAAGACATCTACTCAATCCCGTCACCAGCGAGGTCACGCCGCCGATGTCATCTTCCACCACG
>ERZ772957.1710-NODE-1710-length-13673-cov-9.079747_pt1 | contig 13673 bp, 12 predicted proteins | sample MGYA00580682_ERZ772957 | MGnify/ENA primary metagenome ERZ772957 (study PRJEB29015, sample SAMEA2737921) | human oral metagenome | biome: human oral; feature: human-associated habitat; material: dental | place: China | collected 2025 ...
TGGGCATGATCGTCCACACGGGTGACTTCAAGCTCGACTATACGCCGGTCGATGGACAGATGACGGATTTCCGTCGCTTCTCTGATCTGGGCAACAAGGGTGTTCTGCTTCTCCTCGCAGATAGCACGAACGCAGAACGTGAGGGGCATACGGCGAGTGAGCGTACCGTTGGGGCGGCATTTGACAAGTCGTTCCACAACGTGCGTGGACGCATCATTGTTGCGACATTCTCCTCGAATGTGCACCGCATACAGCAGGTCATCGATACGGCGGTGAAGTACAAGCGTCGTGTTGCCGTGCTTGGGCGGAGCATGGAAAATGTCGTCGGAATCTCGCTGGATCTCGGCTATCTGAATGCGCCGGAAGGGACGATCATCGGCATTGATGAGGTCAACAACTTCCGTCCGGAGCAAATCGTCATAGTGACGACGGGCAGTCAAGGGGAGCCGATGTCTGCGCTTTCTCGCATGGCAGCGTCTGATCATCGTAAGATCACGATTGTGCCGGGCGATACGGTCATTATCTCGGCGACACCGATTCCGGGCAATGAGAAGCTGGTCTCAAAGACCGTGGACAACCTCATGAAACTCGGTGCAAATGTTATCTATGGGCGTGACAAGGGCATTCATGTCTCGGGGCATGGCAGCCGCGAGGAGCTAAAGCTCATGCACAACCTCGTGCGACCGAAGTTCTTTATGCCCGTCCACGGCGAGTATCATCATCTCGTCCAGCATGCGAGTCTCGCACGTGAGCTTGGTATGCCGAAGGAAAATATTTTCATCAGTGAGAATGGGCAGATTCTTGAGTTCACAAAGGAGAAAGGACAGGTCGTCGGCCGTGTGCAGTCCGGGATGGTCATGGTCGATGGCCTTGGCGTCGGCGATGTGGGCAACATTGTCCTGCGTGACCGCCGTCAGCTTTCGCAAGACGGTATCCTTATCATTGTCGTGACGATGGATCGACAGAACAATCGTGTGGTCTCCGGACCTGATATTGTTTCACGCGGCTTTGTCTATGTGCGTGAGTCTGAGGCTCTGATGGACGAGGCGCGTGCACGCGTTCAGCAGGCACTTGATCGTTGTGAGGACGAGAACGTGCGCGAATGGTCGGCAATCAAGTCGAATGTGCGTGATGCACTCAGTCGCTACCTCTTCGATAAGACGCGCCGCCGCCCGATGATTCTGCCCATTATTATGGAAGTCTGAACACAGTGCAATGCCTTCACAGTCGCCCCTTCGCGGGCGGCTTTTCTATTTGTAAAAGTTCGGAAAAAATGTGACCTTGCGTATCTTGCAGGCAATCAGAAAAAGAGGTAGAATGTATTCAGTATAATGATGTATTGATTGGGGCGAGGAGGAATTTTATGACAGCAGCTGAACAGAAAGAGCTCCGCCTTTTCGCAGTAAAGGTGCGTGAGGGGATTTTGCGCGGCACACATGCCGCAAAGAGCGGACATCCGGGCGGATCACTTTCATCGACGGAGTATTTTACCTATCTCTACAATAAGGAGATCCGGGTTGATCCAAAGAATCCGCACGATCCGAATCGTGACCGTTTCGTTCTCTCGAAGGGGCATGTTGCTCCCGGCCTCTATGCAACACTCGCAAATCGTGGATTCTTCCCTGTGGACGAACTCCTGACACTGCGTCATATTGGCTCTCGCCTCCAGGGACATCCGAATATGAACCTCACGCCGGGTGTCGATATGTCCACGGGCTCGCTCGGGCAGGGGATTTCGACGGCGGCAGGGATGGCAAAAGGGGCAAAGTATCTCGGGAAGGACATCAATGTCTATACTCTCCTCGGCGATGGCGAGCTTGCCGAGGGGCAGGTGTGGGAGGCGACGATGTTTGCCGCACATTATAAGCTCGACAATCTCTGCATTACGGTGGACGTAAACGGTCTTCAGATCGACGGTGCTACGGCAGATGTCATGAACACGGCACCGATTGATAAGAAATTCGAGGCGTTCGGCTGTGCTGTCATCTCGATTGACGGACATGACTTCGCGGCACTCGAAGAGGCATTTAAGACATTCCATGCGAATCAGGGCACGGGAAAGCCGACCGTGATTCTGATGAAGACGGTCAAGGGCAAGAATATCTCCTTTATGGAAAACAACGCGGGCTGGCATGGCAAGGCTCCCAATGATGACGAACTCGCGCAGGGGCTTTCGGAACTTGCTGCGATTCGCAAGACGATTGAGGAGGCATGAGCATGGCAGACGTAAAGAAAATTGCAACACGGGACAGCTACGGAAATGCACTGGTAGAACTGGGGAAAACGCACGAGAATGTCGTTGTGCTCGATGCCGATCTTGCGGGTGCCACGAAGAGCGGGACGTTCAGGAAGGCGTTCCCCGACCGCCATTTTAACTGCGGCATTGCAGAGTGCGACATGGTTGGTGTCGGTGCGGGGCTCTCGACGATGGGGCTTGTTCCATTTGTTTCCACCTTTGCTATGTTTGCAGCGGGACGTGCCTACGAGCAAGTGCGCAATACGATCGGGTATCCGCATCTGAACGTGAAGATCTGTGCGACCCACGGCGGTATCTCCGTCGGTGAAGACGGGGCATCGCATCAGTGCTGCGAGGACTTCGCCCTCATGCGTACGATCCCGGGCATGACGGTCATGTGTCCCTCGGATGATGTCGAGGCACGCAAGATGGTACACGCAGCATTTGAGATGGAAGGCCCCGTATACATCCGTTTTGGGCGTGCTGCAACGCCTGTGTATCACGATGAGGCATTCACGTTCGAGATCGGCAAGGGCGAAGTCCTGCAGGATGGGACGGATGTTGCCATCATTGCTACAGGGATTCTCGTACCGGAGGCGATCGAGGCGGGAAAGCGTCTTACTGCTGAGGGAATCAAGGCGCGTATCATCAATATGGCGACAATCAAGCCGCTCGATGAGGAGTTGGTGATCCGCGCAGCGAAGGAATGCGGCAGAATTGTGACCGTCGAGGAGCACAATATTCTTGGTGGGCTTGGTGAGGCCGTTGCTGCCGTTGTTGCGGAGAACGTACCCGTTCCCGTTCATCGCATCGGTGTCCGCGATGAGTTCGGACACTCTGGTCCTGCTGCAGAACTGCTCAAACAGTTTGGTCTTACCGCAGACGAGATCGTGGTACAGACGAAGACGATTGTCGGAAAATAAAGAGATACAAAAGATGCCTTTGTTTTGACCTGACCCCCAGAAATTAGACTTAGAGGATCTAACTTTTGGGGGTCACTACATTTTACGGGGGCATCTTTTTTGATGTGATGCTTTTCGCACTGCGGATAAAATGGCTTGTAGAATTTGGACGAATTGTTTATAATGTAAGGAGTTTGTTGGCATAAAAGAGGATTATTTATGAAGCGGTACACGCTGTTCATCATACTAACGGCTCTTCTTGTGTGCATTGTCGCCGCAGGTTCTGCTTACCTCGCATCGTCAGGTTCGCGCAATGTCCAGCGCCGTCCCATGCAGGAATTTGTTGCATATACCTCGCTCCCGGCGGAGGTCGCTGTGGTACTCTCCGAGGAATATGAAAAAGAGTACAATATTCGTGTTAATTTTGTTCAACTGTCTTCTGAACAAATTCTGAATCGACTGCACGAGCAAGCCATTGGGGAGAGTGAGGCAAAAAGCGGACTTGTTTTGGCGGATCGCGAAACTCTGGATCGTGCTGCTGCCGCAGGGTATCTCGTCCCTCATATTTCGGAAAAGAGCGATCAGATTTCGGAGACTTTTCGTCACCCCAATCGTTACTGGACGGGAGTATGGTATGATCCTGTCATCTTTGCCGTCAACCAGGATTATCTGCGCACGCATCTCGATCTGCCGAACTCGTGGCAGCAGCTTGCACAGCAGCGGGATATCCGTATTGGTACGACAGATTTTATGGCGGCAGATGCCTCGTCGAATTTGCTCTACAGTATGATTGCCGAGTACGGCGATCAGCAAGCATTCGAAATCTGGCGCAGGATTCAGCCGAAGATCATGCAGTATTCCAAATATCTGCATACACCGGTACGCCAAGCAGGTATGGGGGAGGTTGATCTCTCCGTTGCTGTACTCAGTGAGACACTGCGCTATGTGCATGATGAGTACCCAATCCGCATTCTCTACCCTGTGGACGGTACCTCCGCTGTTATCTATGGCACGGGTATCGTCTTTCATGCGACGGAACGTGACGCACATGCAGCAGAGGAGTTTTCTGACTGGCTCCTGACGGATGAGGCTCAGGTTGCCCTTGCACAACATCGTTTCTATTTTCTGACCACGAACCCCATGACCCTGTCTTATCAAATGTTCGCGGGGAAGAACATCAGTGTTTTTAAGAGTCGGCCATATTTCAGCAGGGAGGAAAAGGATATCCTTCTGGATCGTTGGATCAAGGAAGTACGGTTCTACGAAGAGTAACGAAAGTCGGAGGAGAGTTTACTAGTGAAAGCAGGTTTTATCAGTCTCGGTTGTGCGAAGAATCTCGTAGATACGGAGGTTATGCTCGGCATCATGCGGGAGCATGGTATTGAGATCACCAATGACCCGGCGGAGGCGGATATCCTGATCGTTAACACCTGTGCCTTCATCCAGTCTGCAAAGGAAGAGTCCATTACAACCGTACTTGGCATGGCAGATTACAAGGAAACGGGACGCTGCCGCAGCCTTATTGTGGCAGGCTGTCTCGGTCAGCGTTATGGGCAGCAGCTTCTTGACGAGATTCCCGAGGCGAATGCCATTATTGGTACAGGGGCATGGAGTCGTATCATGGAGGTCATTCAGGAGACACTGAAAGGGCGCCGCCTATTGATTGCGGGCAAGGATGAGACCATCTACGATGCCAAGACACCGCGTCTACGCACGACACCACACTATACTGCATATGTCAAAATTGCCGAGGGGTGTGATCATCGCTGTGCGTTCTGCGCGATACCGCTGATCCGCGGCAGTTTCCGCAGCCGTGCGATGGAGGACATTGTAACGGAGGCACGGGGACTTACAGAGAGCGGCGTGCGTGAGATCGTCCTGATTGCGCAGGACAGCGCGAACTACGGGCTGGATCGCTACAAGAAACCGATGCTCCCAACGCTTCTGCGGGAACTGGCGAAGATTGAAACGCTCGCATGGATTCGCGTTCTCTACAGTTACCCGAAGTACTTTACGGATGAACTTATTGAGGTGTTTGCAACCGAGCCAAAGGTGGTCAAATACGTTGACCTCCCGCTTCAGCACGCGCACAATGCAGTTCTGCGTTCGATGAACCGCCCCGATACGCGCGAGAGTGTGGAAAAACTGATACAAAAATTGCGTGATCGTATTCCAGGCGTGGCGATCCGTTCGACCTTCATTGTTGGTTTTCCAGGAGAGACAGACACGCACTACCAGACGCTCCGTTCCTTTGTGGAGAAGCAGCGTTTTGATAAGGTGGGGATCTTTACCTACTCCGAGGAGGAGGATACCCCTGCGGCGATGATGCCGAAGAAGGTCGCCGAGGAGGTCATGCAGGAACGCTATCATGATTTGATGAGTCTTCAAAGCAAGATCTCAGAGGAAATCAATATTGGGATGGAAAATCGGGAGGTCGAGGTTCTGATCGAGGGGCGTGATACAGAGCAGCAGTCGATTGCGGTTGGACGTTCTTATCGCGAGGCACCGGAAGTTGATGGGCAGATCTATATCGAAGGAGATACCGAGAGCCGTGTTGGTGAGATCGTGCGCGTTCGTCTTCTCCAAGGTTTTACCTATGATATCGTTGGTGAAAGGGTGAAATGATGGATACTGCATATGATTCTTGTACGATTGAGACGGGCAGGGAACTGTGTGCAGCGGGGTTGACCATTGCCTGTGCAGAATCCTGTACGGGAGGGCTTCTCACGAGCACCCTGACGGACGTTCCTGGAAGTTCTTCCTACGTTATGGGCAGTATTGTATCCTATTCCAACGATGTAAAATCGCGTGTTCTGCACGTGTCGGAGGATACGCTTGCCTCATATGGTGCCGTCTCAGAGGAGACGGCACGCGAAATGGCAGAAGGTGTACGCAAACTCATGGGAACGGATATCGGTGTCGGTATTACGGGAATTGCCGGACCGGATGGCGGCTCAGCGGAGAAACCGGTTGGATTGGTCTACATTGCGACGGCAAATTCGGCACAAACGATTGTTCAAAAAAACATTTTTTTGGGGACACGAATTGAGAATAAACGTGCTGCTGTTGAAAAAGCACTTGCTATGATACGAGATATGATAAGGAGTTCCTCGCGATGAAGAAATGCCGAAAGTTCGCTGCCGCCATCAGCGCTGCAGTACTTTTGTCCGGTGTGCCGTACACAAATGCAGAGGTGTTTGCAGATACGGGGCAGGAGACTGCTGTAGAGAATATTGCTTCTGTTGAACTTCCCTATGAATATAAGAGTGCGACGTACGGCTATCAGATTATGTGTCCCAGGATGCCCGTTGGTGTCATCCCTGCCAGTGCTCTTTTTGAAAATCGTGAGGGTGAGGTTCTAATTTTTGAAAACGAAGGATACCATATTAAATATGCTTGGGTTATCCTTGTCCATGCTTTTCCTGAGGAGTCACTGCCGGATCTCAATGCGATTGCCCCTGATGAGGCGGCAGAACTTCTGAAAAAGATTATGGGGAGCAACGGATATGAGGGGATTATGCTCATCAATCTTTTGGAGGACAATAAGGCGATCTTTGCGACAACGGCAAAGGAGGTCGAGATTGATGAGGATGGTGATGGCGTGACGGACGCTACGGCAACGGCGGACACACAGATGGCGGTTTTATTCTTCCGTGGTAAAAATGGTGAACGGTACGGTCTGGAGCTCATCGATAATCCGGATCTGCGGTCTGCATCTGTATCCGCCTTTTTGGCGGGAGCACATACTCTTCGACCATTGTTATGAGCGGTTGTTTTCGTAACGTGAAACATTGAAGGAGATAGATCCATGAAGATATCATCAAGGAAAACAGTGCTCACCGCTGCCGTTCTTGTCTCACTTTCTTCGAGTACGGGACTTGCTGCGACGCAGGGGACGGTGGATTCTCAGGAGCTTTTTCATGCGAATCGATTGGTCACAGATCCGTTGCATAAACCTGCGGTGGAAGAAGATGCTGCTGCGGATCGCTATGAAGCTTCCATATCGACAAGCAAGAAAACCCCCGTAGCGGTTCAAGCGCCTAGGGAATCTCTTCCAGCACACCCGGTGAGGTCGGCGCGTCTGCGTTGGGAGAGTGTTGATGCGCGCCTTGCGGCACGCAATAACGATCCGTCGTTTCATCTTTCTGCACAAAAGGCAAGGCCCGTCATAATTACGGCGGAAGATGTCAAACGCGAGGAGAAGCAGGCGGTAAAGGAGGGGCGTCCCGTACAGGAACTCGTTGGGGATGTGAATATGAACCGTCCTCAAACACCGCCGCAGTCGAGGCAACGTGCAGAAGAGGAATATCCTTCCCCCACGGTAGATGAGATCAATACGCCTTCTGCTGTAGCGGAACAACAGGGACTTGTTCATGGATCCGCTGCATCTGGTGATATGAATACGACTTCTCCTGCGATGGATCGTCTGCAAGCTGGGTCTACACCATCCGTACCTGACCATATAGTACCGCCGGACACATCATCAATTTCTTTGGAGAAGCGCCCATTACGTCCTCGTATTCCACAGCTTCCACCTGCCACGTTTTCGTTGACACCTCCCGCTGAAAATGGATCGGTGCCGAAACCGCCGGAAAGATTTGCTGTGCTTGGCAGTGTGGCAGCACCGAATCAAACTGCAGAACCGATCCAGGATCGTGTGCCGACGGCGGAGCATTCTATACGTCCTAATGGAGTTCCGGACATGACAACGCGTCCGAGACCGCACAACGCCGAAGAAGACGTTATGGATCTTTCGGATGAGGTGCGCCGTCATATCCTCGCAGGACAGCTTGCGATGGAGGTTCAGCTGCAGCGCGACCCGAGTGTCGCGGGAATGCGTGCGATTACGAAGGTGCTTCGCGAGAATACGACGCTGACACGACTTCAAAAGATTGACTTCCTGATCGGATTTGGTCGTGCGCTGCACCGGAGCGGACTTCCGCGTCAGCAGGAGGCCCTTCTCATCAAGACGATTGCGGAGGCATTCTGACCACTGCGCATAGGATATGGGAGAGAACGATGAAGCATTTCAATATTGCTGTGATTGCAGGGGACGGCATTGGACCTGAGGTTATTGCCGAGGGGAAAAAGGTGTTCAGCGGAATTGCCGGGATAGACGGAGGATTTTCCGTTTCCTTTGAAGATTTCCCATGGGGATGCGAATACTACCTGAAAACGGGCGAGATGATGCCGGCTGATGGGCTGGATACACTGAAGAATTTCGATGCCGTTTATCTCGGTGCAGTTGGATATCCCGGCGTTCCCGATCATGTTTCCCTTGGCGGCCTCCTGCTGCAAATTCGCCGAGGGTTCGATGAGTACATCAATCTGCGTCCCGTGCGTCTCCTAAAGGGGGCACCATGCCCTCTCGCAGACGTATCAACAGACGATATCAATATGATTGTCGTGCGTGAGAACAGCGAGGGCGAATACGCGAATGTCGGTGCGCATCTCTATGCGGGGACAGATCGTGAGATGGCTCTGCAGACAGGTGTTTTTTCGCGGCATGGCTGTGAACGTGTCATTCGCTATGCCTATGAGCTTGCACGGAGGGAGAAACGCTCACTCACATCGATCTCCAAAGGAAATGCTCTGCGTTACTCCATGGTGTTTTGGGATGAGATTTTCGCGGAGCTTGGGAAGGAGTACCCAGACGTGGAGACGCACAGTCTCCTCGTCGATGCGGCAAGTATGTTCTTTGTCAAAGATCCGAAACGTTTCGAGATCGTTGTGACGAGCAATCTGTTCGGCGATATACTGACCGACCTCGGTGCGGCGATTGCGGGCGGTATGGGGCTTGCTGCAGGTGCGAACCTCAATCCTGAACGGAAATTTCCGTCGATGTTCGAGCCGATTCATGGGAGTGCTCCGGATATTGCGGGACAGGGGATTGCAAATCCGCTGGCATCGATCTGGTCGATCAGTCAGATGCTCGACTTTCTCGGAGAACAGGAATGGGCGGATCGTGTGCTCGCAGCGATTGAGACCTTGCTCGTGGAACGCAGGACTCTGACCCCTGATCTTGGCGGTAGGGCAAAGACTTCGGAGATTGGCAGTGCAATCCTTGAAATATTGGAACGCTGAGAGAAATTTGCGTAAGAAAAGCGCGAGGTTATCAAATCCTCGCGCTCTATTTACATAATGGATGGAGTGTACATAAGATGAAAGAGAAGCGCATACGAAAGGCTGTCATTCCTGCAGCAGGATACGGAACACGATTTCTTCCCGCCACCAAGGCAACGCCGAAGGAAATGCTGCCCATTGTGGACAAACCCACCATCCAGTACATCGTCGAGGAGGCTCTTGCGAGCGGGATTGAAGATATCCTCATCATCAGCGGACACGGCAAGCGTGCCATTGAGGATCACTTTGACTCGGCTCCTGCACTCGAACATGAACTCGAGCGAAAAGGAAAGACCGAACTTCTCGATGTGGTGCGGGAAACTACGGATGTAAACGTCCACTATGTCCGTCAAAAGTATATGCGTGGGTTGGGGGATGCCATTTTTTGTGCACGCAGCTTCGTCAGTGACGAGCCCTTTGCGGTTCTCCTTGGCGATGACGTTGTTTTTCACCCGGAGCGGTCGGCACTGGGACAGCTCATCGATGTCTATGAGGAACACGGTGGCTCTGTGCTGGGCTGTCAGATGGTGTCCGATGAACAGGTGTCCTCGTATGGCATTGTGGCGGGCGAGACTCTTGAGGATCCGCGACTCATGTGCGTTTTCGATATGGTGGAAAAACCCTCTGTCGATGAGGCGCCAAGCCGTATGGCTGTGCTCGGGCGCTATATCATCAGCCCCACGATCTTTTCCATTCTCAGTGAGACAAAGCCGGGCAAGGGCGGCGAGATCCAGCTTACAGATGCACTCAAGGTTCTCGCACAGCGTGAGGCGGTCTATGCCTATGACTTTGAGGGCAAGCGTTACGATCTGGGGGATAAACTCGGATTCTTGCAGGCGACGGTTGAGTTTGCCCTGCGCCGCGCGGATCTCGGTGCAGATTTTAAGGCGTATTTGAAAGCCCTTGTAAAGACGATGTGAGGCGATCGGTTTGCGAAAGGAAAATCAGGCAAATCTGGCACTTGCCGTCAGTGTATTTGGTCTAGTCGGGACAACAGGGCAGGGAAGCTCCCTCCTTGTTGCAACGATGCATCACGGATTCTTGGCGGCGACCATCGGCGGTCTTGCAGACTGGTTTGCAGTCAAGGCGATCTTCGGGCGTCCGCTCGGCATATCGCATCGTACGGACATCCTCCGGCGTAATCGCACACGCATCATGGAGTCTCTCGTTCGATTTTCCTCGGATGATTTGCTCAGTAAAAAAAATATCATGGATGTGGTCGAACGCGAGAAGATTGGTGCTCTCCTTGTGGAGTATTTGGAGCATCGCGGAGGGCGTGAACGCCTGATTGAGGCGGTCACGGATATTCTTCGTCATGTTGCCTCCGATGTGGACAGCCGCGGCATTGCAAAGGAGCTTGCGCCCTATGTGGTGCAAGCTCTCCATGCACTTCCTCTGGAGGAAAGTTTTGCCGAACTTCTGGATGTCCTGACCGAAGAACCCCATGCGAACCGCATCTTCAATATGCTTGTCCGCATGGGGCAGCAGCTCGTTCGGACGCAGGTATTTCAGGATATTCTGCGTGAGAATATCGCTTCCATACGTACGGAATATGAACGCGACGGTATGATACGCGCCTTTGTTCTATCCTTTTTCGATGATGAAATGATTGCCGCGTGGCTGACGGGACGCCTTGAGGAGATTCTAACATCTGCGATGGAGGCGGATGACCGCCATCATAGGGATGGGGTTCAGGCACTTACCTCCTTTGTGATGGGGCTTCGTGCGAATCCAAAGGTATACGAGGCGCTCCATCACTATAAAATCCATGTGATCGAGCATCTTGAGATCGAGAATATTCTTTCCGACATCATCGAGCATCGGATGAAGGGAAGCCATCCTTTTTGGATGCCCTATCTCAAGGAGATTCTCCACGAGAAACTGGATGTATTCGTCCATTCGGAGGGCTGGCAGCATCGTGCAGACCGATGGTTGAAAGACCTTGCTGCCGCAGAGGTGGAGAAACATCATGAGATGATTGCGGACTTTGTCAGGGACTACCTGAATCAAAAGTCAGACGATGAGCTCATTGCCTTTGTCGAGGGAAAGGTGCGTACCGACTTACAGATGATTCGTGTGAATGGTGCCATTGTTGGTGCATTTGTTGGCATGGGGCTGTCGCTCCTTGTAACACTTGCGGAAAGGATGTGGGGGCTATGACGCGAACGTGGAACAAGGCGGATATGGCACTCTTTTTTTCCTTTTTCCTTTTCCTAATCTCGCTTGGGCTGCATCTGCAGTTTCCGTCGGCGCTCTGGACCGATGGGCTGCTTATGGTCAGTGAGGCGGCTCTGGTCGGCGGCGTTGCGGACTGGTTCGCCGTCACTGCACTCTTTCGGAAGCCTCTTGGTTTTCCGTATCACACGGCGATATTGCCACGTCGACGAGACAGCCTTATCCGTGCGATCACAGTTATGGTACAAAAAGAATTTTTTTCACGACGGAAGATTTTCCGACACATCGAGAAAATTCACCTGCTCCCGATGCTGCAGGCGTTTCTGCATAAAAAGGAAACGGAAGATCAGCTGACAGGTACGGTACTTCATTTTATCCGTGCAGCATTCCTGCGAAAAAACAACAAAAAGGCAATTACCTATCTCTCTGCTCGTCTGAAACAGCTGCTTCTTCGCGAAGATCCATCGGAATTCATGAATCGCTTTGCTGTTTTGTCTGCCGAAAATGGCTGGGATCAGCAGGCTCTTTCACGAATCGTCTCGCTTCTTGCACGCGAGGTATCCAGCGAGGAAATGCGGCAGTCCATTCGTGATGCATTGGCAGAGCTCGAACGCGAAAAGCTTGGCGATGGCTTTCTATCGCGTCTCCTTGAGGTGACCAATACCGTCAATCTGGACGAGGGTGCAGAACTGATTCAGCGGCATACCTGCCATGTACTCGCCGAGCTGGGCAGAGATGATTCGCCATTACAGAACAATGCTGTCATCCTCATGCGAGATTGCCTGTCAAATTTGCGTCAAGATGCAGAGCTGATGCACCTCGCACGTCAGCTGCAGGAGAGACTTGCGTACGAACTCCCGATTGACGAGACGATTGCGCGTCTCTTCCGTGGAATGCGAAAACACGTTCAGATGGATTTGAAACGCGAAGTTGACCCGATTGCGGAGCATATGCCGGCGTTCTATATGCATCTGCAGACGATTCTCCATATTGAATATCAACATATGCTCTTGTTGGTTGAGGAGCGTCCGGAGCTTCAGAAGATCATTGCAAAGGTGCTGTATGACCTCTTGGCACGCTCGGCACTTCACGCACAGACCCTTGTCGGTGTCATTGTCAGCAGCGTTCTTTCGCGTCTCACAGACGAGGAACTCAATCATCTCATCTATGACAAGGTAGAGGAGGATCTGCTCTGGATTCGGGTCAATGGTTCGCTTGTTGGCGGATGTATCGGACTATTTCTGTTTATTGCGACATGCCTCTTCAAATGAAGTACATCAGATTCTCGTTGCTCTCCTCGAGATTCAGTGCGCTTAGAAGATCCTCCAATGTAATCGCATTCAGTGTCTCATAGATGCTCTTGTCCAGTACATCGAAGACTTCACGGGCAAGAATATGATTGAGCTGATCCATCTTTTCAGACGCTGGTCCGGTTTTTTCGATCAGGGAGATCTCGATGGAGGCGAGAATATCATAGGCACTGATCGCACGTGGATGACGCGCGAGCTGGTAGCCGCCCTGTGAACCCTTGATCGAGTTGACCAGCTTGCTGCGTTTGAGCAGGGAGAAAACCTGCTCAAGATAGATCTTGGAGATGCCGAGATGTTCCGATATGCTGATGATCGTGATGGGGGAGGAGGCATCGTAGTTGCGTGCAAGATACACCATTGCGGCAATGCCGTAGCGACCCTTTGCGGAGATCTTCATTGACTCATCCTCTTTCGTAAAACATAGTTATTCTATCAATATAATATGTTAAAAACGCAAAAAAGTCAAACAAAAAATCCCTTCTCATAAGAGAAAGGGATTTTATATTGCAAAATATGGAGCGAATTAACGCTTCGAGAACTGGGATGCCTTACGTGCCTTCTTGAGACCGTACTTGCGGCGTTCCTTCTCACGCGGGTCACGCGTGACAAAACCTGCCTTCTTGAGGGCAGGGCGCAGCTCTGCATCCATCTCAATGAGTGCGCGCGTAATGCCATGGCGAATTGCACCGGCCTGACCGGATGCACCGCCGCCGGATACGTTGGCAATGACATCGTATTTATCGACCGTCTCCGTCAGGTTGAGCGGCTGACGAACGATCAGCTCGAGGGTCTTGAGACCGAAGTATTCTGCCATCTCACGATCGTTGATTGTAACCTTGCCGTCGCCAGGAACGAGGCGAACGCGTGCAACTGAGGTCTTGCGGCGACCCGTGCCGTAGTAAGTGACTTGTGCCATCGAACAGATTC
>ERZ772957.1711-NODE-1711-length-13666-cov-7.398354_pt1 | contig 13666 bp, 15 predicted proteins | sample MGYA00580682_ERZ772957 | MGnify/ENA primary metagenome ERZ772957 (study PRJEB29015, sample SAMEA2737921) | human oral metagenome | biome: human oral; feature: human-associated habitat; material: dental | place: China | collected 2025 ...
GCCGTATCACCATAGACGGAAAGAGTACCGCCATTACCACAGGCGAGGAATGCAATCCCTCCGAGTGGAACTCTAAGCAGGGCTTGACAACCGACAGGAAGACCAGCCAAAGGCTCCATGAGTTCAGGGAACTTGTGGAAAAGACCTATCGGGATATTCTCGTAAGGGACGGAGTGGTAAGCGTGGAACTCATCAAGAACCATTTACAAGGCATAGCCACCCATCCGACAACCCTCCTTGCCATGAGCAGGGCGGAACTGCAAATGGTCAGAGAGAGCGTAGGCAAGTCAAGGACAGAGGGAACGTACCTGAACCTATCTCATGCAGACAGGAATCTCCATGAGTTTGTCAAAGACAAAGGAGTGCAGGACATCCTTATTGGGGCAATCACGGAGGACTTGTTTGAGGAATACCGTTTCTACCTCAAAAAGCGTGGACTGAAAGGAACGACCATCAACAACTATCTCTGCTGGCTGAGTCGGCTGATGTACCGTGCGGTCAGCCAAAGGATAATACGCTGCAATCCCTTTGATAACGCCAAGTATGAGAAAGAGGACAGGAAGATACGCTTCCTGCAAAAGAGCGAGGTCGCCAAACTTGTGGAAATGAAGATGAACGACAGGGAATCGGAACAGGCAAGGCTGATGTTCGTCTTTGCCTGCTTTACAGGTATGGCAATCGCTGACATGGAACGTCTGCAATATAAGCATATCCAAACGTCAGCGGACGGACAGAGATATATCCGCAAGGAGCGACAAAAGACAAAGGTTGAGTTTGTCGTACCGCTGCATCCCATAGCGGAAGCCATCATCAACCATTGCAGGAAGGAACAAGAGAATAATGAAGAATGGCAGACGGTAAAAGAAAAAGGCGACAGCCTTGTCTTCCACCGTGGTTGCAGCCGCAGTGTAATGGGCAAGAACTTGTGCATTGTAGGCAAGGCTTGCGGTATCAGTCAAAGACTTTCCTATCACATGGCACGCCATACCTTCGGCACGATGTGCCTTAGCGCAGGAATACCAATAGAGAGCATTGCGAAGATGATGGGGCACGCTTCCATATCCAGCACGCAGATTTACGCGCAGGTGACGGACAGGAAAATTTCGGAGGATATGGACAGGCTCATAGCCAAGCAAGTGGCAAAGGAAAAGGGAACTGTGGAGAGAGAGGCTTGTGAACTTTCAGATATTGTAACTTATAAATTGGAGGAAACGGCATGAATACGAACTATAAACCAAGAATAAAAGCCAGCGCAGCCAATCATCGTAGTTATTTTGATTGGGGCAGCAATATGCAAGTTATTCGCAAAGGAAACGGAGAGATTGCCATGACGGAGAGCGAACTTGTGAGGTTCTTCGGTGTGACGTGGAGAAAACTCAATTATAGGCTTCAGACGATTATGAAATCTTCCAACCTGCATCCCGATGAAAGGGGTGCGGGTGAAGAAGAAGTTCTTGCCAATGGATAGTTGCAGGACTATGCCCCGCTCTTTCCGCTTCCAATCATCATTGCCCTGTCCTTTCTGTTGGACAGTACAGAAGCGTATCTGTTCAGAAAGTACATCTGTCAGAAGTTGAGGCAACCAACATCCGTCATAACTTCAATTCTCTTATTTGATAATGCGGACAACTGATTATTGGATTTCCCTTCTCTTTCACCGATGTTATCCTACTACATAACTACAACAAGGGGTAATACGGTGAAAGAGAAAGGATTAACGTATAGTTAAGTGCTCAAAACAATGGTATTATGTAGTAACTACATTTGCTATTCTTCTTTTACTGATTTATAGTTATTTGATAGACACTTCTTTGAAGAATGTTTTCATTGTTTGTAGGCAAAGAATCAGTACCTGACATTTCGCGCATTATTATTTATACCTGTACTCCTTTATAGGTATCTGTGATGTAAAATTATTCCCATTTGTCACAAGTTATAGCATCTTTTGTCCAAGACGGTTCGTCAGATACTATTCAGATTCCCCATCATCCGTAGTTCTCAGAAATCATATTGCCTGTATGTTGAATAATACCCATATCGCCATTATGATTAATTGTTATTTATGTCTTCCCTGATTAAGTCTTTAACTTCCACACCAAAACACTTTGCAATCTGGAAGAACATTTCAAACCCAGGCTGGGCAGTATTGGCACACCACTTTGACACTGTAGACTGGTCTTTTCCTAGTTGCTCTTCCAGCCATTTACTAGTGTGTTTCTTTTCCACTAAAACAACTTTAATACGGTTATAATCTTTCGTATTCATATCGAATATTTACTTATTTTGGGTATAAAGATATGATTTTTCAAGAATCTTGGTGGAAATAGAAATAAAATGCTTATAATATCATAATTTGTGGCACTTTTCATTGATCTTATCATCTCTCACGATAACTTTAGCATAACTCAATGTCTATCTATGAAAAACTCAACCTTTGAAAATGTCTGTTTATTAGGGGCAGTATAGAAACAATAGCCTTCATACTTTATAAAGGTTTATCATACAATCTCCAGTTCTGCTACTACAAATTTTTTCCCATTGAATACACTAATATGAAACGCCTTAGTTCCAACTACAATCATAATCATAAATGGCACCACAAGCGATGCCGTTTGATAATTGTCCTCAATAGAACTATAATCGACCGCCGATGGCGTGGGGTTGTCCTCTGGATGTGTATGCCACTCTCCAATATAAAAACGAGTATGTTCAGACTGTTCGTAGTCTTCTTTAATAAATTGATTTGCCATTGCTGCATCTCGTTCACATCCACAACGGGTATGGCTTTTAACACATGGTGGCGAAATCTTACTGATTCTGTAACGATTATCATCAACCTGTGCCCCCATCAGTACTCCGCAAAGCTCGTTGCCCTCACGCTGAGCATTGCTTTTCAATTCATCAACTACTTCTTGTTTTATCTCGAAGTGATAATCATCAATATTTACACTATCAGTTCTTGCAAAGTGTTTTTTGACAATCCCGACGATGACACGAGGCTTATTCCTTTTTCTGCTGCTATATTTGTGTTTCCTACCCATTGGTAACATCTTGATTCTGATGGTTTTTCTAATAATTGGTCAATCATGGGGAACATTGATGAAAGAAACAGAGTTACATCATTGGCTGAATACAGCGAATAACTACCATTGCACCCAGCATCATGCTTCGTAAGTTTCTCTCCATCTTTATACTCTTCTCGTTTTATCAAGCAAAAATCCATAAAGCAGCCATTTGCCTTTTCTCTCAACCGCTTAATAGACTCCTTATCTTTTGGGTTGACATATATCATAATGCCTGATATTCCGTAAGGTTCAAGCCAAAGTATAAAAGCAGGTTTTCTTACAGACCCTTCAATCATCTCGCTAAGTAGCCATTTCTCTGACATAACATCGCCCGTACAAACAAATATCGCACTGGCTTTATCGATTTCCTCTTTCTTTTGTTGCTGCAACTGCTTTTGTGATGCATATACTTCCCTGTCTGGTCTATATTGCTGTAGATAGTGCGCAACAGCATATGACTTTTGTTGATTGATATACTCAAAACCGAGCAGATGCCGTCCTATGTTATCAATGGTTAACGAATCCCTATCTATTAGATCAAACACTACATTATTGTAACCATTAAGATAGTAGCACAGGTTACTACCTACGCTACCAAGCCCAGCTACCAAGAAACGTCTCTCCATCATCATTGCCCCAGCAGTCCGTTCGGCTATTCGCTGATTAGAATAAACCGAAAGATGAAGCCTCTCAAGTTTTTTGTTCTTATTTTCAAAAGATGTCAGCACTTTGAATGAAGTCAGTGCTCCTTCCCGATAGCCGTTCCTATTCACTCTTAGACCGTGTGTACAGATGCCACCTACGGCATACTTTAATCCTATCGGAAAAAGTACATTAATATTCTTGAAGTTGTTGAGGTTTTTTTTGAAAATCTTTCGGTCTTCATTATCACTTATCCTATCTATTACTTCTTGGCCCGTCATGCAAAATGGTGGCACATTAGGTGTTTTTAAAGAAGCAATATAGAGAACAGGGATGTCTCTTGTCTTATGCTGGCGTTTGATGCTTGCTAATGTTTTATCGTTCTCGTCAGATGCAATAACACTCATCACATATGGACTACTATTATGTAGGTATTTATTAGTATAAGCCACACCTGCCATTTTACAGGTTTCTGTCGGTATATCGCCTAACAAAATCCAATGGTCATCTACATTATTTTCTCCGTCGTATTGTTCATTCCAATAACTCCTGATTTCTTTGGAATATTCATCGGAATTATCTCGACCGTAATAGTTCTCAATCCACCTTCTCGTTCTGTCAATATTGTCACGTATTAGTCCTTCGATATTTTCTGTATCATAAACCTCATCATCCTCATATAAACATAATTTGCGCGTTTTTACAGATATATGAGGCAGATATCTGAACCTGTCATCTGGTATAATCACATATGGCATTGAATAAGGGAAAGTTTTTGGAAACAGGATATAGGTCTCTATGTCTTCAGCCTTACCCGATACCAACGCAGGTATCTGTATTTTCCAAATATGTGTTTGGGGCAAATGTTCCAATTGTGGAATGCTATTAACCTCTTCTATGGCGTATTCTTTTGAAATTACGAGAAAACAGGTCTTCAATGCTGCTTCAACATCAGGCATACTGGCTATTTTTATTTATTGTACCTGAGAATCTCTGTTGTGAGGCATCCTCGTCAATGTCTTTCGCCGTTGAACAACTGAATCTGTCACCAAAATGTTTCTGCCATCTAACACATCCGTCATGTTGATTCTTGCTGGCTATTGCCCTCTCGGCATCCTCCTTAAATGATTTCAGTTCTTTTAAGAAAGAGACTTTCCTGCCTTTAGTATAATTGTCAAACAAGTCCTCGTAAGGACTGACTGGTCTCCAGCAATGGAAGTAGTCTTCTATACTGAGGTCATCATACATATTCTTCAGTATATCCCTCATAGCAATATCATAACGATTTTCATCATTCCATTGATAATACTTAGATGTAAGCATCGACATGATACAACCACTCGGCATTTTAATGCCTTCATTACGCTTGTATTCGCACCATGCCTTCATAAAACGAACAAGCTCCCGCATTTTTGTCTTATTATTACACTCGTCTTTGAACCAATCTATCATTTCATCAGGATTGGATTCATGCCACGGCTCTGCCCTATGCGCAAGCATCGTTTTGTCTTCTGTAGTATGCAAAAAGTATATCGCGAGATCTATATGATGACCATCAGCATATTGTACTCTTACGCAAGGATCAAGATCATCAGCACCATTCTCTGTATGGTCTTTTACAGCTTTATATACTTCCTGATGATACCAGTCGATAGACTTGCGATCATTTATGTCATCACTTTCAAAATATATTCCATCATCGAGGTCGTATGCTCCTAAACCACTTTCATCCTTAATAGGATTAAGTAGGGTGCACATAGCATATGACCCCTGCCAATAGAAAGTCGGCTGGATATAATCGCTATGAGTATCTTTGAAATACTTTTTTATTTTGGATCTCAGTGCATCTCGGTTTGTTTTGAGGGTCTTGCGTCGTGTTGAAGTTGCTTTTATTGCATCGTGAAACGCCATAAATTGTTCATGATTGTTTGCCATATTAATAATCTTTTGGATTTAATGTTTTTTTCGTTTGGAAGTAATGGGCTATTTCTGGACGCATTTTCTCGTTCATAGCCGTATTGTCTGCAATCTTCACCAGAAGTTTCATGGATGCCTCACTTGCATTGTCCATGTCAATTATTTTATCCTGTTCTGGAGATAAAGGTATATGCTCAATTCGCTGAAAGTCGAAGGGAAATGACAAATATCCTTTCAATTTGGACAACAAAACCATTGTTGATTTCGACTGACCAATAGAATATGCATCAAATAGCGTATCAGACCAATCAATAAAGGCCCTGTCCAATTTATGATGTTTCTCTCCTTTAGTTTTCTGACAACTACTTATTGAAAGGATTTCGAGTCCATCAAATCGCTTATCTTGCGCGAACTTATACAAGTATTCTGTCAGAGCAACAAGAATCGGATTATTTGCCCATAAACCTCCGTCAACAAATTGATCATCTTCGATTTCCATAACGGGCAAGTATGTAGGGGCTGCAGAAGTAGCCAATGCAACATCAACATAACTTTTACGATCATCCTCTGTGAATTTGTCAAAGTCCTTTTTGAAGACTCTCGGATTGGCTGTTAATGTGTTATAGGATGGTATGCACAGGAAATTATTACTCTCCACTATCTTTTTGTCCTTAAATACGCATTCAAGAGCTAAGCGTAAAGGCTTTGCGGAGTATTTTCCGCCAAATGCAATCTGTTTCGAACGCAGGTATGCACAACCGCCTAGTCTATGTTTGACACTTTCATTGAAAATGGATGGGCCATTCTTTTGATAAAATTTTACTACATCGCTCATGGGAATCTTAAGCGATGCAGCAAGAGCAATGATGCCTCCAGTAGAAGTACCACATAGCATGTCAAAGCATTCGGAAACTATACAATCGAAAACCTCTTCGAATTTTGCTAAAAGTTCAGCGGAATAGATTCCCTTTATACCACCTCCATCAATACATAAGATCTTGAAAGGTTTTTTAGTCATATACATTTTATTTGTTATTAATACTATGCAAACGTTATGCCAATTTCAACAATCAGTATTTTTTTATTAAAGATGACATAATGGCAAACCCTACAACAAAATGACAAATGTGCATTCGTTTGCACGCCGTTTCCACATCTATTTCTGTTTTTCCTTGCAAGTTTCGGAAGCTTTAACTATCTTTATACCAAATTATAACACTCAATCAGTGAACGGATTAGAGAGACAGCAGGAAATGCGGCATCTTTCTTTATACAATAAAGGTGTATGCACGGCGCAGGGAAACGGAGGTTTTCTGCGGATTCCCGTATGGTATCCGTTGTGGATTACGGCGTGAAAAATGCCGTGAATTTACCGTTGGATTATTTGGTAGTTCCAAATAATTTGTTACTCTCTCTCATAGGCGCACCGCCGCTTATACTTCACAAAAACATATTTATTGTACGCGCGCGACACCGCGCGTAACTCCGGTAGGAAAAGGGATTCCAAGGAATTCCTCTTCCTGAATTGTCGTGTCCGTTGGCCAAGTCTTTATCACTGGTTTAAGGGCAATTCTATGGCTGCTTAACACAAAAAAGAGTTATAAATCAAGAAAGAACAAATTTTATTTTTTTATTATGAGACAAACAAAACTTTTATTTTTGCTGTTGTTGGTATTATTTATGTCGGCGACAGGGGCGTATGCCCAGACGGTGGGAACACAGTTCACCATTGACGGCATTACCTACGAGATTACGAAAAAGAACTCATTACGGCTATGTGCGAGCATTCCTCGGAGTATTGCTGCACAGTCTGAACGCCGCAAGCGCCAACTCTTATTGCGAGACGACCGAGGAGCAGGATGGTCATGCCGTAACTGCCCCATCAGGTATGTACTCCGCTGCCGACTACAAGATGGTAGGCGTTGTCGAGGACACTCCGGTAAAGAGCGACGCGTCGAACAACCTCTATGCCTTCAGCAAGAGCAAGGGCAAGTTCCTCAAGATCAAGGAGACGGGCAACACCATGCCTCACTTCAGTGCCTACATGAAACTCAATAGTGCCAACCAGGCCAAGGAATTCCATTTCGTCTTCGCCGAGGACAACTTCGCCTTGACGACCACGGGAATCGAGAGCGTAGAGAACACCGAAAGCGATGACAATGCGCCTTACTATAATCTTAGTGGCGTGCGCGTGAGCAAGCCTACCAAGGGCGTGTATATCCACAACGGCAAGAAAGTAATCATTAAATAATGGAGGCACTGACAATGAAAAAAGAATATATACAGCCACAAACCGAAGTGGTACTCTTGAATGGCGACACACTGATGGAAGGCGAATGGTGGAGCGTACATGTCGATCCCAACGAGGAGATCGAGGACGACGACATCGGCGCCAAGCAAGGCGCATTCAACGACAACGAGGATTGGCCAAGCTACAATCCTTGGGAAGACTGATGCAATACGATGGATACGCTCCGCCTCACTGACGGTGGAGCATGGCTTTTCTGCTTCATGCAAGATAGGTCTTCCAAGCAGCAGTTATTAACCAGTCGGGAAGCGGCGTAGGCATAGACCCTGACTAAATATACTTCAGTGGGGCACTACTTATACTTTAGTCGTTGTTAACATTTCGCCGCCTTCCGGCGCAAAACAATCAAACCTATGGCATTCTACAAGAAAATGCAGATGAAAGTGAACGGCAAGTGGTATCCCAAGTCCGTTCTCGTAGGCTCCGCCATTACCACGGAGCAGGTGGCAAAGCGTGTGGCAGCCGAATCGACGGTTAGCCCTGCCGATGTGCGTGCCGTGCTGACGGCATTGGGAGGCGTGATGGGCGACTACATGGCGCAGGGCCGCTCGGTGAAGCTCGACGGCATCGGCTCGTTCTACTTCACGGCAGCAACGAACAAATAACAACGTCGATACGGAAAAGGAAGTAACCGCAGCGCTCATCAACGGTGTGCGTGTGCGCTTCATTCCCAAGACCCGATTCCGTGGAGGCGGCACGAGAGCCAGTGGCGGCGGTCGCCGTGTCGTGCGTGGACTGACGGATGTGGACATCGAGTGGGAGGAGTGGAAAGGCGAAGTCGCCTCTGACACATCAGGCGCAACACCCATAGATGCGGGCTTGACCCCATAAGAAATGGCTTATAACTCTATAAGTTTGCGCAAGTCTTGTTGGGAAACAGAGCTTGCGTCTTTGCTTTATAAATCTTTAATGTGATTTTCGATGCGTAAAGAATATCCTGTTTCATTAAAAAATCTTTGCATCCTAACAGCTTGGCCACTTCTAAATAAAGGCTTGCTACTATTGGCTATGTATGCTTTTTTAAGATCAAATAATTGAGCCTGCTCTTCTCGCTCAAAATGAGATATGGTAGAGCGCAATTGCTTCTCCCCTTGCTTTATCCATTCGCTACCTTTCATCCCTCTCTGTTTAAGTTCAACAAAAATGATAGTTGTATGATGAAATAGGCAACAATCACAACGATTATCCATACTGCCATCTTCCTTCAGCAGTTCAACGCAATGGTCGATGGGGACAAAGCTAATAGATTCCTGCCTGTAATTATGTACGACAGCAATCCACTCCTTTCCGTTATTCTCGGAAAGAAAAGCAGGTTTTTCTGAAGAGGTGGAAGAGTCACATAATCCAAATACTTTCTTTTTGGAGATATGGATATGTTCTTTGGGAAAGAAATCTATCATAGCTGTTGCTCTATTTCCAATAGGTCGGCGAAACGATTGTTGCTGTCTTCAAGTTGACTGTTCAGGAAATTTTCATCTGACGGAAGTCCATTATAAGTATCTAATAAAGAAAAACAAGCCTTATTTTCATTATGCTCGTAGATGAATATGTCCTCTGTGGAAAAAGAAGAAGCAAGGGGATAAATACTGTTAATATTGTCCTTCATTTTATCATTGATTCTTTCATCCTCCTTCAATTGCCCAACCTTAATCGCCACTGTCAAGTCATTTATCAGATATGGGCTATGTGTTGTAATGATAAGTTTATTGGCATCCAACTTGTTATTAAACAACAACAAACTCTGCATCAACAGACTTTGTGACTTTGGAAACAGATTTTGCTCAGGTTCTTCTACAATGTTTATAAATGCTGATTTATTAAATTTTGCAGATAGAGCAGAAAGTGCTATCCGTCTCTGTGTGTCCGTAAAGTTGTTGTCCGACCATATCCTCGAAACCTCTTCTTCAAAGCGTTTCGCTTCATCATTACTCATTTTGTGCGAATGTTTGGCTTGTTCGCTTACAGAATCTGACAGATAACGAGAAACGAGATACAGAGGTACAATAGATTGGAAGCCACTTGATGCTTCTTGCAATTTTACCTTGTAATCATTGCCCTTGACTGAAATAGTGTCGTTTGATTTGCTGTATTCCAAAGACGCTTCATTGATAGGGAGAATAAAATCTCCCTTTATAATGCTTTTTGCTTTATCATATTCAGACAGAAAAGTAAGCAAAGAATCTGGTAGTTCTTTTATCAGACTTGGATTGTTTACTATGCTGATGAAATTGCGTTCAGCCGGTACATACATTATCTGTGGCAATGGGTATATGCTGAGCGCGTCCGTATTTTTCTTGATGATAAAGTCTCCCTCCTTTGTATAAGTAAAATTATAGGAGTCTCCTTCGTAAAATATTTCAGTAAGCCCTTTTTTAAAATAGTTTGAAATCCGATGATAACCGCAATACTTGTTCCTGAATTTAGAAGCGGTGAATTCCTTTTCCTTGAAATCACCTCTTGTCAAAACTTTCTCTATCCAAACACATGTGGATATGAGTTTAGCTATTGTACTCTTTCCACTTCCTTGATTACCTACAAACACGGTAATCTTCCTAATTTGTATCCAACCATCATCGGTTTCTGTGGAAGTGTTAAGCGGACCGAAATTCTTGATCTTTATTCTACTCATAATATGTCTTTTAGAATGCGCTATATATTTACAGTGCAAAGATAACATTTTATTTCGATAATACAGCGTTTGCTATATATGTTTATTTCCACAAGACATCGCTTTTATTTTGTTAATGCAAGGTCAGTAATTAGGGGTGTACTTGGCTTGGAAATATATTATCTAAGCCAATTTATTCAATCTGCTTCTGCCTTTATTTCGTTCAAAAGTTCTTGTAATCTTCCTCCAACATCTTTTCCAAGTCCGAAGCCTTATAAAGTATCTTTCCCCGCGAACTGCGTGTAGGGGATAATCCTCCTGTTCCTATAATCCAGCAAGGTGCGAGGGCTGATGTATAGCTGCTCGCACACCTCCTTGCCTGTCAGGAAATGCTCACCGCCAAACAGCGGCTTATGTGTCTGTGCCACTTCCTTTATACGTTTGTTCACGCTACTGAGGGCGGACAGCACCACCTGCATGTCGTCCGCATCCATGTTCAAGTCTTTCACTGATTCCATCATACACTCGTCTTATTTGTTGTTCTTAGCTCTGTCTGTTTTTGATTTCTCCGATTTGGTTTCCAATAATCGTTCCACGTCCTCACGCTTGTAGTAGCACTTATACCCGATTTGGGAGAATGGCAGCACACCCGTATCACGGTAGTGCTGCAAGGTACGCTTGCTGATATTAAGCAACCTACACACATCACCGTTGTGCTGCCAGTCCGTATGCCTGCTCTGTTCCCCGAATGCCTTGTGGCAGGTCTCGGCAAGGCTGAGTATCTCATCCCTCAGCCTTGTCCAGTTTGAGTCCGTAATGATAAAGTATCCCATAGTTCTATTATTGTTTTATTTGTAATTCCGTTTCCTGTTCTGCGCTCCATCGCACGTTTCTGCCTGCAAAAGTATGGCGCATTTTCCATATCTCAAAGCAACAGGGAACAGCGGGGAAGTATCGGGTACTTGAAGGAAAAGGCCACGCTTTTCTTCGTCTGATATTTGCACCTTTTTGCCCTGTTTTCTCCTTTCACCACCTGTTTGATGTTGGTGCATATCCTGTTCAATCGGTGTTTGTTCAAGTGGCAGCTTGTGGCACTTTCGATTTGGACAAACGCTACCATATTCCTGTACTGATTCTATTGTTTGGAATATCAGTGCAGGATCCCGCAAACGTATGCAAAAGGCATACTTCTACCTCTGCCTTTTCTTGTTATTTTATCCTCAGCTTTGCCTTAGTTTTGGCTTAAATCAGTCTTTCTCCCCCTATCTCTCCATAAAAATCCATGAGAATTTCATAGCCAATGTACGCAACATTATGCAAGCACTCTCCGAATGCTTGGAATTTTCCCGTTCTCTTCCTAACTTCACTCATGGAAACAAAAACAGGCATATAATGAAAAGTAATGCAGATAAAGGAAAACCAGAGAGAGGGAACAGCACACCCAGACCAAGAAAGACTTCCTCCAAGAACTCGGAGATAGAGACCTACCTCTCCAAGCATTATGAGTTCAGATACAATACAGTATTGGGACGAACCGAATACCGCAGAAAATCTGATAGCGATTTTGCCAAGGTGGGTCGCTATGAAATCAATACGCTCCGCAGGGAGATAGACAACGACATCGGGATAATAACCTCATCGGATAATCTATACTCTATCATCGAGAGTAGCTTCTCTCCACGTATCAATCCCATACAGGAGTATTTCAAAAGGTTGCCATCGGTGGATATAAGCAGTAGTTCTCCCTTTGCGCTGAAAGCCATTCCCGACTTGGCAAGTTGCGTAGTTGTTCACAACTCTGACAAGTGGTTACAATACCTTACCAAGTGGCTCGTAGCAGTGGTCGCCAATGCAATGGATGACCGTGAATGCCGAAACCACACCTGCCTCGTGCTGACAGGCGAGCAGGGCAAGTTCAAGACAACATTCCTTGATTTGCTCTGTCCTTCAGCTCTTCACGGTTATAGCTATACGGGCAAGATATATCCGCAGGAGAAGGACACGCTCACCTATATCGGGCAAAACCTCATCGTAAATATAGATGACCAGCTCAAAGCTCTAAATAAACGTGATGAGAATGAGCTGAAGAACCTCATTACCTGCCCGATGGTCAAATACCGTATGCCCTACGACAAGTATGTGGAGGAACATCCCCACTTGGCAAGTTTCGTGGCATCGGTGAACGGTAATGACTTTCTTACTGATCCCACAGGTAGCAGACGCTTCCTGCCCTTTGAAGTGTTGTCCATTGACATCAACAGAGCAAAAGCTATCTCTATGGATACCGTCTATACCGAAGCCAAAGCCCTTTTAAAATCAGGTTTCCGCTATTGGTTTGACGATGATGAGATAGCGGAGCTTTACAAAGAGAGCGAGGACTTCCAAGTGCAGACCGCAGAAATGGAACTGCTGCTCCGCTGTTTTGAGAAACCTACGGAGGATAATCCCAACTGTACCTATATGACCACCACAGAGATAATCACCTACTTAGGCTACTATACGCATCATTCCTTGTCCCTGAAGCACATGGGCGAAGCCCTTAAAAGGAGTGGCTTTGAGAAAGTGAGCAAGAGGCGTGAGGGCGGCATTCCCATCTATGTATATAAGGTAAGGAAGATTCTTCCTTGTCCCTTGCCAAGTTATTGCAGCAACCAAATGTAGTAGCCGTATGTCGTAAGTTCGTAGTATGACTTGGTACTACAAAAATACATTGTAAATCAATTACTTAACTTAAAACAGTATGTAGTAAGAAGAAAGATGAAAAAGTTTGGAGAGGAAAAACTTCAGAAAAGAGTTTTTCTTTCAACTACCATTCAAATATCATTCAAACACACTATTGTCATTCAAATAAAAATTATACAATCAGTTTAATTAAAACATATCACAATGAAAGAAGAAGATTTATCACTCATCAAGCGATACTCTATCGTGGAGTATCTTGAAAGGAAAGGCATCAAGCCTGTACGCAGGACACCTGCCTATGCCCTGTACCGTTCACCGCTTCGTGCGGAAACACATCCGAGTTTCAAGGTGGACACAGAGAAGAACCTCTGGATAGACTATGCCGAAGGCAGGGGCGGAAGTATCATCGACCTCTGTATGCGCTTGGAGGGCTGCACGTTATCG
>ERZ772957.1712-NODE-1712-length-13660-cov-3.360309_pt1 | contig 13660 bp, 15 predicted proteins | sample MGYA00580682_ERZ772957 | MGnify/ENA primary metagenome ERZ772957 (study PRJEB29015, sample SAMEA2737921) | human oral metagenome | biome: human oral; feature: human-associated habitat; material: dental | place: China | collected 2025 ...
GGTCTTGATCTCCAGGTCCGCCTCGTCGGCCTGGATCAGAAGATAACGACTGGTGAACGCAGGCGGCAACACGGTGCGACAAAACTGGAAGGGAGAGGAGCACGTTGGGGAAGAAGTCTACTTTACACCCTTGCAGTGTATCAGGGTTTGTCTTGTTGTTTCTGTTGCTGCTGACGCTTTTTGAGGGACAGGCAAGCGCTGCAAAAACGGGAGGGCTGCTGGAGATAGCCGGTAATGCGGGGCCTGAGGAGGTACGGCAGCTGATTCAGGACGGCGCGGACGTCAACACGAGGAACAAAGATGGGTGGACGCCGTTGATGGCTGCAACCGAAAAGGACTCAAACCTGGAAGTCCTGACTGTGCCGCTGTAGGCGGGAGCGGACATGAAGGCAAAGGATGACGAGGGTAAAACAGCCCTCGACTATGTGAGAATGAATATAAAACGCATGGGTGCACAGGCGTCGAAGCTGCTGGAGGAAAAGACCGGACAAAATTAAAAGAGAACGAAGGGCCGATGCAGGCCCTTCGTTCACGAGTTTGCTGAGGCCGCTGGATTGAAAACGCAGGCGGCAACACGGTGCAACAAAACTGGAAGGGAGAGGAGCACGTTGGTGAAGAAGTCTACTTTACGCACTCGCAGCGTTTCAGGGTTCGTCTTGTTGTTTCTGTTGCTGCTGACGCTTTTCGCGGGACAGGCAAGCGCCGCAGACACAAAAACGGAAGATCTGCTGGCGATAGCCGACGGAGCGAGGCCCGAAAGGGTATGGCAATTGATTCAAGACGGCGCGGACATCAACGCCAAAAACAAAGATGGAGAAACGCCGTTGATGCTTGCTGCCCGATACAACTCCAACCCAGAAGTCCTGAAGGTCTTGCTGGAGGCCGGCGCGGATGTCAATGCCAAAAACAAAGATGGGTTGACGCCGTTGATGATTGCGGTGGGCAACAACTCCAACCTGGAAGTCCTGGGGGGCTTGATGGAGGCTGGAGCGGATGTCAACGCCAAAAACAAAGATGGGGCGACGCCATTGATGTTTGCGATGATTGAGAGCACCCCAGAAGTTCTGACTGTGTTGCTGGAGGCCGGTGCGGACGTCAACGCCAAAAACAAAGATGGGTTGATGCCGTTGATGCTTGCGGTCGAACGTAACTCAAACCCAGAAGTCCTGACGGTCTTGATAGATGCTGGCGCGGACGTCAACGTAAAAGACGAAGATGGATGGACGCCATTGATGTCTGCAACGAGTAAGAACACCCCAGAAGCACTGACAGCACTGCTGGATGCTGGCGCGGACATCAACGCCAAAAACGAAGATGGGTGGACGCCGTTGATGGCTGTTGCCCAACATAGCTCAAACCCGGAAGTCCTGAAGGTCTTGATTGAGGCTGGCGCGGAAGTCAACGCCAAAGACACAAGTGGGGGGACGCCGTTGATGGCTGCGGCTGCTTTAAACACAAACCCGGAGGTCCTGACGGCCTTGCTGGAGGCAAGCGCGGACACGAAAGTAAAAGACGACGAAGGCAAAAGGGCCCTCGATTACGCGATGGAGAATGAAAAACTCGAGGGCACAGAGGCGCTGAAGCTGCTTGAGGAAATGACCGGACAAAATTGAAGCAAACGAAAGGCCGGCACAGGCCCTCGTTAACGAGTTTGCTGAGGCCGCTGGATTGGGAACGCAGGCGGCGGCACGGTGCAACAAAACAGAACGGCGCGCAGCACAAGAAAAGGGAGACGGTTCGCGCCGTCTCCCTTCATCCCGCAGAATCGCAGGACACGCTGGACGAGGCGCCCGACGCCTACAAGCGGATGGAGGACACATCCTGTCCGCCATCCAGGGCACGACGGACGTCGTCGAACGGCTGCAGCCCGCCTGCATTTTCAAAGCTGAGGAAGGAGTAAGGATATGGAAATCACACCGGCCGCACTGAAGGCCGTCGCAGCGTTGAGACACGCGGGGTTCGACGCGTATCCGGTCGGCGGCTGCGTGCGCGACAGCCTCGTTCCGCTGATCGGGGCCCCTCAGAACCCGTCTGACCCCGCGTCGGTCCGGGCGATACTCGACTGCGCACCGTCGGACTGGGACATCGCCACGAATGCGGCGCCGGAACACGTCCTGAGCATCCTCGGTGGGCGCGTCACCGCGAAGCCCGAACTGCGGCACGATACCGTCATGACGTCGGTGGACGGGACGCCTGTCGAGATAACGACGTTCCGCGGCGGTGCCCCGACGATCGAGGAGGACCTCGCCTGTCGGGACTTCACCGTCAACGCCATGGCGCTCAATGCCGATGGGCGGTTGCTCGACCCGTTTGGCGGCGCGAACGATATCCGGGCCGGAGTGTTGCGCGCGGTCGTGGATCCGGCCGAACGGTTCCGCGAGGACGGGCTGCGCATCCTCCGTGGGCTTCGGTTCGCCGCCGTGTTCGGCTGGGACATCGAGCCCGACACAGCGCTCGCCATGCACATGGAGAAGGACCTGCTAAGGGACATCGCGGTGGAGCGAACGGGCGCGGAGCTAGTGAAGATGCTCTGCGGTGCGCACGTCGGGCCGGTGCTGCGCAAGTTCTGGAACGTACTGTCCGTCGCGGCCCCGGAGATCGCGCCGACCGTCGGATTCCGGCAGAACAACCGTCACCACCACCTCGACGTCTGGGAACACACCATCGCCGTCGTGGAGGCAGCTCCGGCGGTCCCGGTCCTGCGGCTCGCGGCGCTGCTGCACGACCTGGGGAAGCCTGCGTGTTATACTGTCGACGCAGCGGGCAGAGGACACTTTTACGGGCACGCCGCGCGAAGCGCGGAGATTGCGAGAGATACCATGGCGCGTCTACGGTTCTCCGACGAGATACGGCGCCGCGTCGTGACGCTGGTGGAGCACCACGGCGACATCCTGACGGACACCCCGTCGCGCCGAACGGTGCGGCGCATGGTGTCGAACCTCGGGGTCGATGTCTTCCACGACCTGCTGGCGCTGCGGCGCGCGGACATCGCGGGGCACAAGGTGGAGATGTGCGGCAAGGCCATGGCGGCCTGCGTGCGGTTCGAGGAGCTCTTGGCGGAACTGGAGGCGGAGAACGCGTGCTTCTCCTTGAAGGACCTCGCCGTGCGGGGCGGCGACATCATGGAGCTGGGGTACCGCGGACCCGGTATCGGGAAAGCCCTCAGGGCACTGCTGGACGCGGTCGTCGAGGAACGCGTTCCGAACGAACGCGAAGCGCTGCTGGAGCTCCTGCGGCACGACGTTATGCCAGGGCCGTGAGGCGGAGCATCATGAACGCCGACGGCTTTCCAGAACTTCGGAAGCCGCTTCATGAGGTTCGGCGATGGCGTAATGGGTTTACGGAGTAGCGGAGCGTCGCCTCGGAGCGCTGCTCTTCCGATGGTGCCGCTCCCAGGATGAGGAGGTGCAGAAAGTGAACGGTTCCCTTTCCTCTATGCCCAACATCGGGCCGACGCTCGAGGACCTGTTGAAACGAGCGGAGGTGGGGACTCCCGAGGCTTTGAGGGCAATCGGAAGCCGCGAGGCCTGGCTTAGGATACGTGGCATCGACCCCTCGGCCTGCCTGCACATGCTTCAGGCCCTTGAGGGGGCGGTCCGCGGCGTCCCCAAAAAGGATCTGCCCGATCCCATCAAAGCCGGGCTGCGAGAGTTCTTCGAGGAGTGCCGTAGGGGCGGGGAGGGATAGCGCTTTGGCGGGGGACGATATGATTCGGAGTCGTGAGATACTCTTTTTTCCGCAGGACATCGGGGTATACCCCTGTGCTATAATGAAAACGTCAAAACTGTGGGGGTTTTGAACGGCTTTTAGTTTTTTGGAACGAGTTTTTCGAGAACGAGGAGGAGTGTCAAATGGCTAAAGCGGTCGTTGACGCCGGCACGTGTGTGGCGTGCGAGGCGTGTGTGGGGACGTGTCCTGTCGAGGCTATCGCGATGACGGACGGCAAGGCGAAGGTCAATCCCGATACCTGCATCGAGTGCGGGAGTTGCGTTTCGGCCTGCCCGGTCAGCGCTATTTCCCAGTGAGTCGCTGAGGACCTGGTTTAGGAGATTCAGTCCCTGAAAGAGGGAGGACGCCCGCCGTCCTCCCTCTCGATTTTTCGTAAAACTTCCCTCAGATCTTGTTACACTTCCTTTGTTAAACGATTTTGTTAGACTTCTTTTATGGGCCTCTTGAGCAGGCCCAACAGCAGGGTGCTGACGACCGTACCCGCTGCGATGGCGGCGAGGTACCCCCCGACGTGTGTGGCCGCCTCCGGGATCGTCAGGACGAAGACCCCCCCGTGCGGAACTTTGAGCTCCGCCCCGACCAGCATGGAAATTGCCCCGGCCAGGGCGGACCCCACGGCGAGTGCCGGGATGACCCGCAGCGGGTCCCGGGCCGCGAAGGGAATGGCCCCCTCCGTCACGAAGGCGAGACCAAGGACGGCCGCGGCGTTTCCAGCCTCCAGCTCCTCGCGCGTGAATCGGTTCCGGAACAGGCGGCACGCGAGCGCCAGGGCCAGGGGCGGCGTCATCCCGCCCGCCATGGCCGCAGCCATCGGGCTGTAGATCTGAGTGGTGATGAGCCCCGTGGCGAAGGCGTAGGACGCCTTGTTGATCGGCCCCCCCATATCGATGGCCATCATCCCGCCCAGGAGCAGCCCCAGAAGGACCGAGCTCGCCCCGCGCATCCCCTGGAGCCAATCGGTGAGGGCCTGGAGTGCACGGGCCACGGGAGCTCCCACCGCGTACTGCATCAGAAGTCCGGTGATCAGGGTTCCCAACAACGGAAGGATCAGAACCGGTTTGAGCCCGGCGAGGTTCTTGGGAAGCCGGATAGCCCGGTTCAGGAGGTCCGTCGCGTACCCGGCGATGAAGCCGGCCACGATGCCGCCGAGGAACCCCGCTCCCAGGTTGGCCGCCAGGACGCCGCCGACCATGCCGGGGGCGATGCCGGGGCGGTCCGCGATCGAGTAGGCGATGTAGCCGGCCAGCACCGGTACGATCAAGGTGAAGGCGCCCGTGGCGCCGATCGTGAAGAGCGCGTGCGCAAGGGTTCCGGCGTTGGACTTGTCCCCGGCGTAGATGCCGCCGAAGGCGAACCCGAGGGCGATCAGGAGGCCGCCCGCGACGACGAAGGGAAGCATGAAGGAGACGCCGGTCATCAGGTGCTTGTACGGACCGGCCTTCTTCTGGGGGGCCGCAGCCTCAGAGGACGCTTTTTGCGTGTCTCCCGCCTGAGTCGTCGCCTCCGAGAACGCCTGACGGATCAGGGCCTCGCCGGCCGTGATCGCCGGCTTCGTCGCCGTGGCGAAGACCCGCTTGCCGACAAAGCGGCTGCGTTCCACCTCCTTGTCCGCGGCGATGAGGACGAGGGCCGCCCTGGATATCTCCTCGGGCGTCAGGGGCGTTCCTGCGCCGACGGAGCCCTGGGTCTCCACCCGGATGTCGTAGCCCAGAGCCTTGGCCGCCTGCTCCAGCCCCTCCGCGGCCATAAAGGTGTGCGCGATGCCGGTCGGGCAGGACGTGATCGCCACGATGAGCTCCTTCTTCGTGCCCCCGGCCGGTGCGCCAGGTGTGGCCGTCCCCCCGGAGAGCAGTTCCAGCGCCCCCGTCGGGTTGGTCAGGATCGATCCGATATCGACGACGGGGATAGTCTCCGCGCGCTCCGGGACGGCCGGGTCCTTTTCCCCCGCCTTTCCCCCGACGAGAAGGATGCGGTCGTCGGGGCCGGGTGGCGTGTCGAAGGCGACCAGCGTTGAGCCGTTCGCCCGGACCTCGATCTCCAGTTTCCGCCCCAGGCGTTCGGCCGCGTTTCTCAGGGCCTCCGCAGCAAGGATTCCGCGGGGTGCGGACGCTCCCCCGTTGACGATAAGAAACAGCGTGTCCTTTTCCACGATGCTTTCCCCTCCCTTACAGTCCGATGCTCTTCAACTCGACGGACGAGGCGATTTCCTCTATGGCCCCGTGGTCCTGGAGGCTGCCCTCGAAATCGGCGTCGACCCGTGCCGCCGCGAAGGCGGTCCCGAGGCGCGCCGCACGCTCGAGGTCGCCGCCCTCGCTCAGGGCGGCGATGATGCCGGCGACCATGGAGTCGCCCGCCCCGACGGTGCTCGAAAGCCGGTTCAGCCGCTTTCTTGCGTGCAGGGCCCCCTCTTTGGAGAAGAAAGCTGCCCCGTCCCCTCCCATCGAGACCGCGAGCAGCTCCATCCCCCTCGCCAGGAGCGCCCGGGCGGCACGGATCAGGTCCTCCTCCGTCTCGATGGTCCGTCCGGTCCATGCCGCGAGCTCGCTCCTGTTTGGCTTGGCGCAGAGCGGCTTGACGGGAGCGTCGAGGGCCGTTTTCAGCGCCTCCCCGCTGGTGTCCAGCATCACCCGGGCGCCGAGGCCCCGGAGCTTTTGGGCCAGATTCGCGTAGATATCCGTCCCGCACCCCTTGGGCAGGCTCCCCGAGAGGGAGACGATGCAGGGTCCCTCCTTCGCCAGGTCCAGAAGGACCGTCTCCAGGCTGCGGAGCGCGGAGGCGTCCGCGCGAAGGCCGGGGAGGTTGACGTCGGTCGTCTCGTCGCCGTCCACGATCTTCACATTCGTGCGCGTCTTGCCCGGGACCCGGACGAAGCGGTCGTCCAATCCCTTCTCACGGAACATCCCCTCGAATATCCCGACGTTGTCGGCGCCGATTAGGCCGGTCGCGGACGAGCTCAGCCCCCAGTCGGCCAGAAACGAGGCGACGTTGATCCCCTTGCCGCCCGGCGTCTCGGTCACGGACTCGGCCAGGTTGACGGAACCCCGCGCGAGCGGTTCCACCAGCTTTACCGTCATGTCGATCGCGGGGTTCAGGGTGACGGTAACGATCCTCATCCTTGGGCCTCCCGATCCAGTCTCCGAACGGCCTCCGCGCTGTCCTGCTCGAGAGCCCTCTCCGCCAGGGCCCTGAGCTTCGCGTAGTCGTTCGCGCGGAGCCGGGCCTTGACCGCAGGGATGTCGCGGGGGGTCATCGAAAGCTCCGTCACTCCGAGCCCGACCAGCAGCGAGGCCCCGAACGGGTCTCCGGCGATGCCGCCGCAGATGCCCACCCACTTGCCGTGTTTTTCAGCCCCCTCGACCGTCCTTCGGACGAGGCGCAGGACGGCGGGGTGAAGGGAGTCGGCCGAGGCGGCCAGCTCCGGGTTCTGGCGGTCTATGGCCAGGGTGTATTGGGTCAGGTCGTTGGTCCCGATGGAGAAGAAGTCCACCTCGGGCGCGTACTCCTCAGCGAGGAGGGCGGCGGCCGGGACCTCGACCATGATGCCCAGGGGGATGCGGGGCGCGTCGAGCGAGGCGCGAACCTCCTCGCAGACGGCACGGAAACGGCGTATCTCCTCCAGGGTCCCGACCATGGGAAACATCACGGACAGTCCGTCTCCCTCCACGGCGGCGCGGTAGAGGGCGCGGACCTGCGGGTAGAGGAGCTCCGGCCGGCGGAGCAGCAGGCGCACGCCGCGCACACCGAGGAACGGGTTCTCCTCGTGGGGAAGGTTCAGGTGTGGGACGCGCTTGTCCCCGCCGATGTCGAGGGCCCGGACGATGAGGGGCCTGCCGCCGAGGGCGCTCAGCATGGCGCGGTAGATCTCGTACTGTTCGTCCTCGGTTGGGGTCGTGTCCCGCTCCAGGAAGAGGAACTCCGTGCGCATCAGCCCGACGCCCTCGCAGCCCATGTCGATGGCCTCCGCGACCTGAGACGGCCGGTTGACGTTCGCAGCGACCGCGATGATGCGGCCGTCGGAGGTACTCCCCGGCTCCATGCGGGCGGCCCGTTCCGCCTCCTCCCTCTCTCTGAGGGTGCGCATCCTCTCCTTGGCGGCCGACAGGTCCTCCTCGGTGGGGTCCAGCCAGACCCTGCCGGTGTCCCCGTCGACGATGGCCGTCGAGGCGGGCTTGTCAAGGAGATCGCGTCCCAGGGCGACGACCGCGGGGAGCCCGAGGGTGCGCGCGATGATCGCGGTGTGCGATGTCGGACCGCCCAGGGCCGTGACGAGCCCCGCGACCCGCTCCCGGTCCAGCCCGGCGGTGTCCGACGGGGAGAGGTCCTCGGCCACGATGACGGCTGGCGAGTCGAGGGTTCCGGCGAGGGAGGGGGATGCCTCCCCCTCCTCCTCCCGCAGGGCCGAGAGGACCCGGCGTCCCACGTCCCTCATGTCCGCGGCCCGTGCCGCCAGAAGCTGGTTGTCGATGGACGCGAGCTCGTCGGCCAGCGTCTCGACCGCGTGGTTCCACGCCCATGCCGCGCCGTGCCCGGCGACGATCGTCCGGGAGGCCAGGGTCAGGAGCCTGGTGTCCTCGAGGATGCCGAGATGGGCCCTGAAGATGGCCGCCTCGTTCTGTCCCAGACGGCGGACGGTCTCCTCGATGACCGCCTCGAGCTGCCGTCTGGCCCTGTCGATGGCGGACTCCAGCAGGCGTGCGGACTCCTCCAGCGATGCGGGTTCGTCCTCCACCTCCGTCATACGGGCGCCGATCCTGACGATCGTGCCCGTTGCCAGCCCCGGACTCGCGGAGACCCCCTTCAGGGCGGGCTTGCCGCTTGGCGGAACCCAGGCGTTCCTCGGGGACACGGCCTCGGCCGCCTTGCGTGCGGCGCGCTCGAAATCCTCCTTTTCCTGCGCGGAGAGGCCGGTCATGACCTCCTTCATCCGTCGGACTGCGGCCTTGGCCTTTTCGCCCGAGGCCGAGATGACGATCGTCTCCCCGGACTTGATGCCGAGCTGGAGCAGGGACAGGAGGTTCCGCGGGTCCGCGGTGTCGGAGCCCCGGCGCAGGCGCAGGGGCCCGTCCAGAGCCTTCGCGGCGTTGACCCAGAGCGAGGCGGGGCGCGCGTGCAGGCCGGAGGGGTAGTCGATCACCCATTCGTCCCGGACCTCCAGGTCCCCGGCCTCGGCGGGTTTCGCGTCCTCGGCGCCGCGCTCCTCGGAGAGGGCCGAGACGATCTCGGCGGCGGAGTCCGTGACGGATAGGCGCGCAATCCGCCCCTCGTCCTGGAGCAGCCGCGTCAGCCGTTTCAGGATGGCCAGGTGTCCGTCGGACCTCGCGGCTATCCCCACGACCAGCTTCGCGGTCTGGCCGGCATTCCACTCGACGCCAGCGGGGACCTGCAGAACCGCGATGCCGTCGTGCTGGACGCAGTTCTTGTCCTCGATCTTGCCGTGGGGGATGGCGACGCCCGCCCCCAGAAAGGTGTCCGCGGCCTTTTCCCGCTCCGCCATGCTCGCCACGTAGGGGGGATCGACGTATCCGGCGCTGCGCAGCAGTTCCCCGACCTCACGAATGGCGGATGCCTTGTCCCCGGGCGTGCCCCCGATTCTGACGAGGGCGTCCGAGATGAGCGGAAATTGCTTGTCTGACATACAAAAAGCCTCCTTTCGGACCAAAACGAATCGAACAAAACCCAACCGAAGTGCAGCGGTCGGGAACGAAAAATCCAGGGATGCCGAAGGTGCTGGTTCGCTAAAGAAAGAACCGTTCTACGAATCGGAGCTTAAAACATCTTCACCTTAAAACATCTTCATTATAATGGATTATGCGGATTATGGAGCGGGGGGGGACGAAGGCTTCATGGGCCAAGCAGGTCCGAAAGGGCTTCGGCGTGCAGGCCGCTTCGGATCCCGAAACGACTCAGGACGAAGTCGTACCGCGTGGGGTCGTCCGGCGCAATCTCGCGGAACCTCTCCGTGATCTCGAGCGCCGTAACGAGGTCCGCCTGTTTTCTCTTCGTCAGCCCCAGCTTCAATGCGATGGCGTGGATGTGCGTGTCCGTCGGCATAATGAGGTCGCGCGGGGCGACGACTTTCCACCCTCCGGGGTCGACGTCGTCCCTCCGCACCATCCACTTCAGGAGGAGGAAGAGCCGTTTGCAGGCGCTGCCGTCCCGCGGCGCCGTCAGAAGCGGAAAACCCCGACGCTCCGGCGAGAGCGCGTCGGAGAATCCGTCCAGGGCGCTCAGCAGATCGTGGCTTCTCTCCAGACAATGGCACAGAAGCCCCTCCAGGCTCCCATGCTCCCTCTGGGCCCGTGCGGCGTTGGCCAGCAGGTTCTCCATCTCCCCGGCGGTGGTGAAACGGTGCTTGAAGCCCTCGAGGATTCGGGATAGCTCCCCCGGATAGGCAGACAGAAAGCGGTGCGGCCTCGGGCCCAGGGGATCCAGGACCCGTGAGACGCTCTTCAGAATCTGGGCGACGCGGCCATAGGCCAGCGAGGAGGCGACAAGCCCCGCTATTTCGCGGTCGAGCGGATTGTTGTAGCGGTAGAGGAACAGGAGCGGATCGGGGTGGATCAGCTCCCTGCGGTTGTAGACGAAGTAGAGCCCGTCCAGAAACGGCCTCAGGCGGGCGAGCCCCGGAGGAACGGCCTTTCCTGGATGGGCGGTATTCCCGGGTAGGGACGGGTTATCGCACATGGCGGAGCATAGAAACGAGGGAACGGCGGACGCCGTTCCCTCTCAGCCGTCGAGCCGCGGACGCTAGCGTCCGCCCAGCTCCTTGTCCAAAAGGTAGATGCTGGCATGGGAGTCGCCCACGAACTCTAGCTTGTGGACGATGGCCTCGACGTTCGCCTCCTCCTCCACCTGCTCGTCGACGAACCACTTAAGCATGGAGCAGGTGGCGTGGTCCTTCTCCTCGATCGCCTGATCCATCAGCTTGTTAATGCGTTTCGTCACGTGCCGTTCGTGGCTCAGGGACTCCTTGAAGACGCTCAGAGGGCCGTCGTAGCTCTCCCTGGGCTTGGCGATCGCCTCAATTTTCGCACGGGCGCCGCGCTCGTAGAGATGTTCGATGTACTTCTCCGCGTGCTCGAGCTCCTCGTGGTATTGCTTCTTCATCCAATGGGCCATCCCCGGCAGGTTGCAGTCCTGGAGGTATGCGGCCATGCCCAGGTAGATGTAGGCGGAATCGAATTCGGCCTTGATCTGGTCGTTGATCGCGGCCGCCATCTTCTCGGAAATCATCGCGTCATCTTTCTCCCTTCCAAAGTCCGTGCAGATTGCAGTATTCGCGCGCGGCGACCTTGGGGTGTCCGGCGTCGGCGAAGTTGGCCCTGGGCTCCTCGCCCGGCTTGAGGAACTGACGGCAGATCCTGTCGCCGTCGATGAGCTCGATCCACTCGATATAGTGCTCCTCGGCCATCGGATGCGTGACGCTCCCCACCTTCACCGCGCCCCCGTCGAACACCGGCACGTGCTTCTCCTGCGCGGCGTCGGTGGTGTTCTCCTTCATCTGCCTCATGGATTCCCCGCAGCAGGACAGCGCGCCGCCCCCGGCGTGCAGGACCTCCACCATACTGCCGCACTTGGCGCATTTGAAGATGCTCAGTCTTTCCATAAACGAAACTCCCCTCTCGAATAGACTCGTGCTACGTCCGAAACCCTGTTGCCCTCGAAAAAAGAGTATATCAAATTCCGATTTGACGCAAGGAGAAAAAATACGGACTCGAGAAGAGAAAGGCGATAAATCGTCGACGATTTCTCCCTCACATACGGTAAAATATAATAGATGAATTGGTTTTCGCAGGACGATTTCAGGCCCGATCTTGAAATGTCGAATTGGGGGCCCCGAGGAGAGGGTCTTTCGCATAAGCCTTTACAGTTTGGGAGTGACTGGGACATCCATGAAGAACAGGGTATGGGGAGCGTTTGCGGCGCTTTTGCTGCTTTGTGCGGGCTCCGTCTGTCAGGCGGCCGAGCCGCGGCGCCTGCACGTGGTGATCCTTCCGACGGAGAACACGACCGGTCTCCAGGTCTGGGAGAGCAAGTATTACCCTTACAACATCCTGGAGCGCAAGATGACGGACTACCTGGAGTTGCTCTTCAAGCGTTCGCCGTTGATCGACGTCCAGGTCCTGGACGAGCCCGGCATGAACCGCTGGTTCGCCGCCGAGCATCGTCCGGGGGACATGGCATTGCAGATGGAGCTGTTCGACGCGGTCTTCGAGGAACGGAATGTCCTGGGCAAGCTGGAGAAGGGGCGGGTCAGCCTGCGGATCCGCATCCTGGACACCGTCCGGGCGCGTCAGTTCGCCATGAGGATCGCGGAGGGGGCCGACAGGCGCTTCACCTTCGATGGAGAGAAGCTTTACTGGCTGGACGCGGCCCTCGTCTCGCTCCCGGTCCCCTTCAAGGATGGCCTCGACCTCCTGGGGCTGACGGGCGCAAAGGACCGGGGGCAGAGGATGAGCCACCCGACGTGGGAGCAATTTCGCACCTCCTCTCAGTGGCAGGCCCTCAAAAGGGGAATCGAGGACGCTCAGGCCCAGGCCATGGGGCAGGTCAGCAACGCCATTCGCCGCAACGACCCGAGGGCCGGGGCCGAGGGACGCGACTGCTTTTCCCCCGCCATCACCACCGTGGGGCGTATCATCTCGCCTACGGCGGGATCGAGGCGCCGAAGGAGGGAGTTCATCATCTCGATTGGCCGGCAGGACGCCCTGCGGGTGGGGGATGTCCTGGATGTCGTCAGAGGGGATACCTACGTGACCGTGGACCCGGAGAACCCCGTTGTGGTGCTCCAGAACACGATCGGCAAGGTCAAGGTGGTCTCCGTTCAAGAGAGGAACGCGGTGGTGCGGGTCGTCAAGGATAACCGCAAGGACCCCATACAGCTGAAGGACACCGTCATCAAGGTGACGGGGCCGAGGAGTTGAGGATCGCCATGAGCGGATGTTCGCACAGAAGTGTAGGGCGTTTTGCCCTTCTGGTCCTGTTGCTTGGGACCGTGGCCGGTTGCGGGGCCGCCTGGGCCAATGGGAACGTTTCGGCCGACGAGGCGCCGCCCCCCATCAGGAAATCGGTGAAGAGGGCCCCGATAAAAAAAGCGGCGCCCAAGGCGAGGAAGGCAAAGAAAAAGACCCCACCGGCGCCGGCCCGGAAGAAGGCCATTCCCTCCCGTCCCCGCATCTCCTCCCTGCGGCAGGGGATCGCCCTCATGCGCCAGGAGCGTTACGAGGCGGCGTATCCGTGGCTGCAGAAGGCCGTGCAGGAGGAACGGCGTAATCCCGAAGCGTGGTATTGGTACGGGATGTACCACGAGAGGACGGCCCAGTTCGAGCAGGCCCAGTTTTTCTATCGCAAGGCGATGGAGCTGGACCCCGGCTTCGAGCCGTTCTCCCGCGTGGTCGTCTACCCCGGGGACGGGGAGCGTGTCCCCCTGTGGGACCCCAGGCGTCCGGCACGGGTCTACCCCATCCCCACGAACGACCACGGGATCGCCATCATCCCCCCCGACTCCCCCCAGGCACGGCGTCGGCCCGTTCGGCCGCCTATCGATCCCGAGCTGCCCAAGGTCCCGCTCTACACCCCTCCGGAGCCCGGCGCGGGGCCCTTCGACGGCGATGCGTGGCAACCCTCGGTCTACGTTCCGCCGGGACGGGAGAGCACTCTCGAGGGGGGCGAGCCCGCCTATGCGCCGCCCGAGTCCCGGATTGTCCCTTTGGCGCCGCCTCCTGCGCTGGAGGTTGGCGTCGCCCTCCCGGCGGGCGGAACTCCGGCCCCCATCCCTCAGCCGGCGCCATCCGCGGAGGTTCCCCCCGTTCCTGTGGGCGTGCAGCCCGGTCGGGCTCCTGTCTATCAGCCCCCGCTACCCAATGCGAGGGCTGGGGGCGCGGCGCCGGGCGAGGTTTCTGCGCCTCCGGCGGCGATAGGGACTCCCCCC
>ERZ772957.1721-NODE-1721-length-13627-cov-17.694665_pt1 | contig 13627 bp, 15 predicted proteins | sample MGYA00580682_ERZ772957 | MGnify/ENA primary metagenome ERZ772957 (study PRJEB29015, sample SAMEA2737921) | human oral metagenome | biome: human oral; feature: human-associated habitat; material: dental | place: China | collected 2025 ...
CGCCGATATATGCGTCTTTACGAATCACAACATCAAGGTAGAGGAGCTGGATTGATTTGCAGGACAAGGTCGAAATGGAGGAAAATCTCGTGAACGAGCAGACACCGCGGCAGATCGTGGAGGAGCTCGATCGCTACATCGTCGGACAGAAGGAAGCGAAGCGCGCCGTCGCCATCGCCCTTCGCAACCGCTGGCGCAGCCGCAGGCTCGATGCCGCCATGCAGGACGACGTCATACCGAAGAACATCCTGATGATCGGCTCGACGGGTGTCGGCAAGACCGAGATCGCGCGCCGTCTCGCGAAGCTCGTCAAGGCGCCCTTCATCAAGGTCGAGGCGACGAAGTTCACGGAGGTCGGCTATGTGGGCCGCGACGTCGAGTCCATCGTGCGCGACCTCGCCGAGACAGCCGTGCGCATGGTGCGCCAGGAGCGCATGGAAAAGGTGCGTGAGAGGGCGGCGGAGCTCGCCGAGGAGCGCATCCTCGATGCCTTCGTGCCGCAGCCGAAGAAGTCGCAGAACCCCTTGGGCAAGCTCTTCGGCGGCGGTGACGACGAGGAAAAGAGCGAGGAGGAGAACAAGGAGCCCAAGTACGCGGCGGGTCGCGAGTGGGTCAGAAAGCGCCTCCTGAAGGGCGAGCTGGAAAAGGAAGTCATCGAGATCGAGATCGAGGACTCGGGCAAGCCGATGGTCGGCATGTTCGCGGGCTCAAGCCTTGAGAGTATGGGCGACAATCTGCAGGACATGATGGCGAACCTCATGCCGAAGAAGCAGAAGAAGCGCAAGGTCTCCGTGGCAGCGGCGCGCAAGCTCTTCCAGCAGGAAGAAGCCGCGAAGCTCGTCGATATGGAGGAGGTCAAGGACGCTGCCATCCGCGCGGCGGAGAAGAGCGGCATCGTCTTCCTCGACGAGATCGACAAGGTCGCCGTCAAGGGTCAGGGCTCCGGCCCCGATGTCTCGCGCGAGGGCGTGCAGCGCGACATCCTGCCCATCGTCGAAGGCTCGACCGTCATGACGAAGTACGGCCCCATCAAGACCGACCACATCCTCTTCATCGCGGCGGGCGCCTTCCACACGGCGAAGCCCTCCGATCTCATCCCCGAACTGCAGGGACGCTTCCCCATCCGCGTCGAGCTCAAGTCGCTGCAGAAAGAAGACTTCCGGCGCATCCTGACGGAGCCGCAGAACGCTCTTTTGAAGCAGTACAAGGCGCTGCTGGCGACCGAGGGCATCGCGCTCGACTTCGCGGACGACGCCATCGAGCGCCTCGCGCAGCTCGCCTGCGACGTCAACGCGCAGACCGAAAACATCGGCGCGCGCCGCCTGCATACGATCCTTGAAAAGCTGTTGGAAGACCTCTCCTTCGAGGCTCCCGACATGGAGGAAAAGGAAGTTACCGTCGATGCCGCTTACGTCGACAAGAAGCTCAAGGACATCGTCGTCAACCGCGACCTCAGTCAGTTTATCCTGTGAGGCAGGGAGGGGAGGCTCTTGATATGAAATTTCGCGTGAAATCTCTTGCGGCTGTTTTGATGTTCTGCCTTGCCGTCTGCATCTCCCTGCCGACCGCCTTTGCCGCCGACGGCGCGATTGACGATGTTTACATCTACGAGGGGGATCCGAATCTCATTATATGGGATTCCGGCTCTCATGTAAGATCCGTGGCAGACGCGAGCTCGGCGTACATTGTCAGCGAGGGTGAGGACTACGAGGACTTTGCCTTCCTGTCCTTTGCCGTTTGGTGGAGCAGCACCACCCATGAGAAGGTAGTAGAGCCGCAGCGTACCATCTTGTATCATTATGAAAAAGATACGGGCGATTACTATTTGGTGAATCAAAAAGGCGAATACCGTCGCTCAGGCAGGCGTGCAATTCCACTCGAATACCTTCGTGCCGCCGCACATGAAAATAGTGATTGGTGAATGATAGGTGATGAAGATGGTGTTGAAAAAGTTTGCTTCGCTGGCAGTAGTATGTGCCTTCGTACTGCTTGGCACAGTGTCAGGCGCATGGGCGGCTGCGCGCCCCATCCAACTGGATGATATGGCGCTGGGCGGCATATATCCGGGCGCGACGGAAAGTCATGTGAGGGATGTATATGGGGAACCTGATAGAGAAGACGAGCTTCAGGGGAATACATGGGGCGATACAAAGAAAGTATATTATGGTACGGGATACTCCATGCTCTATTTTGGAAGGAAGTTTGATGCAGACAATACCTATGTCATGAGCATCTCGACAACGAATCCGGCAATTTCCATGCCGAGCGGCATTCATGTGGGAATGCACATCGGTGAAGCGCTCGCTATATTCAGCGATTTGAAAAAGATTGGTCCGAGCCATTATGGCGCACCGCATTTATGGGGAACGTCGGGCATCAAGGGGCAGCCTTTTCAGCGCTTGCTGGCCATCGAGATTGATCAGAACCGCGTTATCAAACAGATCCGTATTCAAGATGTTTACGATCCCGATACGAATCTGAATGCTCTCTGAATCTCTTGAAGCGGACAAGGCGGCTGTTTCCACCGTGCGCGAGTGGGAAAAGGAGATGGAGTAGGATATGAAAAAAGACATCGGTTCCGTATTGGGACTTTATCCGACGCCGCTCGTTGTCGTCGGAGCCATGGTTGACGGGAAGGCGAACTGGATGCTCGTCGGTCACGTGGGCATCATCGGTCATGACCGCATCCTCATCAGCGCTGTCAAGGCGCACTATACGAACAAGGGAATCCGCGAAAACAAGGTGCTTTCCTTGAACATCGTCACGGAGGAGATCCTGCCCGGAGCGACGTACATCGGCAAGGTCAGCGGCACGAAGCTGGACAAGTCCGCCGTCTTCGAATTTGCGCAGGGCAAGACGGGCGCACCGCTGCTGTCGGCTTCGCCTCTGACGATGGAATGCAGTGTAGAGGACAACTACGAAACGGGAACCTTCGACAACTTCATCCTCAAGATCGAGCATACCTTTGCAGAGGAGAGCATTCTGAACGACGATGGGAAGATCGACTACCGCAAGCTCAAGCCAATCCTGTTCGAGATGCCGACCTACGAATATGTAAAGACCGGCGATGTCATGGGCAAGTGCATGAGCTTCGCCGACGGTTACGCAGCAAAATAAAGCGCAGATTTGCGCGCAGCAGAGAGAAACGCCCCCAAAGCCGCTTCGAAGGTTTCGGGGGCGGTTCTCTCTGTATGCTTAGGCAAATATCAAATGCGCTGCAGGACGGTGTCGTCCAGGGGAAGGCGCGGGCGCGGTGACGGGGCTTGCAGGGCATAGCCGATCTGCAGGAAGCAGACGATGCCGTAGCGTTCGTCGAGGTCGAGGAGGAAGGTGCGCTCAAGATCGAGCGCTGTGAGCAGGCGCTCTTCCTCGCGTAGGTTGTCGCCCGCCGTATTCTCCTCGAAGCCGCCCGCCTGCGCCTTGTCATAGAGGGGGCTGCCTTCAGTCAAATTTACATGTGTCAAGAGAGTGTATGCAAGTGATACCCAGATGAAAGCGGACTGGTACAGGAGGGGATTTCAGGAAACGCCGGAAGCCCTCGCCGAACTGCTCGACGACATGTTGGGCTAAGGTGGCGGCGTTTGACTTGAAGCTTGCTTCAAGGCGTAAGATACAGAAGTGATCAATAAGGTAAGATGCGAATATTTTAGGAGAAGGAGCGAGTGAAATGGCAAAGACATTGGTCATCTACTATTCTCGCAAGGGCGAGAATTATGTCAGCGGCAGGATTGAAAACCTGATGAAGGGAAATACGGAGATCGTCGCCGAGTTCATCAAAAAGGCGGTGGGCGCTGACCTCTTCGAGGTCGAGACGAAGAAGGCGTATGCGGCGGACTATGAGGCATGTACGGAGGAGGCGAAGGCGGAGCTGCGCGCGGGCACGCTGCCGGAGCTGGTGCGGATGTTGTCTTCGGTCGCGGACTACGACAACATCGTCGTGGCGGGGCCTTGCTGGTGGGGTACATATCCGATGGCGATCGTCACCCAGCTGAAAGAGCTCGACTTCTATGGCAAGCGCGTGTTTCCCGTTATGACGCATGAGGGCTCGGGGCTTGCGGGCAGTGCTTCGGCGCTCCAAAGCTACTGTGTGGGTGCAGTCGTAGGCGAAGGGCTGGCAGTCCATGGCGCGGAGGCGGTGCAGTCGGAAGCTGCGGTCGCGGCGTGGGCGAAGCGCAATCTCGCATGAGCCGGCGCGCCCCTTGCGCACGGTGCCGCAGTGCCTTGCAGCCGGGGAAGGCGTGACATATATACGGGTGAGAAGTGCTCTTGACATTCTTCCTAAAAGGGCTAGAATGAAAGCGTCGGCGGGCAGCTGGCGGGCATCCGGGAAAAGGGATGATGCGGCTGTCTGCAGGAAACAGCGAAGAAAGAGAGGCTTAACATGGAAGTCAATGCGAATCTGGCACAGGATGTATTCAAGGATGCAGGGGAAAGCGTCATCTTCCTGATGCTTTCGTTGAAGAGGGAAGATCGGGAAAAGGAGTGTGAGGTCATCGCCGACATGGCAGACCGCATCGCCGCCATCCAGCGCTCGATGAATATCCGCGTGGCGCCGGAGACGGTGAAGCTCGCGCTGGGTTTCAGCAATCAGGCGTGGCAGTACCTCTTCCCCAAGGCGAAGAAGCCGAGGGAACTGGAGGACTTCCAGGGCATCCAGGGCGATCAGCACACGGCGCCGGCGACGAAGGCGGATCTCTTCCTGCACGTCCGCGCGAGCCAGGCGGCGACGTCGTACCTCGTCGTCGATCAGATCATGGGCTTCTTGCGCCCGATCGTCGATGTCGTCGATGAGACGCACGGCTTTCACTATCATGAGGGCAGGGCGATCATCGACTTTATTGACGGCACGGAAAATCCCGTCGGCGAAGAGGCGAAGGAATGGGCGATCATCGGCGAAGAGGATCCCGATTTCATCAACGGCTCGTATGCCTTCGCGCAGAAGTATGTGCATGATCTCGACGCCTGGCGGGCGCTGCCGACCGAGGTGCAGGAGAAGTACATCGGCCGCAGGAAGTACAGCGACATCGAGCTGGAGGACGAGGAGAAGGATCCGCGCGCGCACAACATCATCTCGCAGGACAACCGCGACGATGAGGAGCACAAGATCGTGCGCATGAACGTCGTCTTCGCCAATCCCGGCGAGGGCATCCGCGGCACATACTTCATCGGCTATGCGCGCTACTGGGATGTGACGCGGCAAATGCTCACGAATATGTTCACGAAGAACGACCGGCTCCTCGAATATTCGACGGCGGAGAAAGGCCAGCTCTTCTTCATCCCTTCGAAGGAGATTCTGGAAAAGATTGCCGAGGGCGAGATGTTCTGAAACAGAGGGAAGAAAAAAGATTGCCGCAGTTGTTGGATTGCGGCAATCTTTTTTATATCGTACGCTTGCGGAAGAGCCACATGGCGAGGGGCAGCGTGAAGGCGGCGATGAGGAGCAGGGGGATGTAGTCGCCGATGAGGTCGGCGGCGACGGCGCCTTCCAGGTAGACGCGCCGGATGGCCTCGACGGCGAAGCGCAGAGGGTCGATGTAGGTGAGGATCTGCAGGATGCGCGGCATGTTGGCGACGGGCGTTGCGATCCCTGAGAGAAGGGCGAGCGGCAGCAGGAGGACGAAGAGGTAGACGAGGACTTGCTGCATGCTGCGTGCGATGGCGGAGACGCACAGCCCGATGCCCGTCGAGCTGAGGATGAAGAGGAAGAGCGTCAGATAGAGCGTAAGGAAGGAGCCGGCAAACGGAATCTCGAACCAAAAGAGGGAAATGAGCAGGAGAAGCGTGCTCTGCACAAGTCCGATGAGCATGGGCGGAAGCGCCTTGCCGATGAGGATCTCCACGGGGGCGAGCGGCGTGACGAGAAGCTGATCGAAGGTGCCCTGTTCGCGCTCTCGGGCGATGGAGAGTCCGGCGAGCATGATGACTTGCACGAAGGAGATCATGGCGATGATGCTCGGCAGGAAGGTCCAGCGCGTGATCTGGTTCTCGTTGTACCATGTGCGGCTCGTCAGTGTGATGGCGGGCGCGGCATGCAGTCTCTCTGCGTTCCAGCGCGCGATGATGGCTGCTGCATAGCCTGTGGCGAGCGTCGATGTGAGCGCGTTGCGGCCGTCGGTGATGACCTCGACGGGGGCGGTCTCGCCGCGTGCGAGGTGCGCTTCAAAGTCGGCGGGGATGATGAGCGCCATGAGAATGGTCTCGGAGTTGATCAAAGGCTCAATCTCGGCAGGGACGGCAAGCGTCGCCGTGCGCGAAAATGCGGGCGAGCCGTCGAAGTGCGCGATCAGGCTCTGCGAGGCTTCGCTTCTCGATGCATCGACGACGGCGTAGGGTACGGAGTCGAGATTGTAGTTGGCGACGTAGCCGAAGAGCAGCCCCTGGGTGAAGACGGGCATGATGAGCGCAATGCGCATGCGCGGATCTTTCAAAATGGCCAGGAGCTCCTTGTGCCCGAGGCAGTAGAGATGCGTGAAGAAGAGCCGGACGCGCTGCAGAATCGTCATTCTCCCACCTTCTTTCGCGTCAGATGAAAGGCAGCGCCGACGAAGAGTGCGGCAAAGCCCGCAAGCACGGCTGTGTTTTTGATGATGAGCGGCCAATAATTTCCCGTGAGCAGCAGGGACTTCAACATTTGCAGGAAGTAGGGCATGGGCAGGAAACGGCTGATGATGCGGATGCCGAGCGGCGCCGTATGCAGATCGTAGAGGAAGCCCGACAGCATGATCGTGGGCAGGAAACTTAGAAGAAGCGCCATCTGGCATGCGAGAAATTGATTCTTCGTCATGGCGGAAATCACGAGTCCGAGACCGAGTGCCATGACGAGGTAAAGCATCGTCGTGCCGAGAATCAAGATGAGGGAGCCGCGCATGGGAAGCTCGTAGAGCAGGTGTCCGGTGATAAGGCACAGGATCATGCCCGTCATGGCGACGAGAAAGTAGGGAATCATCTTGGCGAGAATGAGTTCGAGGCGCTGCACGGGCGTGACGAAGAGCGATTCGAACGTGCCGCGCTCCCATTCGCGCGCCATGACGACGGAGGTGAGGAAGACGCCGACGATGGTCAGGACGAGCATCAAGAGGCCTGGAACGAAAAACCATGTGCTCGTGTTGGCGTCGTTGAACCAGACGCGGCTGACGATTTCGGCGCGCCCGACGTTTTGTTTCGCCAAGGAGCTTTCTGCCGCTTTTTTCAGCACGACCGACTCGAAGTAGCCCTGCGCCGAGGCGGCAGTCGTCGCCTCGATGCCGTTCAGCAGCAGCTCGATTCTGGCCGTGCCGCGAGGGAGATTGCGGCTGAAATCCGTGGGGATGATGAGGACGGCGTCGACTTCGCCGCGCCGCATCATCGCTTCCGCTTCCTGTTTCGAGTGAACGTAAGAGGGGGCGAAATAGTCGCTGCCGTCAAGAAAACGGACGGCGGCGCGCGCCGTGGGCGAGCTGTCTTCCAGGGCGACGGCGGTGCGCACGTTTTTCACGTCGAGCGACAGGCCGTAGCCGATGATGAGGATGAGGGCGAGCGGCAGGACGACGCCGAGCAGGATGCTGCCTCGGTCGCGTTTCATCTGCTGAAATTCCTTGCGCGTGAGGGCGAAGAGCCGCCGAAGAAAAGCACGGAGATTCATCTTATTGCCTCCTCCCGTTTGCGCGCTTCTTCCACGATGCGGATGAAGACGTCGTTCATGTCGGCAGAGGGCATCTTCATGCGCGCGCGGATCTCAGCGGGGCTGCCTAGGACGAGCATCGTGCCGTGATCTTGGATGAGGATGCGCGTGCAGTATTCGGCTTCCTCCATGAAGTGCGTCGTGATGATGACCGTCGTGCCCCTCTTTGAAAGCGTGTCGATCTTCTGCCAGAAGAGGCGGCGCGCACGCGGGTCGATGCCGCTCGTCGGCTCGTCGAGGAAGAGGAGCGGCGGCTCGTGCAGAAGCGCCGCTGCCATGGCGAGCCGCTGCTTGTAGCCGCCGGGAAGATCGCCCGCGCGGTCGTTTTTGCGTTCTTTCAGATCGAATTCGGCGAGGACGGCTTCGATGCGTGCGGCAAGAGCCTTGGGACGAAGCCCGTAAATGCCGCCGAAGAAGCGCAGGTTTTCGAGTGCCGTGAGGTTCTGATAGAGGGAGAATTTCTGCGCGACGTAGCCGATCTGTGCGCGAGCCTCCGTGCGTGCGCGCGCGAGGTCGACGCCCGCCACGCGCAGCTTGCCCGATGTCGCGGGCAAGAGTCCGCAAAGCATGCGAAAGGTCGTGGTCTTGCCTGCGCCGTTTGGTCCGAGGAGGCCGAAGACTTCTCCTTTATACACTTGGAACGAGGTGTTGTTGACGGCCGTGAAGTCGCCGAATTTTTTTACGAGGTCGCGCACCTCGATGATGGCGGAGCGCTTTTCTCCCGAAGCGGCGTCTGCCAACTGCGCCTGTGCCGCGCTTGTAGGCGATGTGCCGAATATGCTGTGCAGGGGGCGGCGCACCTCGTCGGGAGTCCCGGCGGCGAGGATGCGCCCGCGATCGAGGAGGATGACCTTCTGACAAAGAGCCGCCTCCGACATGTAGGCGGTCGCGCAGAGAACAGAAAGGCCGGCTTCTCTCGCCTGCTCTTGGAGGATTTCCCACAGTTCGCGCCTCGACAGGGGGTCGACGCCGGCGGTCGGCTCGTCGAGCAGCAGGAGGTCGGGCGAGCGCACGAGGGTGCAGAGGAGCCCGAGCTTCTGCTTCATGCCGCCCGAAAGATTGCCCGCGAGCCGACCGGTGAACGGAGCGAGCCCCGTCATGTGCAGGAGGCGCGGGAAGCGCGTGTGCCGCTCCTCTTGCGCTATGCCGTGCAGATCGGCGTAGAGCTGCATGTTTTCCTCGACGGTCAGATCTTCGTAGAGACCGAACTTCTGCGGCATGTAGCTGAGGCGGCTCTGCACCTTCTGCGGCTCTTTCGCGACATCGTGTCCGAGGACGAGGAGGTTTCCCGCCGTCTTGTCGAGCAGCCCCGCGATGAGCCGCAGCAGCGTCGTCTTGCCTGCGCCGTCCGGGCCGACGAGAGCCGTAAGCTCGCCTGCGGACGCCGAGAAGTCAAGACCTCTGAGCGCCGTGACGGTGCGGGCGTCCTTCGGCGTGAAGGTCTTGACGAGTGCCGTGGCCTCTACGGTGGGCGCATTTTTGCCCCTCATAGGTCTATCCGCGCATTCACGGGCATGCCGAGGCGCAGGCGGTTGTCGGGATCGTCGACCGAGATGCGCACTTCGTAGACGAGAGATGTCCGAAGATCCTCGGTCTCGACCGTCTTGGGCGTGAACTCCGCCGTTGATGCAATGAAGCCGATCGTCCCGGTGAGCGGCTTGTCGGCTTCGCTCGTCGTCGTGATGAGCGCCTTTTGTCCTTCGTGGATGCGGCTGAGATCGGCTTCCGATACATAGACGCGCACCTGCTTGCGCTCGATGAGGGAGAGCTTGAAGACAGGCATGGCGGGCGAAGCCATGTCGCCGACTTCGAGGAGGCGCGAGCGGATGACGCCCGCCGACGGCGCACGAAGCTCGTACTGCGTGAGCAGGTGGGCGAGGCGCTCCTCTTCTGCGCGGAGTGCGGCAAGCGTCGCTTCCGCCTGTTGGATGTCCTCGCCTCGTGCGCCTGTACGCGCTTCTTCGAGCGCGGCTTCGGCGGCTCTCGTCTTCGCTTCAGCGGACTCGGCTGCGGCGCGTGCGTTGTCGAGCTCCTGCAGACTGATGCCCTCGCTCGTCTCGTAGATTTCCAACATGCGTGCGTAGATGCCCCTGGCGTTGGCGGAAGCGGCCGCTGCGGCGCGCACGTTTTCCTGTGCCTGGAGGAGCTCTTCACTGCGCGTGCCGTTTTTCAGCTTCTCCAAGACGGCCTCCTGTGCTTTGGTCTGTGCCTTTGCTTTTTGCAGGTTCAGTGCAAGTTCCGCCGAGTCGAGCCGTGCGAGAAGCTGACCTTCTTCGACGGAGTCGCCTTCGTCCACGAGAATTTCAGAGAGGCGTTCGCTCGGACGGAAGGCGAGCGTGACTTCGCGGATGTCGACGTTGCCCGAGAGCCTGAGGTGCGCTGCACGCTCGTGCTGTACGGCGGATTCGTGCACATGATAGAGGTACGCGCCGCTTCCCGCTGCGAGCAGCACGAGAGAGAAGAGCAGGAGTTTTGTTCGCGTCTTCATGGAGAATGGCCTCCTTCGTTTGCAGGAACTATGTTGATGCTCTCATCATAGCAGATTGCATAGGCGGCTGCAAATGAATCACATTAAGTATGCCCTCACAAGGAATTTCTTCATAATCCATGAAGGATTTGTAGCATTAGAAAAATTTTTATGTTATAATTGGGACTGTGAACCTAGGGATGTAAGAATTGGTTTTCAAGCGAAGGAGTGCAGGCGGAATGCTGAAGAAGTATGCGGTGGATCAACTCAAAGAAGGCATGGTCGTTGGACAGGCAGTATATAAGGAAGATATGTCCATCCTCCTAGGGGAAGGCACGGTGCTGAATCAGCAGATGATTGACTCTCTGTCCGAGCGCAATATCATCTCCGTGCAGATCAGGGAGTCGGATGAGGGAGCCGCTGCGCCTGTTCCCAAGACGACGCAGAGGGCAGTCTCCCGCACCATCCCCATAAAGGAGCCGATTCTCGATGCGGGGTATGTAAAGGAATACGGTGAGTGCTTCATCGAACTCAAGTCGCTCTTCGAGGTGACGCGGGCGCACGGCGCCGTTGACAAGGCTTCGGCGGAAGCGCTGGCGCAGAACATCCTGCCGCTTTGTTCCGGCGCCAAGGCGGTCGCGCATATCCACAACATGACGGTCAGCGGCGAGTACATGATCCATCACAGCCTCCATGTGGCAATCCTCGCGGGGCTCATGGGCAAGTGGCTCAAGATGCCGCGCAAGGATCAGCTGCGTCTCATCACGGCGGGCTTTCTCATCGATATCGGCAACCTGCGTATAGAGCAGGCGATGCTCGACAAGGAAGGCGTACTGACGCCCGATGAGCGAAAGATCATGCAGGAGCATCCGCGGTTCGGCCATGAACTCATCATGGCGGGCGATCTCGGCAAGGACGCGGCAATCGCCGAGGCCGTGCTGCAGAATCACGAGCGAAACGACGGCTCGGGGTATCCCGAAGGCTTGAAGAAGGAACAGATCGGCGAATTTGCCCGCATCCTCGCCATCATGGACATGTACGATGCGATGGCGTCGAACCGCTCCTACGCGAAGAAGCGATCGCCTTTCGATGTGTTCAACATCTTGTCCGATGACATCATGAAGGGAAGGCTCGATACGGACTTCGGCTTCCGCTTCATCCGCCGCGTCTGCCACGCCCTGAACGGCAGCTGGGTCAAGCTTTCGAACGGCGAGGCGGGCAAGATCATCTACATCGACGAGTCGCGCCTCGCGGCGCTGCCTGTCGTGCAGACGATGGACGGCGAGTTCATGGATCTCAATGTCCGCACGGATGTCAAGGTCGAGTATCTGCTGACGAGCCGCGAGATTGAGGAAGAATGAGGCGGCAAGCGCTGCTGAAAGTTGCCGCCCGTGCAGGCAAAGGGCGGTGCGGCGCGTGCATCGACAGCGCGCCGCCGCCCGCCTTGTATTTTCTTGACAAATAAATTTCGCCTTGCTATAATACGTTGAGGTCGATGCAAAATGATGATGGTTTGTATTGCTGATGCGAACGCCGCGATGGGCAGGGGCGTTTCTTTTTCGTTTGTGACGACGGCCGAGGCGCTGGACGCCGTGCCGGAGAACTGCCGCATAGAAGGCCCCGTCGAGGTCGAAGGCGAGCTTCTCCACACGGGTGCGTTCTATCGACTCACGGGCGTCGTGCGCTGCGAGAGGGATTTCACCTGCGATCGGTGCCTCGGGCACTTCTCCTCCCGTGAGAGCTATGCGTTTGATGAAGAAGTCCGACGAACGGACGACGAAAGCGGTCTTTCTATCCTTGACGACAAGATGGACATTTCGCCGCTGATTCGGGATACACTTCTTGCTGCCCAGCCAATCCATAATATTTGTCGGCCGGATTGCCTCGGGCTTTGCCCGAAATGCGGCGCGAACCTCAATGAAGGCGAGTGCGGCTGTGACCGCATGGTGCCCGATCCGAGACTTGCCGCTCTGGAGCAGCTGTTGAAGAAGTAGAAGGATGATACACAGATTAAGGAGGTGTTTCCCGAATGGCAGTACCTAAGCGTAAGATGTCGAAGGCTCGCCGCGATTCCCGCCGTGCGAATTGGAAGCTCACGGCTCCCGGCTTCGTTTCGTGCCCGCAATGTCATGAGCCGAAGATGCCCCATCGTGTTTGCCCCGAATGCGGTTACTACGATGGCAGAGAAGTCGTTGCTGCGGATGAGTAAGAATTATGGGGTGAGCAGGATATAAGAGATTATGTCCTGCTCATTCTTTTATTTTGCCTCATTGTAAATTACTAAAAGGAATTATCGAAAAGACAGCGAAAGATAGTAAGGAAGGGCATGTGCTTGAGGAGGAAGGATCGTTCGTGAAGATTGCAGTGGATGCCATGGGCGGAGACTACGCGCCGGAGCAGATCGTCTTCGGTGCGGTGCGGGCGGCGAAGAAATATGGCTGCGAAATCGTTCTCGTCGGCGACGAGGAGAAGATCATGCAGGTTCTCGCCAGGCAGGATGACTGGCGGAGCCTGGGCATTTCCGTGCTGCACGCGAGCGAGGTCATCGAGATGGGCGAGCACCCCGTCACCGCCGTGCGCAGGAAGAAGGACTCGTCCGTCGTCGTCGCGACGCGCCTCGTCAAGGAAGGCACCTGCGACGCCGTCCTTTCCGCCGGCTCGACGGGCGGTGCGGTGGCGGCGGCGCAGTTCATCCTCGGACGCATTGCGGGCGCGGATCGGCCGACGATCGCGACGCCGATGCCGACGCCCAAGGGCGTGACGCTCCTCCTCGATTCGGGAGCGAACGTCGACAGCAAGCCCAAGCACCTCGTACAGGGCGCGATCATGGGCTCCCTCTACGCCGAGCACGTCTTCGGCATAGAGAAGCCGCGCGTCGGACTTCTGAACATCGGCGAGGAGGAGACGAAGGGCAACGAGCAGGCGCAGGCGACATATCCGCTCTTAAAAGCGATGACGACGGTGAACTTTCGCGGCAACGCGGAAGGGCGCGACATCCCCAAGGGGAATTTCGACGTCGTCGTTTGTGATGGATTTGTCGGCAATGTTGTGCTAAAATTTGCGGAGGGGCTCGCGAAGACGATCGTGCGCCTCGCGAAGGACGCCGTGAAGAACGGCGGGATTCTCGCGAAGCTCGGTGCCTTCCTGCTGCTGCCGGCGCTCAAGAAGGTCGGCAAGACGATCGATGTGTCGGAGTACGGCGGCGCGCCGCTTCTCGGCGTGCGCGGCTGCTGCCTCATCGCGCACGGCTCGTCCAACGCGAAGTCCATCGCGAGCGCCATACGTGTCGCCCAGGACTATGTGGAAAGCGATGTCCTCGCGCATATCAAGGAGAATCTGGCGCGCGAAGCGGCTCTGGACGAAGCCGGCAGAAGCCGTGCGGCGGACGTGGGAGAGTCCGAGGCAGAAGCCGCGCGGTCATGAGATGGGTATATAGGAGGATGAAGGATGTTTGAAGAAAATCGTATTTGTCAGATGCTGCGGATAAAGTATCCAATCTT
>ERZ772957.1726-NODE-1726-length-13614-cov-9.383509_pt1 | contig 13614 bp, 16 predicted proteins | sample MGYA00580682_ERZ772957 | MGnify/ENA primary metagenome ERZ772957 (study PRJEB29015, sample SAMEA2737921) | human oral metagenome | biome: human oral; feature: human-associated habitat; material: dental | place: China | collected 2025 ...
CCACGCACGCCTGCTACACGAAGGGTCTCAACTGTACTGGCGTGGAGCGATCGGAGCTGGCAGCCGCCTACACGCCTGAGGAGCAGCGGATCATGGAGGCGGCGGCTTACGTCGAAGGTACGTTTTACAGTGACATCACGCGCCTTGAGGAGACGGCGGAATTTGCCCGGCGGATGGGCTACACGAAATTGGGCATGGCCTTTTGCATCGGTCTTTCCGCTGAGGCGTCCTACATCGCCCGCTACTATGAAAAGGTGGGATTTACCTTTTTCAGCGTGTGCTGTAAAACTGGCAGCGTGCCCAAAAGAGTCTTTGATCTCAAGCAGGTGAAGTCGGAACTGGAACACGAGGCCATGTGCAATCCAAAAGCGCAGGCTCGATTTTTGGCGGAGCAGGGGACGGAGCTGTTCCTCTCCTGCGGCCTTTGTGTGGGGCATGACGCGCTCTTCAACATGAGCTGCCCCGGCCCTGTCACCACCTTGGCGGTGAAGGATCGTCTCTTGGGACACAATCCGTTGGCTGCTGTCTACTCCCGCTATTGGAAGCGAAAATTGGGCATCATGGCGGAGGGAGAGATTTGAGTTTGAGGCGCGGGTTTTTCGGATAGGCGTCGTGCTGTACTTGGGCAATATCGGCATCAAAAAAGGCTGCACCGAGGTTTACGATACGCCTTTGTATCGCGGCTCGGTGCAGCCTTTTCTTCGGGCAGTTATTTTTTTGCGGGGTTCAGGGTGAACCTGCGGTATTTGTGCGAAAAGCGGTCGGCGACCACGACGAAGCTCTTGAGGAGAGGCTTGAAGGAGGCGTCGTCAAAGCCCGTCGCAGAGAGCGCAAAGACGAAGCGCCCGACGTGCCAGCGGACGACGCGGGTGCCGTCCGCGAGGGTGGCGACGTCCACTTGCGTGCGCTTGATGTCACCCGCGCTCTGCGTCTGCCACTGGGCGCCGTGGACGCCGCTGATGTCGGTGGTGAAGATGCGCTCTTCCAAAGCGGTGCGCAGGGTGATGGTGGTGTTGTCCGCTTTTCCATGGAAGCGAAGATCCGCTACCTGCCCGCTGATCCCGTAGACGTGGACAGCCGGATGATAAAGCGCGTAGAAATTGCTGGGGAGATAGAGGACGGGGAAGCCGATGGCACGTTCCAAGGCCGGAACATCGGGGTATTCGATCATGGGATTTGGGACACCGACGAAATGCGGCGCGGCCTCTGCCGTCGGGGCGGGTTCTTCCTCCATCGCCACGTCCGGCGCGCTTTCCCTCTCGATGGGTGATTCTTCCGCCAGCATGACGTCCTCGGTCATTTCTTCCGCCGCCGCCAGCGCTTCCTCTTCTGGGGCAGCGTGGACGGTGCCGCTGAAAAGTCCGGCGGCCAAGAGGGCGGCTACGAGGGGCTGGGTCAATGGTTTCATGGGGATATTGCCTCCTTCATCATGGGTGTTTATCCTAAAGGGTTCGGGTTCAGCCGGTCATGCGGATGGACTCGATGATGCGCTCGATTTCGGCGGGCAGTTTGTCGTCGCCGACATCGTAGAGAATGGTCAGAATCCAAGTTTCCCGCTCGTCGGGGAGAAAAATGGCCTTGAGTTTTCCCGGGGTATTGAGGCTGCTGGTATAGTCGGCGGAAAGAACGGTCATCGTCCGCCCGTTGACGGATCGAATTTCGCGGGTGCTTTTGACCTCCCTCGCCGCGTCCTTTCTTTGAAATTCGGGGAGCAAGGCAGCGAGCAGCGCCTCTTGAAAGTCTGCGTAAAATTTTTGTCGCGCCGCCGCAGGGGCGCCGAAGCGTCTGGCGACAGCCGCTTCGTCAAATCGGACGGCGGCGAGCGAAAGCGATAGCCCTGCCTCCTTCTTCGGCTGGTACCGCATCACGCTGCGGACGAAGGGCGCGGCTTCCGGGGGGACAGGCATGGACTCTGGCTTCGCTGCAAAGCGCCCGGGCAGGTCGATCAAAAGGCGTGTAGCGCCGCCGGAAAAGTCGGTGCGCTCCGCCCGTGGGAGCGGCGCAGGGCCGATCCTTTGGCAGCCGCTCAAGAGTACCGCAGAAAAGAGCAACAGGAGACAGAATCGAAGCAGAGAGCGTTTGGGGGTCATGCGTGCCTCCTTTGCGCGTTGAGGTTCAATCACCTGTCTATACTATCATTTTTCGCTTCCCGACGCAAATCTTTGTAGGGAATACCGTCAACCATAAAATGGAAGTCGGTTGACAAAAGGGGGTGAAAGTCGTATCCTTAAGGCGGAATGCCGATTGAGGGCGCGGTTCCCCCAGCGGCGCATCTTTTTGTCCGTCTAAAAGGAGGGCGATGAAAAATGGGGCGGCTTTCCCTGCGCGGATCCTCCTCCTCTTCCTCCTCCTTTTCTTTCGGCGGCTTCGGCAGCATCATACGCGATTTGATCTGCAGGAGCGTCGCCGCCATGACGATGAATTCGCTCGCAACCTCGATATCGAATTCCTGCATCTCTTCAAGGTAGTTCATGTACTGCTCGGTCAGAACCGCCATCGGGATATCGTAAATGTCGATCTTGTTCTTCTCGATGAGGTGCATGAGGAGATCCATCGGCCCTTCAAAAGCATTGAGCCGTACCGTATACTTATCCATGAGAGCAAATCAGATGAGCAGACCGACGACCGCCGCGAGCGTAGAGTAGAGCGCCCATGAGACAGCGCCCAAGAGGCGCGCGAACGGCCCGACCATGATCAGCAGAATGAGAATAATGAACGTGTAGCGTTCCAGACGCATGAGTTCATACGCCCAGCGCCCCGGCAAGAATGCCATGAGTACGCGCGAACCGTCAAGGGGCGGCAGCGGTATCATATTGAACACAGCGAAGTTGACGTTGATCAGCGCGAGAAGCTGCATGACCGTATAAAAGCCCTGCGATACAGGCAGACCGAGACGCGCGTAGACAGCAAAAAAAAGCATGGCCAGAAATGCTATGACAAGGTTGGATGCCGGCCCTGCCAGAGCCACGAGGACTTCGCCCTTGCGCATGTCGCGAAAATTCCTCGGGTTTATCATCACGGGCTTCGCCCAGCCGAAATGAACGAGGAACAGCGTCAGAAGCCCGATGGGATCGATGTGCGCCTTGGGATTGAGCGTGAGTCTGCCCATGAGGCGCGGCGTCATGTCGCCCATGGCAACGGCGACGCGTGCGTGGGAATACTCGTGCACGACCATGGCGATCAAAATTCCCGGGATGCCCGCGATGAACCACATCAAATCAGAACCAAACATATTCCGCCTCCCGTCAGTGTTTCGCTTTGCCGAACGCCGTCATGAGAATTGCTGTCACGGACTTCGCATCGAAGATCTCGCCAGATTTGACGCGCTCTACGGCCTCTTCGAGCGGCATCTTGACGACGTGGATGAACTCATCGTCGTCCGTATGCTGCTCGCCCGCCTGCAAATCGTGCGCGGCGTAGATATGGATGTACTCATTGGAAAACCCGACGGTCGTGCCGATCGTCGTGAGCTTTTCCCAATGCTTTGCCGTGTATCCTGTCTCCTCCGAAAGTTCGCGCACGGCACACACGAGTGGATCTTCCTTCGGAGAATCGAGTTTGCCCGCCGGGATCTCAAGCGTGACGCGGTCGACGGGATAGCGGTACTGGCGCACGAGCAGCACCGTACCGTCCTCGAACACGGGCAGGACGGCGGAAGCGCCGGGATGCCTGACCCACTCGCGCACGGCTTCCCTGCCATTCGGCAGCGTCACCGTATCGCGTCGAACATGGAGCAGGACGCCGTCGTAGATGTTTTCACTCCTGAGCTTTTTCTCCAACAAATCTTCGTACATATTTTCCCCTTTATTTCGAGAAACTGCGGCTGATTTCAGCGCGTTTAATTCTAGCATTATCCACCATTTCCCGCGCATTGTCAAGCGCGGCCGCTGTGATGTCGCTGCCCGACGCCATGCGTGCGATCTCGTTGATGCGCTCGCCCTCGGCGAGGAGCTGCACTTCCGTCAGCGTGCGCCCCTCCTGCGTCTCCTTGTGGATGTAAAGATGCGCGTCCGCCATGCAGGCAATCTGCGGCAGATGCGTGATGCAGAGGACTTGCCTGTGCAAAGCGACCATGGCGATGCGTTCGGCGACCATGCGCGCCGTCTTGCCGCCGATGCCCGTGTCGATCTCGTCGAAGACCATGCTCGGCGGTGAGTCGTCGTTCGCTGCCGAGACCGCCTTGACGGCGAGCGCCACGCGTGAGAGCTCGCCGCCCGAGGCGACGTCCTGCAGCGGCTGCTCCTTCTCGCCCGCATTCGCCGAGAAGAGCATGACGATGTCGTCCGCTCCCGCCGCACTGTAATCTGCTGCACGGAGCGCGATGGAAAAGTGCGCCTTCTCCATGCCGAGAGCCTTGATCTGCTCGCCGACGTGCGCGGAGAGCGCCTTGGCAGCGGCAGAGCGCAGTTTCGTGAGCTTCTGTGCCTCCTCTTTCAGCGTATCCGCCGCTTTCCTCAGTGCAGCCTTCAGGTCTTCCAAGTCGACATCGTAGTTCTCGATGCGCTGCAGTTCCGCCTTGACCTTCGCCAGATGGGCGAGCACGTCCGTCGTCGTCGCACCATACTTGCGGCACAATTTGTCGATGACGCTCATGCGGCTTTCCAACGAGTCGAGCCGATGCGGATCAAACTCCATGTCGGAGCCGTAGTCGCGAATCTCATACGACGCTTCCTGCAAGTCGCAATAGGCGTTCTCCACCATCTTGCAGGCATTATCCAACTCATTGCCGAAGCGCGAGAGTGATTCGAGGTTCTTCTTGACCTTGCTCAGAGCCGCGAGGACGTTCAGCGCCTTGCCTCCCACATCGCCGTTCAAGAGCGCGTAGGATTCTTCGACGAAGCCTGAAATCTTTTCGGCGTTCGAGAGCTTCTTGATCTCCGCCTCGATGCGCTCGTCCTCCCCCTCCTTCAAATCGGCTTCCTCGATTTCCTTTTCCTGCCAATGCAGGAGATCGAGGCGTTCCGTCGTGTTCTTCGCTTCCTCCTCCTTCGCCCTGAGCTGCTTCTTGCAGTCATTCCAAGCGGCGAAACTTTTCTGATAGACATCGCGCTGCTTTTCAATGGCGGCATCCGAAGTGTCTAGGAGGAGCAGTTGGTTTTCGGGGCGCAGCAGCGCGAGATTGTCGTGCTGCCCGTGGATGTCGACGAGATAGGCGCCAAGCTCTTTTAGCAGCGCGAGCGTCACACGGCAGCCGTTCAGAAGCACGGAATTCTTCCCCTTGTGCGAGACTTGGCGCGTGATGATGAGCTCGTCATCCTCCACAGGAATCGCCTGCTCCTCAAGGAGACTCTTCAATGCAGTCTGCGCTTCCAGATCGAAAACCGCCTCGACGCGCAGCCATTCGCAGCCGCTTCGTATGGCGGTCGCCGCGAGACGCTTGCCCAGCACCGCGCCCAAGGCGTCGATGAGGATGGACTTGCCCGCGCCCGTCTCACCCGTCAGGATGTTCAGCCCCGCACCAAATTCGATTTTCACATGCTCCAAAAGGGCAAAATTCCAAACCGTCAATGTCTTTAACATGATGTTCCTCTCACTGAGCGAAGAATTTCTCCATGCGCCGCACGACCTCGGGCGCCGCCTCCCGAGGCTTGACGACGACGAGGATGCTGTCGTCGCCCGCCACCGTGCCGACGATCTCCTGCCAAGGCGTATGATCGAGGACGGCGGCGACGGCATTGGCAGCGCCGGGCAGCGTCTTGACGACGATGATGTTCTCACTGTAATCGAGAGAAACGACGGAATCGTAAAAGAGGCGTGCCATGCGCTCCTTGGAGAGCACGGCACCCTTCTCTTTCGGCAGCGCATAGCGATAGCGGCCATTCCCCGCCGGCACCTTGACGAGCATCATCGTCTTGATGTCACGCGACACGGTCGCCTGCGTCACGTCGATCTGACGCGCACGCAGCGCCGCTGCCAATTCCTCCTGCGTTTCGATGGCAGTGTTTTCGATGATTTCACGAATGACCGCGTGACGCTTGACCTTCATGCTCTTCCCCCGTTCTCTCGAAAGCGCGTTTTCCCTCAGGCATTGTCCAGAAGTTTTTCCTTCATCGTACGGTAATAATCCTTGTCGCCGAATTTCACAATGCGCGCGGGATTTTTCGCCTTGCGCACGATCACCTCATCCTCATCGGCAATCTGAAACGACTTCTGTCCATCGAAGGTAACGAAAATATCGGAATGTCCTGCCTTGATGCGCATGCGCACCGTATCGTCCTCGGAAATCACCATAGAACGGATGTCGAAGGTATGCGGGCAGATCGGCGTGAGGACAAGCGCCTTGACGTGTGGATTGACGATCGGCCCGCCCGCCGAAAGGGAGTACGCCGTCGAGCCTGTCGCTGTAGAGACGATCAGGCCGTCCGCCTTGTAGTTCGCGATGCGCGTATCGTTGATGGAAAGTCCGAAACGCAGCATACGCGCAAGCCCGCCCTTCGCCACCACGATGTCGTTGACCGCACTTCCCTTGTAGCTCTTCTTGCCATGATGGACGACGTAGCCCGAGAGCATGAGCCTTTCCTCGATGTGGTACTCCTTGTCGAGGATCTTCTGCAGCTTCGTCTCTATCTCATCCAGTTCGATGTCGATGAGGAAGCCGACCGTGCCGAAGTTGATGCCGCAGACGGGAACGGTCTGCTCGTAAACGCGGCGGCAGACATTCAGAAGCGTGCCGTCGCCGCCGATGCTCAGCGCCATGTCGATCGGATGACGGTTGATGTTCTCGATGCCATACGCCTCGTGCCCTAAGAGCCTCGCCTCCTTCGCGGGAAGCAGCACGCACACCCTCTTATCGGCAAAGAAAGCGAGCACGCGATCGAGGATCGCACGAATATTCGCCTTCGTCACATTGGGAAAAACCGCTATGGTAAACATCAAATCCCTGCCTACTTGTCCAATTCCGTATGCGCCTCTGCTACGACGGCGACGATTTCCTCTTGTGAAACACCCGACGCGGCAGACTCTTCTCCTGTGCAAACGAGGTGCATAAGGTACTCGATATTGCCCTCCGGCCCCTTGACAGGAGAATAAGAGAGCGCTCTAATGCAAAATCCCGCTTCCTGCGCGGCACGAAAGACGTCTCGGATCACGGTCTCATGCACATGCGGATCGCGCACGACGCCCTTTTTGCCGACGTTTTCGCGCCCTGCCTCGAACTGCGGCTTGATCAGAGCCGCGACTTCCCCCTGCGGTTTCAGCAGGGAGCGCACCGCCGGCAGCACCTTCGCGAGCGATATGAAAGCGACGTCAATGGATGCGAAGTCGACGAGCTCACCGAGCACCTCGGGCGTCACATGGCGGATGTTCGTGCGCTCCATGTTCTTCACGCGTGCGTCCGTGCGAAGTTTCCACGCGAGCTGACCGTAGCCGACGTCGATGGCGTAGACCTTCGCCGCGCCGTTCTGCAGGGCGCAGTCCGTAAAGCCGCCCGTCGATGCGCCGATGTCCGCCATCGTCTTTCCCGCAAGCGAAATGGAAAAGGCTCTGAGAGCCTTTTCCAGCTTCAACCCGCCGCGGCTCACATAGGGCATCTCCTCGCCTAAAAGTCGAAGCTCAGCCTCAGGTTTCACGCCCGTCCCCGCCTTTTCGACCTTCTTGCCGTCGACGAGCACCCTGCCTTCCATGATCATCGTGCGCGCACGCTCGCGGCTCGCGGCAAGGCCGCGCTCGACGAGCAGGACATCAAGCCGCTCCTTCGCCATCGCATGCTCCCTTCCATGCCGTGAGGATGCTTCTTGCCATCTGCTCAGGCTGGAGCCTGGCCATTTCCAGAAGCTCCTGCGGCTTGCCCTGCTCGATGAATGCATCTCCGATGCCAAAGCGTACGACGGGCACGAGAAGACCTGCGTCTGCCAAGGCTTCGAGCACGGCGCTGCCGAAGCCGCCGGCGAGCGCATTCTCTTCCATCGTCACGAGCATCTTCTTCTCGTGTGCCATGCGATGCAGCAATTCTTCGTCCAGGGGCTTTACGGTGCGCATGTTGACGACGGCGGCAGAAAGCCCCTCCTCTTTCAGAAGCTTCGCCGTCTTTTGCGCCGCATCGACCATGCTGCCGACAGCAAGGATTGCGATTTCTCCCTCCTCCTCCAAGACTTCCGCCGCAAGACTCTCCAACGGAGTGAACGGTTCTTCCAAGGCCGCGCCGATCCCCTCGCCGCGCGGGTAGCGCAGAGCTACCGGGCCTTCTAGGGAAAGCGCCGTCTTGAGCATGCGTCCAAGCTCGTTCTCATCCTTGGGTGCGAGCACCTTCATATTCGGCAGGTGGCGCAGATACGAGTAGTCGAAGACGCCGTGATGCGTCGCGCCGTCCTCTCCGACGAAGCCTGCGCGGTCGAGCGCGAAGACGACGTGCAGGTTCTGCAGACAGACGTCGTGCAAGATCTGGTCGTAGGCACGCTGAGCAAACGTCGAATAGAGCGCGAGCACGGGCTTCCTGCCCGCCGCTGCAAGGCCTGCAGCAAACGTCGTCGCATGCTGCTCAGCGATGCCCACATCGAAGAAGCGCGTCGGATACTTCTCGCCAAACGTGCGCAGACCCGTGCCGTCGGGCATCGCCGCCGTGATGGCGACGACATCCGCATCCTCTTCGGCGGCTTCCAGCAAAGCCTTGCCGAAGACACTCGTGTACGTTGGCTTCGCGCCCGCCTTCTTCAGCGTCGTGCCGTCGGCGACGTCGAATCTGCCGATGCCGTGGAACTTGTCCGGCGCCTTCTCCGCCGGCGCATAGCCCTTGCCCTTGCACGTCTCCACGTGAATGAGCAGGGGACCTTTGAGCTGTTTCGCCTGCTCGAACACATCGAGCAGAAGGGCGATGTTGTGCCCGTCCAAGGGGCCGATGTAGTGAAAGCCCATGTCGGTGAAGAGGCCGCCCGGCACGAGCGCCGAGCGCACGCCGTCCTTGATGTGCTCGGCCGTCCGGTAGACGCGTTCGCCGATGTGCGGGATGCTCTTGAGAAAGTTCTTGATATCTTGTTTCGCACGGTGGTAGCCCGGTGCGACGCGGAAGCGCGACAGATACTCGGACATCGCGCCGACGTTCGGCGCGATGGACATGCCGTTGTCGTTCAGAATCACGATGATGTCCTTGCCCAGTGTCCCCGCATTGTTCAGTCCCTCGAACGCTTCGCCTCCCGTCAGTGCGCCGTCGCCAATGACGGCGGCGATGCGGTAATGCTCGCCCGCGATGTCACGCGCCGCCGCCATGCCGAGGGCGGCCGAAATCGACGTGCTCGAATGACCTGTGCCGAAAGCGTCGTAGACGGACTCCTCGCGCTTGGGGAATCCCGTGATGCCGCCTTTCTGGCGAAGACCGACGAATGCCTCGCGCCTGCCCGTCAGGATCTTGTGCGCATACGCCTGATGACCGACGTCCCAGACGATCTTGTCCTCCGGACAGTCGAACGACCTGTGCAGGGCGAGCGTAAGCTCCACCGTGCCAAGGCTCGGGGCGAGATGACCGCCCGTCTGGGAAACTGTGTCGATAATATAGCGGCGCAGTTCTCTCGCCAGCTGCGAAAGCTCATCGAGCGTGCAGCTTTTCAGCGCGTGCGGTTCGTTTATGCGTTCCAACAGCTGTCCCATATCCATCCGCCTCACTTTTTCCGTCCGAGCAGAAACAGCGCCAAATCCCGCAGGAAGGCGGCGCGTTCGCCAAAGATGTCGAGCGCCGCCACGGCCTCATCTACTGCATCCTCAGCCAATTTCTTCGCCTCTTCCAGGGAAGTCAGCGTCACATAAGTCGCCTTCTCGTTGCGAACGTCACTGCCCACGGGCTTGCCGATCGCCGCCTCGTCTCCCGTGACGTCGAGGATGTCATCCGTGATCTGAAAGGCCAGCCCGAAGCGCTCAGCATAAAGCGTCAGCGCGGCGAGTTCCTCCTCCTTCGCGCCCGCCAGGATCGCACCCGAGCGTATGGCGGCGCAAAACAGTGCGCCCGTCTTGCCCATGTGAATCTTTCGAAGGGCTGACAAATCGAGACGCCTGCCCTCGCCCTCCAGGTCGAGCACCTGTCCGCCGACCATGCCGTAAGGGCCGGCCGCGCGGCTCATCTCGGAGACGACGGTGACGAGGGTTTCAGGGGCAGCGCCCTCTTGGCGCAGCATGACCTCGAAGGCGAGCGTCAACAGAGCGTCGCCCGCGAGCACCGCAATTCCATCGCCAAAAACCTTGTGGTTCGTGGGCTTGCCGCGTCGATAGTCGTCGTTGTCCATCGCGGGCAGATCGTCGTGAATCAAGGAATACGTATGAATCATCTCAATGGCGCATCCCGTCGTCAAGAAGGCCGCGCCATCCTTGCCGACGGCGTCGGCCGCCGCCATCAGGAGCACGGGGCGCAGGCGTTTGCCGCCCGCCATGAGGCTGTATTCCATCGCCTTTTCCAGCGTCTCATCATACGCGGGCACTTTCTTCAGCTCGCGCAGAAGTCCCTCTTCCACCAAGTCGGCACGCTTTTTCCATTCCGCCTTAAAATTCACGTGCATCCCCCTCAATCTCCAAGCGAAGCTCCTCGACCGCGCCGCCCTTTTCCTTGAGCACGACATCCATCGCCTTTTCCGCACGATCGAGCGAAGTCATGCAGAGCTTCGCAAGCTCCACGCCCTTCGCATAATTGTCCATGAGCTGTTCCAAGCTCAAATCGCCGCTTTCCATCGCCTGCACGAGTTCTTCCAGCTCCGCGAGCGCTTGCTCAAAGGACGGCGTCTTCTTTCTCGGCATCATAAACCTCCTTCTCGCAAACCTCCGACGACGGCGTCGAAGCTGCCGTCGGCAAGGCGCACGAGGATCCCATCTCCAACGGCAAGCTCCTTCACGCTGCGCACCGCCGTGCCCGCCTTTTCCACAACGCTGTAGCCGCGCCGTATGACGTGCAGCGGATTGAGCATCTCGAGCTTTTCCGCTGCGACCTGAAAGGCGTGCTGCTTTTCCAGCAGGGCGCGGCGCATCCCGCGGTCGAGCGCTTCCGCCGCCATGTCGAGCCTTTGACGACGCTCGGCTAGGAGCGCCTGCGGCGGACGCTTCAGGAAGAAGCCGCCCAGACGCTCCACGCGCTCGCGCTCGTAGTAAAGACGGCTCTTCACCGCCTTTTGGAGACGCATCTCACATTCGCCAATGCGGCGGAAGAGCGCCGCCGTCTCGGGCACGGCGAGTTCCGCCGCCTGCGACGGCGTCGCCGCACGCACATCACTCGCATAGTCGGAAAGAGTCGTATCCGTCTCATGACCGACGGCAGAAATGACAGGAATCACGGAGTCATAGATCGCACGCACAACAGGCTCCTCATTGAAAGCCCACAAATCTTCCGCCGATCCGCCGCCTCTGCCGACGATCAAAAGGTCGACGGGGTACTTCTCATTGAAGAAGCGGATGGCGGCAGCGATGTCAGCCGCCGCGCCCTCGCCCTGCACGAGCGTCGGATAAAGAACCAAGCGAACATTCGCATCGCGCCGCTTGGAAACGCGGTAAATGTCGCGCAGCACTGCGCCCGAAAGGGACGTCACGATACCGATCGTGCGAGGAAACGGCGGCAGAGGCTTCTTGTGGTCCTCATTGAAAAGCCCCTCGGCGGCAAGGCGAGCCTTCAGCTGCTCGAAGGCGACGCTCAGTTCTCCCGCCCCCACGGGCAGAAGGCGCTCGACATAGAGCTGATAGACGCCGTCGCGCTCGTAGACGGAAACCTCGCCCGTGGCTACGACCTTCATGCCGTTTTCCGGCTGAAAACGCAGAAGCCGCGCACGGCTCTTGAACATCACGCCCTTCAGAGACGCCGTCTCATCCTTCAGCGTGAAATAGCAATGTCCCGAAGCGTACATCTTGTAATTGGACAGTTCGCCCTCGACGGAAACATTGCGCAGCAATCCTTCCGCCTGGAACATGCTCTTGATGTACTGCGTGAGCGCGGATACGCTGTGAACCGTCAAACCGCCGCCTCCTTCCGAAGTCGTCATAAGGAAAGGGGCTGTCGCGCAAAAGGCAACAGCCCGAGAATCACCTTGCCAGTCCGCCCAAGATCCCGTTGACGTAGCGGCTGGAATCATCCGTGCCAAATTTCTTCGCCAGCTCGACCGCTTCGTTGATGGCGACGCCGACATCCACCTTTTCCGCACCGTACTTCATCTCGTAGAGCGCGATGCGGACGATGTTGCGGTCGACGCCTGTCATGCGGTCGAGCTTCCAATCATGCGTGGACGCGGCGATCTCCTCATCGATGGCGGCGAGATGCTCGCGCGTACCGCGCACGAGGGAAGCTGCATAGCTATAATCCCGCTTCGTCTCAACGGGCATTTCCTCAACCGCCGCATCGAGCGCCCACATCTGGCACGCCTCTTCGGAAGCCGCCTCCGACGGCGGATTGAGCTCCAGTTGGAACAACGTCTGAAGCGCCGCCTCACGCGCCTGTCTACGACTCATAAAACAAAACCTTTTCCTTTCCTGTCGCTCAAAAGCCAAAGCAACGAGCCGCTTCCGCCTCCAGTCTCATTCCCGAAAGCGATGCCGCCGATAACGCTGCCGATAGGGAAACATCTCATCAAAAAAATCTTCCACATCGCGCAGACGAATATCATGATCGATGCGAATGCCAACGAGCAGCCCGACAAGGCAGCAGAAGAGCACGAAGAACGTCTGCCAAAAGCCGAAGATAAGTACAGCGAGACCAAAAAGCGCCCCGAAAAACACGCCGCCGATCTTGCCGCGATGCGGCAGGAGCGCGGGCGCGTGCGCTTCAAAAAAAGCCTTGAACGGGCATGTCTTTTCCTCACCCATCTGCCTTCCTCCTGTCAAACGACGCGCTTCTTCTTCGTCAGCGGCGCATTGGAAATATCTTCAACGACAATGTCCAGCGAAAACTCATCGACGCCCATCGTTTCCTGCATAGCGCGGCGAACCTCCGTGCGAATATCGTCGGAAACAGCGGCGGCATTCGCCTCCTTGCCTATGACGATAGCGAGGCGAAGGGAGAGCTGTGCCCCGTCCTTCGCGGCCTTCTTCGCGACGGAAACCTTCACCTGGAGACTCCGGACGCCCGGAACGGTCTGCACTGTCTGCTCCACGAGATTGTGGACGGCGCCGAGCGAGACGCCGACATCGCCCACCTTGCCATGGAGCACGAGGAATTCGCCGCCCTCCCGTTTATCTGAGCCACCCGAAAAGCTGCAGCCGATCAGATGTATGCTTAGAAGAAATACAAGGACGCCTCCCGCAACCAGCTGCCATTGCTGCGCTCCCATCAGGTAGCGGTACTCGTTGAGCAGGATCGGTTCGGGCACGATCTGCAGAGCAAGCGCCACGACGCCCAGCGAAAGGCACGCGACGGCGAGCGCGTAAAGGAACAAAAGAAAGCGGTTGATGATCCCCATGAACTTTCCTCTCCTCCTCAGTGGACGCGCGCGTCCTCTTCCTCTGTTTCCTCAGCGAAGCTCACGCCCTGCACATGGACATTGACTTCGACGACGGTCAGCCCCGTCATGTTCTCGATTGCCTTCTTGACGTTTTCCTGCACAGCGATGGCTACATCGGGAACGCGCGCGCCGTACTTCACGATCATGTAGAGATCGACCGCCGTCTCCTTCTCGCCGACCTCGACCTTCACGCCCTTCGTGAAGCTCTTCTTGCCGAGCA
>ERZ772957.1728-NODE-1728-length-13581-cov-2.652299_pt1 | contig 13581 bp, 7 predicted proteins | sample MGYA00580682_ERZ772957 | MGnify/ENA primary metagenome ERZ772957 (study PRJEB29015, sample SAMEA2737921) | human oral metagenome | biome: human oral; feature: human-associated habitat; material: dental | place: China | collected 2025 ...
AGCATCCATCTCCACCATCTGGCTCTACTCCCCAGCGAGGGCGAACATACCCTAACTGTTGTAGACGAAAAAGGCGAGCGAAATTCGATCCCTTTTACGGTGATTTACCGCGCAAAATAGCCCTTGTTCTGAAGTAGCATTTCTACCCTTAGTAGTTCGTTTTCTTTCTTCTATTTTTATAGATAGTGTCTAAATAGTGGTTTGTTTAGCTGATCTTTTCTCTATTTATTCTGGCTATACATCCTTTATATTTCTGCAATTCGTCGTTTTTACGCTCCTGAGAGTATTTGCTTATTAAAATCTTTGCATTACTTTTGCAACAGAAAATTATTTAGACAGAGTCGTAACAAAATACTGTATAGACTATGAACACCTCCGAATTCCGAACCGATCTCCTATCTCAAGAATCGCACCTCCTCCGTTATGCACATAGCCTTACTTCCAATACGGAAGACGCGAACGATCTCTTACAAGAAACCTTCCTACGGGCACTTCTCTTTCAAAACTCCTATCAAGCCGGAACCAATCTCCGGGCATGGCTCTTTACCATCATGCGACATACGTTTATCAACCACTACCGGCGCAATTCGCGTAAAAACACAGCCTTCGATTCGTCCGACAACCAAGTCGTACTCAACAATCGTGCTTCTGATTTCCAGACCGACGAGCGCGCCTCGGTAGACGAACTGACCAATGCCGTCGAACAACTCACCGACGACTTCCGCATTCCCTTCAAAATGCACACCGAGGGTTACAAGTACCGCGAAATAGCCGACAAACTCAATCTTTGCATAGGTACTGTAAAGAGCCGTATCTTCTTCTCGCGCCAGAAACTTATGCAGCAACTACCGGGCTATGCCGAATAAAAAGCATCAGAAGTACTTCTGTCTAAGTTTGCGCGATAAATACAACGGACTTACGACTCTACCCTACAAAATTGATCTCTTTTTCGCCGCGTGCTACCAACCACAGGTTTACAGCACGGAAGTGCCCACAACCCAAGAAGGAGTTGTACTGAGTCATAGCTACCGGATGCGCTGCACGAAGAACAAGATTCCTGAATGTAGGCACGCCCTCCACTAGTTTCTGCGCATGCTGCCCCCAGAGCAGGAGGGCTTTCGGGTGCGACTCTTCCAATGCAATTTCCACAATACTCCGCGTAATACTCTGCCAACCCAAGGCACTGTGCGATGCACTCTGTCCGGCACGCACCGTTAACACAGAATTCAGAAGTAGGACGCCTTGCGCTGTCCAATCCGACAAGTCGCTACGTGTCCGTCTCACGCCGCCAAATTCGCGTTGCAATTCGATAAAGATATTCCGTAACGACGGCGGTATCGCGCACCCCTCCGGAACCGAGAAAGCCAACCCCATTGCCTGACCTTCAGAAATATACGGATCCTGCCCTAGGATAATACAACGTACCGATGCCAATGGCGTAGCCTGTAGCGCCCGGAAAGTAAGCTGCCGAGGGGGGTATACTATCTCGCCCTTACGCGCAGATTCAACCTGTTCCCAGACGCGAGCTAATGCGGGGAGTTGTCCTTTTCTTGCAAGTGCCTCGTACCAGTCTGATGGTATTAATTCGTTAAGATTGCAGTCCATTAGCGTACACGCACGAAGAACTCTTTTAACTTTTTGTAGTGCCACTCCCCGACCCGAATCTGTTCGCCTTGCAAATCTTCTTGCAATATTTTAAGATCATTCTGTAGCGAACTCAGCGTTCCACCCGTTGCATAGGCAATATTTACGTAGTCGACGTTGGGCGGATTGGCATCGCTTAGTGGTTTATTCGAACACAAAATAACATGCACGGGCTTGTGTAATTGAGAGAGGAGTTGCAAATCGCGCACATCGCTAGAATTATCTGCTACAAGCACCAAGGCTTTTGCCTGTGGATAGTGTTTTTGAGTCGCTAGGAGGGCTTCTAAGTCGTTTTCGGCATCGTCACCACTACAACCATGCGAAAGCGACTCTACAAGCGCCTGTGTTACTTCTTTAAGCGTTTTCCCCGTAATACGAATCCCCCCTGTATTACCCATAGTCTTAGTAGAATCCGGACGACCATCACCATCATTGAAAAAAACTCCACCCAAGATATTGTCCGTCTGATTCGTAATAGACAACCACAACAGATACTCCTCCACGTACGGATCCATACTGCAAGTTACATCTACAACATACGCTGCACTATCGTAATTATGCTGTGTTAGCGTTTGGATAAGAGTCAGACGCGACTGACGCAAAAAAGTATAATCCTTTCGTTCTTCCTCGCGCACCACTTCGCGCAGCAAATAAACGCCTTCCAGCACATTTTTGCTAGTCATATACGGCACAGGAGTATCTACCTCGCGCGGCGGTATTACAAACGCCTTCGGAGTCTGAACTGCCATTGGTGGCACAATACGACGTTGAGCAGCACGAAGACTATCATTCCGAGTCCGATACGGATTCTTGTATCGCTTTTTTACGGTCGTCTTCTCACTAGTCTTCTTTTTTAGCGTCTTTTGTGGTGGATCTATTTTTTTCTTTTTGCGTGGTTTCCCAAGCTCCAGACGGATCTCTGCCGTTTGGAGTGGAGGCGTAGGCGTGAACGTATGTGCATCGAAATTGGGAGTACCATCTACACTAAATTGATAGGAATGCCCCAGAGGCACTTCCACTCGAGCTTTCCCCTGACTATCGGTAGTCCCCGTATAGAGTTGTCCGTTCTCTGCAAGACAGTACAAAATCCGTTGCTCAAGCGGCTTACCCTTCTGATCCAAATAGGTAAAGAGCACCAAGCCATTCCCCTCATGCGCAGTACGCCCTTTAAGCGTTGTAGGCGGTAGCGTAAGTTCCAGCTCCATATCGCCTTCTGCAAGCGAGTGCGTACGGAAATGCTTAAAGACTTCGAAGCCATCCAACAAAATGGTGTAGTCTGTATCCGGAAGAAGCTGCAAAAAGCTCAATCCAAACCTGTTCGTATACAGATAAACTATCTCACCCTTCGGGTTCTTAATCGCCACAGCGCCCTCATAGGGTTTACCGTCGGAGTGCGATACCTCAAACTTCACACTGATTTTATGCACCACCTCTGGTTGTGCTGCGCAAAAACTCCGAAAAAGGATTACTAGCAAAAAGCTAGCTAGTAGTATTCTACTACACCGCATCAGACTTCAAAAGAGAGCTTCATGACCTTGTAAACCCGCCCATCCGGATCCTTAACAGGCAAGTAAAATTCCAAAAGATGAAGTTCTTTTTCGTTTACTATTTGGGTCATTTCCAGCCGTCGACTCTTTCCCGCACGGACATCCTCCCAAAAGAGATGGTACGCACTCTTATTCCAGTTCGGAATTTGTGAGCCTTCTGCAAAATAACTATGCAGTACCTGCGCACGCGTAAGATTTAACCGCTCCAGATAGTTTTGGCTAACATCCGTAGCATAACCATCCAAACTATATTCTACATAGAAGAGCGAAGCGGATAGTGCCATAAATAGGCTTTCGTTCTCTGCGCGTTTCCTATCGGCTTCCTCTTGAGTTGTTTTAAGCTCTTCGAGATTCTGACGCAGTTCCTCGTCTTGCGCCTGCAATTCTTCTGCTTGCTCTTGCGACTGAGCCAAGAGTTGCTGTGTATTCATGCCCACTTGCACGGTAAAGAGACTTGCAGCTACGTAGACCGACAAATTGTTCAAAAACTCTATAACATGCGCTGGGAAAACTTGGAAGGAAGCAATCTCGAGCACCGCAATAGCTTCTCCTTCATGCAACAGCGGAACGATGAGGATACATTTCGGTTCTGCTTGCCCGACACCCGCTACAATCTTCGAATATTCCTTTGGAATTTCTGTTAGCAGAATGTGCTTTTTCTCCATAGCACACGAACCGATCAGCCCTTCGCCTATAGCAAATTTGCCTGTCAAGAATCGTTTCTCGCCCCAAGCATACGACACTTTCATAAGATACTCTTCGCTCTGGTGACGTTGGTGGCGCTCGTCGTCGCGTAGATACAACGCCCCCATTTGCGCATCTACAAAGTGTGCAATGCGAAAGAGGAAGTTCTCGCAAAGCGAGTCTAAGTCGTTCGAATTCTCGCGCAGGAGTTCGCTAAACTCCGCCAGACCTTGATTGACCCACGCCCGGTTCCGGTTCTCTATCTCGCGCTTTTCTTCCTCTGCTTTTGCCACTCGCAAGCTATTACGCATCGCTATCAACGACTTGCCCAAAGAATCCCTCTCGCCAAGGAGTGTTATATCCTGCGACAGGTCGCCGTTCCCGATACTTTGTGCCAAGCGGTTCATATGCCGTAAACCGTTAAGAAGCTTGTTCATAGCGACACTCATCCACTCCAACTCGTCGCCCGAACGGACACGAAGATTAAACTCAGACTCGAGGTCGCCATGCGCCAAGTTGTTAATCATCTTCGTCATTTGTAGAATGGGGCGCGAAATAAGCGAGGATATCTTAAAGAGTGCCAAAACCAAGAATACAACGGCCAAGAGACCCACGAAAATAGAAACCTTCACACTCTCATTGGCACTATGAGTAATCACATTGAGCGGAACACAGATCCCCATCCCCCAGTTCGAATGCGCATCAGTTACAGAAATGGGGGTGAGGTAGACGTAGTAATCTAGCCCGTTGTTATCGTCATGATAGATAAAAGCTGTATTAAGACCTTTACGAAGCTTTTCCTCTAAGTTCTCATTCTGCGCAACTATACCAAAAAGGTCTGTTACTGTCCTATTCAACATAGAATCGGCAGGATGCGACGCAATATGTGCATTCCCGGAAAGGAGGAACGAAATGCTACCCTCGAAGGGTTTTATTTCGCGGATAAAATCTTGTATCCAGTTGAGTGTCACATCCAGACCCACCATCCCTGCAAAGCGTGCATTCTTCCGGATGGGCGCTGCCACGGTAGTCATCATACGCCGATTGAGATCGTTCTCACTGGTTACATCCAGATACGGATCCCATATATCTGGGGCATTCACCTGCTTAAAAGTACCATAGGGTTCCGGATCGCCATCTTGCGAGAGCTCGGTCTTTACTATCTTAAGTTCTTTCTTAATGTCGTAGTACATATAGCGAGCATGACGACCGTAGGGTTTGTCGTATCCCTCGCGGAACTGCGAATACTCATAACTATCCCAAAAAGCGGTAATATCCCGATGCTCTCGATAGATATTTGCCATCATTTCAAGCGAAAGTTCTTCCCAATGCGCAGTATCCATCGTTGTAAAGCTCTCGAAACTCTCGGCCAAAGACTGAACCATAGCCAAATACTCTTCAAAACGACATCGTACCTCAAAAGCCGATTTCTCGGCACTTAGCTTTACCTTGGAATACGCTTCATCTTTTAAGATTTCGGAGGTGTTCGATACGATGTAACCGATCGAGATGACGTAGATCATCAGCGATACTCCCAACACCAACAGAACTATCTTATTGCGTATGCTAATATGAAAACGCATGAGCTCACATCAATTAAAAAAATAACCCTACGCAAAATAAAAAATAAACCCCCACCTATCCAGTAAGTTTACGATTCGAATACGGAGGTGAGTGCTTTCGAAATATGCAAGCGTATCGTGACCAGATTGTAGAGGTAGCGCGCCACCTCGCCATAAGATGCTATATCCGAGGGCGCACTGTAGAGAGTATTTATACAATGAATGGTAAGGATTGCCGTGTCGGAGTGCGTAGAGCAGAGGAATTCTTCGTCGGTAGCATACTTCGCAACAGAATACTCCAGACCCGGAATTGTCGGACTCGCACAAACAATACCCCGTCCCTCGTCCATCAACATAATAGCTAGCGGCACTTTCTCGCCACGGATCTCTGTAATAAATGGGAAAGCCTTACGTAGCAGCAAACCATGCTCCGCAGCATATTCCTTAAATGTGATGCGCGAATTTTTAGCACGCTCTATCTCCTCACTAGTCAAATCTGCCGAGCGCCCACGTTCTAAAACACTACATTCCGTTATGTTAAAACTCGAACGCTGAAACTTAAAGCGCGGTTGCGTGTAATCTACTTCGAACGGATTAATAATATCGTACCAGGCTTTGTAGCCATCCTGTAATGCACAATGCATAACAACCACTCGTTCCGGATAGAACTCGCCCGTAGAACCATCTATTACTACCGACTCGCGCATAGCATCCGTCCCACAATCCGAACCAGCTACCCAACCTATTATAGGCTGCTTGAGGGGGAGTGATATTGTTGCCTTGTAAATAGCAAAGCTTAAGTGTATCGAACTAAACGCCGGGATAATGATTATAGAAAAACCATTCGAATAGCTATCCGTATCGATACTATCAAAATTGAACGATTGGTACGAGTTGATATGAATACTCCGCACCCACTGTGTAAGGTCGTTTACCTGAATAAGGAGCGGCTCCCCTTGATCGTTGTACGTAAGATCCTTGATCCGATTGGCACTACCCCCAATCCAATTCCCGGTTGGTAGCACGGCTAAATACTCATCAAGCGCAGAGAGCACCAAAATCCGTTCGTTACAGATCATCTCGGTAACTTCGCGGATAGAATAATAGGCACGTTGCTCCATAAATATCGCTCCGATTCAAACAAAGATAGCGCTTTTTCGTTGCAAGGCTCAGCACACAACCCACATGCAAAATAATCCAAACGCACGAACTACACACACCTTTGTAACCCAATTGCGTATACTGTAATAGAACTCGTATTAAAGGTTTTTGAGTATGTTTTTTTGGGGAAGTCCGTTACAGAAAGCGCTGAAGATTATACGCAATACGCTCTTTTCGCTGCTGGTCGGACTCGCACTCTTCGGGCTATGGCTTTTTGAGAAAAAGTGGGGCACGTTTGCTGTCGAACAAAGCATTGCTCGTATCAATCAGGAACTAGCTGTACCTATTGCAACCTCGGGCATCGAGTTCTCCTTTTTTGCCAATTTCCCACACGCAAGCTTATGTTTGTACGATGTGGTGATCCCTTCCGTACACCCAGAAGTATTTGGGAAAGGCGATACGCTCTTGGTAGCAAAAAGTGTCTTTCTGGAACTCAACCCTTTCGAACTCTTAAAAGGTCAGACGCACATCGAATCGTTCCGACTCGTACAAGGATACCTCAACCTAAAACACAATCGAGGCGGGATACGCAACTACGATCTCCTCAAACCCTCCACGCCCTCAGATAGTACCAAAGGTAAAACACCGCTACTGCTGGAAATCCAAGAGTTGCGACTCAAGCAGATGATTGTCAGCTTTGCAGACATCCCCGCACTCCTCGATGTAAAAGCTCTCATCCCAAACCTAGACGCAAAATTTGCTATCCGCGATGGCAATACCTACCTCCGTGTGCGAGCAGACGGATTAGTAGAAACAGCACGACAAGGCGACTTTATCTACGCACAGAAACAGTATTTCGCACTCAAAACTCGTCTCCAACTAATAAACAATCGCTTAGAAACAGAAGGCACCGACCTCCTCCTCGACCGTAACCACTTCTCCGTAAAAGGTTTTTGGGATATCCCCCACAACCAGACCCAGTGGGATGTCTACGGCGAAAACCTCGACATCCGTACCCTACTCGCTTTCGCATCGCAATACAAATGGCAACTACCGCCACAAATAAACTTAAAAGGTGCACTGAATGCGCATCTAACCCTCGCTAGCCTACCCAACCCCAAAGACAATAGTCTACAAATTGCTATGGCTATCTACGGGAAAGACCTCACACTCAAGGTAGACGACCAAGCCTACGACCTGCTCAACTTTCAAGCTAGTTTTAACAATGGATCGTCTGCTACCAGACGCACAACCGTCTTCGAGATTTCGCAATGCCAACTACGGCGCAAGAACTCCAACCTCTTAGCCAACTTCCGTCTCCAAAACTTCGATTCGCCACAACTCGAAGCGCAACTCGATTTCTCTTTCATCGACAACGAAGTCCATCTCCCCTTCCTACAACCCTACCTCGAAAGCTACTCTACTCTACGCGGGAATGGCGCTCTGGCGGTATCATTCCCATCCATGGATGCTATCTCCCTCAAGACACTACAAAACCCCCGATTACGTCTCGACCTAGATCTCGATATAGACCGACTACGCCCCAACCCACACCAAGAGTTCACAAACCTACACGGAGCTATTACTATCAACGATCAGGATCTGGTTAAGGGAGCCCTACAGGGGAAATGGAATAAGAGCGATTTCGAGATCGGACTCAATGCCCTAAACTTCCTCTCGATCTTTCAAGCCCATAGCCAACCCCAATGGACGCTTAATGCTCGCTTATCGAACTACGACATCCCCGACAACGGCATCCCTATCTGGAATCCGGAACCAACACTAAACGTTTCTACGCCTTCCGATTCGATACCTACACCCAGTATGTGGGATATTCTGGGGCAACTCAAAGGCGATCTCGAAATCTACAAAAGCCACTACCGAGGTGCCGATATCGATTCGCTACAAGCACATTTTGTTGCTGCACACGACAAGGTACAGATCAATCTTTCCAAAGCCCACCTTTTCGGAGGAACCCTACACGGAGACCTCGCGCTACGATACGCCTCTGCAGAAGATATCCTACTCCGCGGTAATCTGTACCCCGAACGCATCAACCTCAAAGAACTCTTCCTGCGCTACAACGATTTCCAACTTAAGAACTTCGGACACAAAAATATCTCTGGGCGGCTTTCTGGCGCTATCTCAGTACACATCCCATTTATCGCCACCACACCCAACCTAGCCGATCTGCAAATGCGAGCGCAACTTGCTGTATACTCCGGCGAACTTATAGAACTGAACGGACTCGAGAGTCTCGCTACTTTCATCAAACTAGAAGATCTTAAACACATTCGCTTCTCGACCTTAGAAAACGAGATCTCGGTAGCCAATCAAAAGATCTCCATCCCCCTCATGCAAATCCGTTCCTCAGCACTGGCACTACGGCTGCAAGGCGAACAACATTTTAATTCGCATTTCCAGTATCGCGTACAACTCTCCTTGTCCGATTTACTCTTTCATCGCCTGCGCTCCAAATCGCGCAACCTCGACGACGAAATCTACGAAGAAGACTCGCAAAAGGGCGGGGGAGGGGCACTCTACCTTCTCTTAGAAGGCGATTCTACGCATGTTAACGTATCCTTCGACCGAAAAGCCCTAGCTCAACGCTACCAACAGCGTGTACAACAAGAAAAAGACGAACTCAAAAACCTCTTTAACGACGAATTTAATCTCTCTCCCAAGAACGCTAAAGATGCGCACGATACCAAAAAGAACAGCGACCCCAACAAACGCTATTCGATAGAATGGGAAGAAAGCGATTCTATAAAACCCCATCCCAGCAAAAATCCGCCCAAGAAACAGCCCTCCACGCAACCGAATACTACCCCTCCTGCCGTGGTTTGGGAAGACGAATAACCTCGGTTTTTTGAAACTCCACTACGGAGTGACCAACAAGTGCAAAAGGAGTCCCCAAAGCCCAAAGTGCGCACTTTTGGCTGGCTCTATTACATCGAAAAACAGGCAACCTAACAGAGGCTTATAGAAAAGGCGTTGTAATTTCGTATGTGTTCAAAACATTGTTCAAAAACATTAAATTACAAACAAATGAAAAAAACACTATTAGGCGCAGCTTTCCTTCTCGCGACGCTACTAACCTTCGGCATTAACAATGCTTCGGCTGAAGGACACAACGTAAATTTTGCCGATGGCACAGATTACAAAATCGTAGTTAACGCACCGAACCCTATCACCAGCGGGACTCCAGTCGAAAAGGACACGGATTGCTCTATCATAATTACTGTTACCAACGACAAGAAAGAAGTAGATAAGGTGACCGCTACCGGAGGAGTTACGCTCACACAAGGGGCTGATAAGAACAACTGGTCGTTCAAAATGGGTGAGCAAATTGTTGACATCACCGTTACGCTAAAAGATAAAGCATCTACTTCCACAGACAAGACTATTACATTTGCAAATGGCGAAGGATATACTATCGCTGTAAAAGCAGCTAGCCCTATCACCAGCGGAGCTACAGTTAAGAAAGACACCAAGTGCTCTATCGAGATCACTGTTACTGACGGAAAGAAAGAGGTAGACAACGTAACGGCTACAGGAGTTACGCTCACACAAGGTGCAGATAAGAATCACTGGTCATTCACGATGGGCGAGCAAGATGTAACTATCACCGTTACGCTAAAAGATAAGACTACCGTAGCTGTAGAAGACGCTGTTCTTGAAGCAGTAGCTGTCTATCCCAACCCATTTACTAACGAACTTTATGTAGCGCACACCGCAGATGTTGCTAAAGTGTCTCTACTCAATGCTCAGGGTATTGTAGTTCGTACACAATTACCCAACGGTGCGGAGCAAATCCGTCTTGCAGTAGAAGATCTGCCAGCAGGTCTGTACATGGTAGTTGTTGAGAAGGATCAAGCTAAAAAGCTCTTCCGTGTAGTGAAATAAATCGCCTACAAACTAAACGTTCTAAACGAAAAGGGGAGCACTCTGTTAGAGTGCTCCCCTTTTTTCAATCTTACAAAGTACTGCCACGAGATAGAAAAAATAGGGTTTACGCACTTTTTCAGACACTACCGTATCTTTACGGGCAATGCATAACCGCACGGGGGGGTAACGGACGATGCACCTCCCCTACAAAAGACAATGATATACAGATAATTATCGTATACATCGCACAAAGAATACCCACTCATGGCATGGGTTCTAAAAAGTAAGTATTCTCTGCATTCACAAAATAAATAAACACTATTCGTGGTTTTCATACAAATTGGGCGACGGTTCTACCAATCACAATTAAATTAAAAGGGAATCAATTATGAAGTATAGGAAATACCTCCTTCGTATATGCATTGGCTGTTTCTTCTATTGCTTTTGCTTTTCGCCTGCGGTGGCAAAGAAATACTTCCAGATTGTTGGCGAATGGGTTAATGACGAGAACTGTGACGACCTCAGAGATATTAAGCCCGGCGTTGTAACAGTACCTGCAGACGGAATCTTCTGTTACGACCCCGATTCAAATACTCTGACAATGAAGGACGTCGCGATAGAAGCAAACACCACATTTCCCCTAATTCATAATGAAGCGATAGAGAACTTGAGAATCGAGCTCATAGGTGCGAATAAATTGGCAAATAACGTTCGATACACGGCTTGCATTATGAGTGAGGCATCCATACTTATAGAAGGGAGTGGAATGCTCGCAATTCGAGCTAATACTATCGGCGTCTATTTCGAAAAAACATTGACTCTTTCTGGTATCACACTCGATGTACAAGGGAATACGTGTATTACTGGGAAAAATGGCACTTCAAGCGAAAAACTTATAATCGACCGAGCGACTATAAATACCAAAGCAACAACGCATGCAATTAAAGGTTGTGCCTCTGTTACTTTAACACATGCTACGATCGTAGCGCCCACAGGGGGAAAGTTCTCTGTAGCAAAACATGGCATCATAGGAACGGATGGAGAGCTAGCAAAAGAAGTGAAAATAGCCCCAACGAGTACTACCGTTACATATCCACTCCGGATCGGCAACATAGATGTTACATCGGGAAATTGTAACGAGCTCAAGAAGACGAACCCAAACCTGATAGAAGTTGCTTCAGACGGAGAATTTCGCTACTACCCAGGCTCGAAAATCATGATGATGAAGGGGGTAAGGATAAAATCGCCCGGAAAAATTTATACTAAGCAAGATCAATTACGAATCATCACCTCGGGAGAAAACAATTGGAATGGAGTAAACTTAGAGAGTAGTGCTCCGATGTCAATTACGGGGGATGGATCTCTTACTATTCGGACATCCACGGTAGGGCTCTATCTCAAAAAGGAGACTATTATTTCGGGTATAACCCTAGATGTACAAGGAGGGCTCTATGGTATTGCTGGGAATAACGGCACTTCTGGCGAGAAGCTTACAATTGATGGAGTCAGAATTATTGCCAAAGGTTCGAACTTTGCTATCGGAGATTTAGCGGATCTTACTTTAAAGAATTGTAAGATCGTAAAGCCAAAAGATGGGAAATTTAATAAAGAGAAACATGGCATCGTAGATAACAATGGCAACTTGGCAAAGGAGGTTGAGATAGTGCCGACGGCTGAGTATTCACTCTTTATTGCTGGCAAGCAAGTGACCTCGGAAAATTGCACCGACCTCAGAAATATTAACCCCGGTGTTGTAACAGTTGCTCCCGACGGAGAATTGAGCTACAATCCGAGAACTAAGACCCTGAAAATGAAGGGTGTAAAGATAGAGCAAGAGTATGGTATTTGCATCAATAACCTTAATATTGCAAAGTTGAAAATTGTAGTTTCGGGCGAAAACACGTTGAAATCCCAAACAGGTTTAAGTAGCGACGTTTCCATGTCTGTGGAGGGAACTGGCACACTTACGATTCGATCCTATATTATCGGGATATACTTCGGGAATACTACAGTAGACAAGACAGAGATGAAAATCTCTGCCTTAACAATCGATATCCAAGGCGGAAGAGGAATCACTGGACCAACGAACAGCTTTAACAACAAACTTATTATTGACGATGCTACAATCATCGCTAAGTGTTCACATACCGCTATTTACGATTTAGGCGAGCTTACGTTAAAAGGCAAATCTACAATTGTTGAGCCCGCAGGTGCTGTGTTCGATGCAAAAAAACATGGCGTAGTAGATGGCAATGGTCATCTAGCGAGCGAAGTGGAGATTGCACCAATGATTACTTATCCGCTCCTTATCGCTGGTATTCAGGTAAACAAAAGAAACTGTGCCGACCTTGGAAAGATTAAACCTAACGTTGTAACAGTGCCCGAGGACGGTATATTTAACTACAACCCTGATGAAAAGATCCTTACGATGAAAGACGTAACGATTGTATCGGGTAATAAAATTGCTATTGAAAATACCGGAGATGAGGACTTAAAAATAATAGTTGCGGGTACGAATAGTTTAACGAGCAAGAGCTCGGCGCTGAGTTGCCAAGCGTCCACGTCTGTTGCTGGCGATGGTGTGCTTACCCTAACAAGCACTGCCAATAGCGATGCCGCCTTATTTATAGCTCCCGCTAAAAACCTGAACGTAGCGAATATCACGCTCACCGTAGAAGGGAAATACGGAATTGCAGGACAGAACGGCACTTCTGGCGAAACGCTCCTTGTCCGAGGTGCTTCAATAAATGCTAAGGGGACAGAGTACGCCATTGGCAATTTAACAAACCTTACCTTGAAGGATGCTAAAATTATAGAACCTAAAGGAAGTCAGTTTAACGATACGGAACATGCCGTGCTAACCGAAAGCCGTGAGAAAGCAAAAAATGTGAAAATAGTATCTACGACTTATCCACTTTTTATTGCGGGTATACAGGTAACAGAAGCGAATGCCAACAAATTAGATAAGATAGCCCCTGGGGTTGTTACGGTGACACCTGAAGGCGAATTTAAGTATGACCCTAACTCAAAGACTCTGACAATGAAGGAAGTAGCGATTGTAGCAACCAATACTATCGCAATTGAAAATAAAGGAATCGCAGATCTGACCATTGCGCTTGATGGTACTAATACACTAAAGAGCAAAAGCAAGGTGT
>ERZ772957.1734-NODE-1734-length-13555-cov-3.226741_pt1 | contig 13555 bp, 14 predicted proteins | sample MGYA00580682_ERZ772957 | MGnify/ENA primary metagenome ERZ772957 (study PRJEB29015, sample SAMEA2737921) | human oral metagenome | biome: human oral; feature: human-associated habitat; material: dental | place: China | collected 2025 ...
ACAAAAAGGGCGCTGCCAAAACGCCGAAAAAATTGCTGCCAAAACGCCGAAAAAATGGCATCATGTGTGTTGGGATGCTAATCAATGAAAGAATATAAAGCTCGCATAGTAGACAATATGTTAAAAGAAAGACTTGAAGCAAAAGGCGCTGTTGTTATTGAAGGACCTAAATGGTGCGGAAAAACAACAACTGCAATGCAAGTTGCGGGCAGCATACTAAGAATGGATGAACCCCGCAACAGAGAAGCAAATATTCAAATGGCTGAAATAGACCCCGGGCAGTTGCTAAAAGGTGACGCACCACGACTCATTGACGAATGGCAGATAGCACCGAAACTTTGGGACGCAACAAGATACGAGGTTGATACCAGAGGCAAAGAAGGTCAATTTATACTTACAGGCTCGGCTGTTCCGGTAGAATCCGGCGAAATAACCCATTCGGGGACAGGGCGCTTTACGTGGTTGTTGATGCGGCCTATGTCTTTATATGAATCAGGAGATTCAACAGGAGAAGTAAGTCTGCAGAACCTTTTTGAACGTCCTGATAGGATAGCGGGGACGAATGATTTTGATATAGATCGCTTGGCTTTTTTAATTTGCAGAGGAGGATGGCCTTATGCCGTTGGAATGAAAGAAAAACCGGCATTGCTCCAAGCTGAAGATTACTATGGAGCAGTTATCAAATCCGATATTAATAAAGCTGATGGCGTGAGTAAAAATCCGGAAAGAGTAAAAAGGTTGATGCGGTCTTTTGCAAGAAATCAAGGAACGCAAATTTCTAATACCATGCTGAGGGATGATATCATTTCAAATGATACGGAATCTTTGAATGAAGATACCATTGCATCCTATATTAATGCTTTAAAAAATATTTTTGTGGTTGAAGATATGGCTGCGTGGAATCCGAATTTAAGATCAAAAACATCGATCAGAACTTCTGAGACAAGATACTATGTGGATCCTTCGATAGCGGTGGCTGCTCTTGGAATCGGACCGAAAGATTTAACAAATGATTTAAACACAATGGGGCTGTTATTTGAAACACTGTGTGTAAGAGATTTGCGCGTATATGCAGAAAGTATTGGCGGTACTGTTTTACATTATAGAGATAAATCAGGTTTAGAATGTGATACGGTCATTCATCTTAAAAATGGAAGATATGGTTTGGCTGAAATTAAACTGGGCGGGCAAAAACTTATTGAGGAAGGAGTAAAAAACTTACAATCGTTATCAAATAAAATCGATACGTCAAAGATGCCTGCCCCTTCTTTTTTGATGATCATTATTGGAATAGGGGAATTTGCATATAGACGAGAGGATGGCATTTTTATCGTGCCGATAGGATGCTTGAAAAATTAATTGAAAACTTCTTTTCTCTCCTTCTTAGAAGACTTTGAATAGCTTCTTAGCACAAAGACTGAATGTTGAAAAACGCTCTCTCAATCTGTTGCTGATTGGAATAAAAAAAACAAAACGGTATATAATATTAAGTTAGATTATGCTAGCTTAAAACACGATGGTCAAAATCGTGCTATCTGTACAGTTTTGAACTCACCAGCCTATTCGATAATGAAGCTATCAAATAGGTTTAATAAAATAGTTATGAGGAGATTATTTCACAATGGCTCAACAGAAACTTCAAGCAAAAGATTTTATTACGATCGGTATTTTTACTGCAATCCTTTGGGTTGTGCAGATGGTTATAATGTATATGGGCTTTCTTTCGCCGTTTATTGTCGCAGGATATGCCGTACTCATTCCGATTGTTACCGGTATTCCTATGATGCTTTATTACGCAAGAATAGAAAAATTCGGTATGTTGACGATTACCTCGGTGATTGTAGCAATATTGTTGTTTATATTCGGGATGGGTTTTACCGGAGCGCCAATATGTATTGCAGCAGGACTCATCGCAGACTTGGTTGCAAAGTCAGGTCATTACAAGAGCGGAAAAAAGACGATTATCAGTTATGCAGCATTTAGTCTTTGGGTTGTTGCGAGCTATCTTCCGCTTGTGCTCACCGCAGATTCTTATAAACAGAGTTTACTAAAAGGCGGATACGATTCGTCTTTTGTTGATACACTGTTTATGCTCGTAACGCCTAAGACATATCCGGTCATCATTATTGTCTGTTTTATAAGCGGCATAATCGGAGCATTTGTCGGAAAAGCGGTAGTAAAGAAAAATTTTGAAAAAGCAGGGATTGTATAGATGCAAGAGGCAAAGAAAATAAGCAGCTTGCTGCATCTTGATCCGCGGACTAAGATGCTTATTCTGGCATTATTTTCTGTTGTGGTGATGATTGACGTCGTGGACGGTCCGGCGTATGTAGTCCGGATCATCATGACGTTTATCCCTGTTTTCCTTGTGTGTTTAGAAGGAAAAATACACATTGCAGCCCGTTTTACCATTCTGTTTATCGCCGCATCATTAGTACAAAGCTATACCCAGCAGCATATTGGCGGTATTTCGAAAATGCTGGTTTTATTCGTATGCTTTATGATTACGCAGTTTGCACCGGTTATGATTACCGTTTGGTACTGCATTTCTACTACAAAAATAAGCGAGTTCATGGCGGCGATGAACCGTATGCATGCGCCGCAAGGTTTATCTATTTCCTTAGCGGTTATGATGCGCTTTTTTCCGACATTAGCGGAGGAATACCGTTCTATTCGCGATGCGATGAAAATGAGAGGAATAGCGTTTGGAGGAGGCAAGATCACTAAAATGATAACATACCGCCTTATTCCTCTGTTATTTTCCAGTATCAGTATCGGTGATGAGCTGTCTGCCGCTGCTATTACGAGAGGTTTGGGAGCGCCGGTTAGAAGAACGAATGTTTGTGAGATCGGATTTCATGTATACGATTTTTTAATGATGATAGTGATGAGCGTGATGACCGGTTTGTATGTCTGGTTTTCCCTGCTGAGCGGGCTGCAGTTATTATGATAGAAATTAAAAATACGTCATTTCACTACACCGGATTGGATAAGGGCGGATTAAAAAATATCAATCTAAAAATTATTGATAGCGAATGCGTGCTTCTGTGCGGCGCTTCCGGATGCGGAAAAACGACATTGACACGCCTAATCAACGGTCTTATTCCCCACTTTTACAAAGGAGCATTAAGCGGCGAAGTTATCGTTAATGATAAGAACATCGGGGAACAAGAACTGTATTCACTTGCAGGAGTGGTAGGTAGTGTCTTCCAAAATCCGAGAAGTCAGTTTTTCTCTGTCGATACGGACGGAGAAATTACGTTCGGGCCGGAAAATATCGGTCTTCCAAAAGAGGAAATTCTTAAACGGAAAAAGAATGTTATTACGGAATTGAACCTGCGTGACTTGATGAATCGCAGTCTGTTTGAGCTTTCCGGAGGAGAAAAGCAAAAAATTGCATGCGGTTCTGTAGCTGCTCTTTTGCCGCATATCATTTTGCTTGATGAACCGTCCTCTAATCTGGATTGGTCTGCAATTCGTGACCTTCGCAAAATAATAAAGTTGTGGAAAAACCAAGGAAAGACAATCATTATTTCCGAACATAGATTATGGTATTTGAAAGATATTATTGATCGAGTCCTTTATCTGGAGCAGGGTGAAATAGTGCACGAGTGGACACAAGAGCGCTTTGCGGCTTTATCGGACAGTGAGCTTGCTTCCTATGAGCTGCGTCCGCTGAATTTGGAGGAACGGTATATTCAAGCATTTTCAGGGGATACGGTAATCACAGACAAGGATATAGATAAAGTCTCTGATAAAAAGGAAATTTTGGGAGAACCACAGAAAAAAAGAATCGTAATAAAAGACTTATATTTTACCTATACCCCCAAAAAATATCTTTTTTTTAAGAAAAGATTATCACCGGCAGATGCAGATAGCTGCACACTTCGAATTCCATTTTTGAGCGCGAAGTTAGGAGAAATCATTGGCATTATCGGAAATAACGGATCAGGAAAATCAACTTTTTTGCGATGCCTCTGCGGTCTTGAAAAAACATGCATCGGTACTGTTTCGATTGATGGAAAAATATATACAAGAAAAAATTTGACAAAGAATTGTTATATGGTGATGCAGGATGTTAATCACCAGCTTTTTACGGATAGTGTTATTACAGAGGTCATGCTGTCTATGGAGCATCCTGATGAGAAAAAAGCAGAGAAAATACTAGCGAGCCTTGATTTACTACAGTACAAAGATAAGCATCCTATGGCGCTTTCCGGAGGACAGAAGCAGCGTGTTGCTATCGCCTCTGCAATGGCGGCAGATGCAGTAATGCTTCTCTTTGATGAACCGACTTCGGGGCTGGATTACCGGCACATGAAAGAAGTGTCTGCGTTATTAAAAGAACTGGCAAAAAAAGGGAAAACTATCTTTGTTGCCACACATGACCCTGAATTAGCGGCGGAATGCTGTGATCGGACGATTCGGTTTGTAAATGGATATGCATGGCAAATTGACTAAATAAACTAAAAGCCGGTGAGGAGATGAAAGAAGATAGTATCAATCAATTTAAAAAAATGAGAGCTTTTATATCGGGCGGACAATGCCGAATCGACTTACCATTGCCGTCTAATATAGGCAAAAAAGCAGGAAAATTAGTAATGGTATTCCTGAGAAAAGAAAATACACTGTTTAATTTGATTGAGATACACTCAACAGAAATTCCGGAATATATAGCGAATCCTGTTAAAGGGAAAAAAGAGCTGAAAATAAATTACTGCGCTGCCGGACGTTGTGAACTTACGTTGAAATCGGGAGAATGTACCTATTTGACTGCAGGAGAGATTGCGATTGATACCGGTCAAGCTGAAAATTCCTTTTATTACCCTTCCGGAGAATACATCGGCTACGAAGTGATTGTTTCGATTGAATCAGACGAAATGGGATGTCATAAAGATGCCCTCCCTGTTCCGCTCTTTTTGTATACATATTTTGAAGGGCAGACTCGTCCGTGGATACGAGCGGCAGGAAAATTTCTTTCCGGTTTTTATGATAGTTTTAAGTACTATACGGAAGAAAAAATCGGAAATGAATTGATTTCCTTAAAGTGTATGGAACTGCTTATCTATCTGACAAAATTGGATTTTGAGCAGGGTGCTGTAAGAAGAACTTATTATACGGCATCACAGACGAAGATTGCTAAAAGAGTCAAAGAATTGATTTGCTCTGATCTATCTATTCGTTATGCAGCAAGGGATCTGGCCGAAAGATTTGGAGTGAGTGAGACGAGCCTCAAGAATTACTTCCGTAGTGTTTACGGCTGCGGTTATGCAAAATTTCAGCAAAATATACGAATGAAAAAAGCCGCCGAACTGCTTACGGGAACGGAACAAAAGATTGTAGATATAGCGTTGACTGTCGGTTTTGTTACACAAGCCAAGTTCGGTGCCGCATTTAAAGCGTATTTCGGTGTGACACCGCTTGAATACCGTAGGCAACACCGGTTGATAGAAATTTGAGCGGCAGCTATTTCGCTGCCTTTACGGGCTTATACTCAAAGAAACCATCGGATACCGGCACACCAGTACCTTTATATTCGATAATATATCAAACTGTTTTAGATGATTGCAAATTACATCTAAACAAAACCGCATCAGACGCGTAAATAGAAAAATTCAAAAAAGCGTCTGATGTGATGTTCACGCATCGTGCTATCCGTGCAATGCGTGAACTCACCGACCTGTTCGGCATCACAGTTATCGAACAGGTCTAATACCTGATCTTATACGAAAGCTGCGGCGCTATGTCCCCCGACGAAGTATAGGCAAGATTAAACTTAAAGCCGGTGTCGTTGGCAGCGACTGTATTCACATTTGAACGGTTTTTCCGCACAACCGGAGCGATAAAACCATAAATAATGGACCCGAGCTCCACAGCGCCCCCTACTGCCATAAGTGCGATACCGATTGTTGATCTTTTACGAAACCATTGGTCCATTGGTTGTCCGTCAATAGTATATACCCTTTCTGTACTCGAACTGTAGCTTGGTCCACTAATCCCGAAAGGGTCCTCATTTTTGCGCCATACTTGTTTAGTTTCAATATTCGGCTCTCTTGTTAAAGCTTCAACATATACGCCTACACCTGCAAATAAGCAGCCCCAACCGACAATATGTCCGACAGTCAATACCGCGCCGTCGCCATAGTGTCCGGTCTTATACGAACCGAGCCCGAATAAAAGGTTTTGGAACCCGATACTTGTTGCATTATACTGTCCCGTAGGTTTATTAGCATTTACAGCTGCTTCCAGCATTGCTTTTTCCACTTTATTCGGTTCCACATTTGCACGGTACATATCCGTAACGGCAGCTGTTGTAACGTCTAATGCGCGTATGGTTAGCGTATACTGAGCGCTTTTGCCCAGTTGTTTTAGCGTACCTTGTATAACCGTTTCCGCGCCGATCTTAGCGCCTAACTGTTGAATGGATTCATCGCCGACTTCTCCCGAAAGCTGAAAACTCATCTCTTTTTTTATCGCTTCCAAGTTCGCACGGTCGGCAATGGTGAGTTTTTTAAGCTTAACAAATTGCAAGGTCAATTCGTCAAGCATAAAATCGGTTAATGCAGGACTTTCGGAATAAATACCGATAATCGCAACAACGCTTTTCTCTTTAAGCGAAGCGGAAAACTGTTCCGCCGTTTCTTTTAACGCGGTCTGCACATCTGCGGCAAAGGCAAAGCCGGCACACAAAAGCAGACCGATAAAAATAATTAATTTTTTCATAGTATACTTCCTGTTTCCTTTTTTATTGTTCGCCGAAATCGATATGCTGAACTTTATCAACAGAGTTTTGTATTGCAGATTTAATATCGGTTAACATCGCCTTCTCTTTTTCGGTTTTTGCGGTGACCTTACCCAGTGCGCGGTCTATTTGCAGTTGTAAATCTCCTTTATTGATAACATACACGGCAACATATTCATAGCTTTCCTTCCCGGTTTCTTTGTCACGCCGTCCAACCCAAAACTCGCGGCTTTTTTCCAGCCCGTTTAAGGTAACGGACGAAAAAACACCCATCACATCCTGAAGCATTTTCTGTGCATCTTTATCGCTATCTTTGTTCCCGCTCATTCCTTGGCCGGATTTAACCGTAATTGTTTGCGCAATTTCACGAGTAACCGCTGCGGCAATATCGTTTTGAACCCACCGTTTTAATAGGTCAATATCCTTACCCTGCGCCGAAGCCGCCCGAACCGCTAAATCTTTATACGTAGGTTCCGCTGCAATGCGGTCAAGGTTTTCCTTATCCGATAGAACTGTTTTCGCCCATTCGGGGATTTTCGCACCGAAAGTAGCCCCTTTCCAATTGATAATCTCATAGTTAAGATTAAGAGCACTACCGGAAGCCTGAGGCGGCACATTTTGTGTTGTTGCCGCGCCTGTAGAAGCGCATCCCGCTATCAGCATTAAAGCTGCCGATAACACCAAAACCGTTTTGACAAAATTTTTACTCATTTTTTTCCTCCATAGAATAAGTAAATAAATCTAAGGTCATCTCTAAAAATAGAAGTTTTTAGAGCTCCTCCTTATAAAAAAACTGCGGATGCCTCTTTGAAAATTCTTACCCTTCATTACAATTACAATTAGCGAAAAATTTCCATAAAATGCGCACGCAGATCTTTTTCAACTTCAACAAAGGCTTTTTTCTTCGCGCCTTCCACATTGATGTGCCCCCATCTTTTATATGCTTTTGCATAAGACGCGAGTGATTTTCCGCCGTTTTTTGTGTCGATAATGTTAAGCGACAAACGGGGCGTTACAAAAACACCGGCATCGTTCTCGGTTATAGCGGTTTTAATACTTCCGCTCAGGCACAATGCGCCGTCAGGGTCGTAGATAAAACCTTCGTTTTCAAGGATTTCCTGCAAAGCGATTGTAACGGCATCATCACAATCATTTTCAATCCGAATAGAAAATTTCATCCGTTCCTTTAACGCTTGTCTTTGTGTTATACAGTCATTTTTCAGCGTAATAATTGAAGAGTGCAGTCTTTCACCGTTTGCAAAATCCAAAACGGTTAATTTTTCCGCCGTCTTTTGCAACGCATTCAGCTCTTTGAGCGTTTTTAATGCCGGTTTGCAGTTCCGCCGCATACATTTTTGCCGCTTCTTTTTTATCGATAGAAGCGCACGTATACCATTTCCCGTTCTTTGCATGGAAGAACGCTTCCGTGAATGAAAGAGGCGGTAATTCTGCTTCCGAAAAAACGGAAATTTCGGACGAAAGACTCCGCGTTTTGTCTACGGAATCGCGCGTTTCTTTTATGGAAGCGTTATATTATAAAGACTTAAATTAAAACTCGACGGGCACCTCTAAAAATCTAACCGAGTTTTTAGAGGTGCTCTATAATAAGCGTATATTTTGTATTTGTAGTGTAATAAGGTATGGGAACCCTACTATGAGTTATGCCGTATTGGAAACTACGCACATTCTACTTTATTGCACCGGCAGTCATTCCCTTGATAAAATACTTACTCATAAATAAATAGAGAATCATCATCGGGAGGATGGCCACGGTTAATCCGGTAAAGAGGAGCGTCCAGTTGGTACTGTGCTGGCCGAAAAAGGTACTGAGGCCGACCGGCAGGGTTTTCAGACTTCTATTATGTAAAAAGACGAGCGGAAAGAAGAAGTCGTTCCAAATAGGAACTGCATTGTAGATGGTTACCAACGCAATTCCGGGCGCAATCACCGGCATCATAATCTTACTGTAAATTGTAAAATCATTGCATCCGTCGATCCGTGCGGCGTATTCGAGGTCTAGCGGAATAGCTTTAAAGAAACCGGAAAGGATAAATATCGTTGAAGGAATACCCATTGCAGTAAAAATAAAGATAACCGACAAAAAGTTATCCATAAGCCCAAGTTTTCTGATAATCATAAAAAGCGGGATGATAGCGGCTTTGAGCGGCAGCATAATACCGCTTAAAAAGATCATATACAGCAGTGTATTCCCTTTGAACACATAGCGGCTGATAGCGTACGATGCCATCGAGCCGAACAGCAGCACTAATGCCATAGAGGATACCGTTACGATGATGCTATTGATAAAGAAGGTGCTAAACCCCATATCAATCCAAACCCGTTTATATGAAGAAAAATCGGGATTAGCCGGCAGCGCGAACGGGTGTTGGAGAATTTCCCGTGTGGGTTTTAACGAAGACATGACCATATTAAAAAGCGGATACGTAATCAAAAGAACATAGACAATCATCAGTATTAAAATACCGCCGATTGCAAGGCTCTTTACCGGAGAGGCAGTCTTAATGCGTAGATCCATGTTCATACCTGTGTCTCCTTTGTCTTACCGATTGCGACGGATACGAGCGAAATACAAAAGGTCATAATATAGATGATAACGGCGATGGTACTGCCGATACCGATTTCGGGGTTACCGGTATCTACCGAACCGAAGGCCGTGCGGTAAAAAAGCGTGCCGATGGTGTCGGTGCTGTAGTTCGGCCCGCCGCCGAGGTCGGTCATGGTGTATATCTGTTCAAAAACATTTAAACTGCCGATGACGGTTAATACCGTGATAACCGTTATGGACGGAATGATGAGCGGAAATATGATTTTCCAAAATAAGCCCATCTCGCTTACACCGTCTATGTATGCGGCTTCGATACAGCTTTGATCGATTGAGTCGATGGCTGCGAGGAATACGAGTGAGGGAAAGCCTACCCACCGCCAGATATTGGTTGCGATGATGGCAAAGGTCGCCGTACTTTCGTCGCCGAGCCATGCGCGCCGGAGAGAGGAGAGATCGAGGATATTCAAAAAACTATTGACAAGTCCATCGCTCTTTAAATACATTCCCCACAAGAAACCGACCGCTACAATGGAAAAAAGCACCGGTATAAAGAATACTCTTTTTAAAAAGCTGTGTCCTGCAATCTTTTTGCTTAATGCATATCCGAACAGCAGTCCGAGGCTGTTTTGAATGAGCATTGTACAGCAGAACCAGATGCCGTTGTGCTTTAATGCATTCCAAAAGCGTTCATTATACGGAAAAGTAAAAAACAACTTTTTAAAATTACCTAATCCGGTAAACGTTCCGCGGAGCAGCTGATTCCAGTTAAAGAAACTGTTAAACAGACTCATAAAAAGCGGCAGCAAAATAAACACGCTTACAATTAAGAGCGCCGGCGTTACAAAAAACGCAATCCATAAAAATTTACTTGTCTTTGATGTTATCATACTGTTATATTACCCGGAGCAATCGCATCAGACTCCTTTTTAGTAGCCCCGCAGAATAATATAGGCTGTTCAACCTTTCCTTTTGAAAACAGACGGACATCTACTTCGTTATTTCACAAAAATTAGTCCTCGACGTGCAAAAAGTACGCCTGCGGGTAATTTTTGTTCATGCCTCGTATCTGCCTCGTCTCTTTTCAAAAGGCTAACGCAAAAATTATTTTTTAACCATTAGCCACAATTATTCTGCGATTTTTATCTATTGTGTCTGATGCGATTGCTCTGAGCGGCTATCCCTTTTTACTTTTGGAAGGGCTTATAATAGGTAGCGATACCGGTTTGTACCTGCTTACATGCCTGTTCGGCGGTTAACGTACCTGCCAAGTATCCCTGTCCTGCTGCCTGCCACAGCGCCGAACCGGTCGGCTGTTCATAGCGGAACGGAACGAGGAAGATATAGCTGGTGCTGTTTTTCATCATCGAGATGACCTTTCCGACAAACGGATCCAACGAAGTATCTACACCCGGAGTTGAACTGATCATTTTCAGATCGGAAATCAGCATATTGCCTACTTCCGGGGAACCGAGGAACTGCAAGAAGGCGAGTGCCGCTTCTTTATGCGCTGTTTTTGCATTGACTGCCCAGTTCATATCGGCATAGAAGGTAACGTACTGTTCTCCTGCCATTGTGCCCGGTACAGGGAATGCATCGAATTGGAGAGAGGGATTGTTTGTTTTAAAGGTTCCTGCTTCATACGAACCGCCGATCATGTGTGCAGCCATTTCGTTCATAAAAGCGCCTTGAATGTCGGTATAGCCGACACCGGTGAACAGTTCGGGCATATAGGGGCGTAGTGCGCCGATTCTTTTAACCGCATCGACAAAGCGGGGATCTTCGAAGGTGGTTTTACCGGCAACGACTGCATTGAAAAAGTCGTTGGCACCGTAAAAGTTAGGGCCGACGCCGCCTAAAAGCGTCTCTACCGTCCAGCCGTCTTTCGAACCGTTTGCGAGCGGGATAATTCCGTTCTTCTTACATACTTCAAGATTGGAAATAAATTCACCCCATGTCGCCGGAACCTTTAAATCAAGCTTTTTGTAGATATCTTTGTTATAGTAACAGAAGATAGCCTGGCTTAACGCAGGCAAGCCGTACATTTTACCGTCTTTAATGCTTCGAGCGCCCTGCTTTGCCGGTTCGGAATAATCCTTTAAATTGGGGATAAGGTTGTCAAGTGCAAGGAGATATCCGCTATCCGCAAGCGTCTGTAAACCGCCGTAGGCTCTGCCCATAAAGACATCCGGTCCGCCACCGCCTTGCAGTGATGCACTCACGATTGTGTTATACTCGGTGTTTTTAATGGCGGTTTGCTTTACGCTGATGTTCGGATGCTTTTCTTCAAAGGCTTTAATAACCTTCTCGTAGAATTCTACATCCTCGGTACGCCATGTCCAAAATTCCAGCATAACTTTTTCGCTGGAATTGTTGCTGTTTTCATTTGAACATGCAAACAACATCAAGAGAAAACATGCTGCCAATGCTGCAATGATTTTATTTTTCATCACTTGCCTCCTAACTGTTGAAAATTCCTATTTTAACCGATTTAAAAAAATCGGTTAATAATCTTTTTAATGCCGCTATCCCACAGCGGCCATTCATGCCCGCCGGGACTTTCTTCATAGTAATGCTCGATACCTTGTTCCTGTAAAAAACGGTGAAAGTCCCGATTGATGCCGATGAAACCGTCCGAAGTACCGCATTCAAGGGAGATCTGCGGATAAGCCTTTCTCTGCACGGACTTTTTCATTGTGAGCACTGCATTTTTATATTCGCTTTCCATATTCTCTATGCTGCCGAATATACCCTCCGCCCATTCAGGGGTAAAGACGGGATGTTCGGGCGAAAGTTGTTCCCTCGTTAAAAAAGCGGAGGAAATACCTGCGGCGGCTCCGAAGTTCTGCGGATATAAACAGGCTGCCCGTATTGCTCCGGCGCCTCCCATCGAAAGCCCTGCGATAACGGTGTCCTTCCGCTCCGTTGAAAGGTGAAACAACCTCCGTGTCAGCCGTATCAGCTCGTCCCCGACAAAGGTACCGTACTGCTGCCCGGGAAGTTTACCGTCGATATAAAACGCATTTTCCGCCGCCGGCATGATGACGGCAATATGTTTTTCCGTTGCATAGCGGCGTATGTTTGTAAGTGTGAGCCAGTCCGTATGGCAGCCGTACAGCCCGTGCAGCAGATAGAGCGTTTTGAGCGGCTTGGTTTCCTGTGCCTGCGGTCTTTGCCCGGAAGCATCGGGCGCGCTTTCTTCCGCCGGAATAATTGCGCACAGTGAAACCGGACGCATAAAAGACTGTGCAAAAACTTCGGTATAAACAAGAGCCATCTTACTTTTTCTTATCCTAAAACTGCTTTTCGAAGAACTTCATACCATGGCTTGAAGTTCTTCAACTGTGCTTCTGACAGTTCCGGACAGTCTTCTGTAATTACAGGATTTGCCGAATGTATTATTTTTTTATCTTCTTCTGTGAGCGGATTCATAATCAAATCATCTAATGTCATAGTTTTCATAATATGCAGCCTCCTCATTCGGCGTAGCCCTTCGTGCAGAAATAATTCTTATATTTCCTTCCCCTCGTTCCGTATAGACAACGAACAGAACTCTTTCCACATATCCGATGACATTATATCGTTCTTCCAATTCATTTGAATGATTTTTATCAAAACTTTCAATTCGTTTTGAATCCAAAAAAACTCTTGCTGCGTATTCAAACGAAATCCCATCATGGATTCTTTTGTTTATAGCATTCTTATTTTCATCCCATTCAAAAGTCATTTAGATACTCTGTGTATATTATATTCTGTAGATACAAGACGTGTCAACGTAAAAAATTCAAGGTATGTCTTTTATGGGAACCTCTAAAAACTTCCGTTTTTAGAGGTTCCCCTTCGATTTATATCACTAGAAGTCTATATCTTGATTCGGCCTTTAAAGCTGCGCATCAGCGTAAGTTTGTCGGTGTACTCCAAATCGCCGCCGACCGGCAGTCCCGATGCGAGGCGGGTAACCTCGACGGGAAGATCGCGCAATACTTTTTGGATATAGAGGGCGGTGGTATCCCCTTCGATGGTCGGATTGGTTGCGAGGATCACCTCTTTTACTGCCGTACCGTTGCCGATTCGTTTAACGAGGCTTGCGATGCGGAGTTGCTCCGGTCCGATGCCTTCAAGCGGAGCGATAACGCCGCCGAGCACGTGAAAAAGCCCGCGGTATTCCCCCATGCTCATCAAGGTATAGACATCCTGCGGCTGCTCAACGACACAGATACAGGAGCTGTCCCGCGCGGGATCGCTGCAAA
>ERZ772957.1737-NODE-1737-length-13526-cov-4.544948_pt1 | contig 13526 bp, 4 predicted proteins | sample MGYA00580682_ERZ772957 | MGnify/ENA primary metagenome ERZ772957 (study PRJEB29015, sample SAMEA2737921) | human oral metagenome | biome: human oral; feature: human-associated habitat; material: dental | place: China | collected 2025 ...
GCAGTAAAAAATAAATGCTTTATTTTCATAAAAAACCTCCTTATGATTTATATGAATCTTGTATTATTCTCTGTATAATTGTCTATCGAATTTTTAATTTGTCAAGAAATTTATTTTACTTTTTAATTATCCATCGGAACTCGTTAAAAAAATACGATTTTTTAAGAAAATCCTTCGCATTGAGCAAAAACATCATTTTCAATATACTATTTCAAATAATTTCAACAAAACTTGGCTTTAGTCATCTTTCGGCAAGTCCATTTATTTTCGAGGTTTTTTATGTCAGACAATGAAGTAAGAGTAAGATACGCCCCTTCTCCAACGGGAATGCAGCATATAGGGGGAGTCCGCACGGCTCTCTTTAATTATCTTTATGCGCATTCAAAAGGCGGAAAATTCATACTCAGGCTTGAGGACACAGACCGCACCCGGTTCGACGAAAAATATGTGGAAAACCTTTACGACACAATGTCTTGGCTTGGAATCGACTGGGACGAAGGCGGCTCAAAGGGCGGCGAATACGGACCTTACGTCCAGAGCGAACGCTTCGACCTTTACAAAAAACACGCCATGGAACTTGTGGAAAAAGGAGAAGCGTACTACTGCTTCTGCGATTCCGAAAGGCTTGACAGAATCCGCAAAATCCAGACGGAAAACAAGATGGCTCCGGGCTACGACAGAAACTGCCGCCATCTTACAGCCGAAGAAATAGAAAAAAACTTGAAGGAAGGAAAACCTTACGTCATTCGGCTGAAAGTCCCGATGGAAGGAACGACGACGTTCACCGATCATATTTTAGGAAACATAGAATGGAAAAACGAAGACATTTCTCCAGATCCCGTACTTTTGAAGTCGGACGGATTTCCGACATATCATCTTGCAAACATCGTAGACGACCATTTTATGAAAATAAGCCACGTAATGCGCGCCCAAGAATGGATTCCTTCGACTCCGCTGCACGTGCAGATGTACAAGGCGTTTGGCTGGCCTCATCCGGAATTTTGCCACCTTCCGATGGTAAACGGACAGGACGGAAAAAAACTTTCAAAACGGCACGGTTCAACGTCTCTGAATGAATTCAGGGCGAGAGGCTACCTTCCGATGGCGATTGTAAACTACGTGGCTATGCTTGGATGTTCATACGAGGAAGGAAAGGAATTCTATACGCTGGAAGGGCTTTCAAAAAAATTCAGTTTGGAACACCTGAACAAAGCCCCCGCCGTCTTCGACTACAAAAAACTCGAATATTACAACGGGAACTATATCCGCAGCCTGAGCGACGAAGAACTTTACAAATGGACGCTTCCGTTCATAACGGGAACAAAAGACGCTCTCCTTCCGCTGAATCCGGAAAGCCCTGAGCCACAGCCGAAAGTCGGGCCTGAATATTCGGGGATTTCTCTTGGGGATGACGGAGAACCGGTCTGCGTGGACAAATCCATGAACATGTCGTCCAAAGAGGTAAAGGAAAAACTCATGGCGTTGATGCCGCTCATAAAGGAACGACTAAAGTATCTTACCGAAGCTGCGGAAATGGTGCGTTTTCTGTTCACAGAACCTTCTGTTCCGCAAGCAGAGCAAATTATTCCCAAAAAACTGGATGCGCAAAAAACAAAGGAAGTGCTTGAAGAGGCAAAAGCTTTCGTGCAAAAACTTCCGGCCGTTTCCCACGAGGAAGGAGAGGCGCTTGCAAAGGAATACGCTGAAAAACTCGGCGTGAAACTCGGCGATTTCATGATGCCTATAAGAATGGCAGTTACAGGAAGCAGAATATCGCCTCCGCTCATAGGCTCGATTCTTATACTCGGCGCGGACGAAAGCGTAAAAAGAATAGAAAGAACGCTTGCTTTGTTTTAAACTGAACTTTGCCGTTTAAAACAGTGCATTACTGAATATTTACAGTTTTATAAAACATAAAACAAAAAAAGGCTCCCGGAATATTCGGGAGCTTTTTTGTAAGATGAATAGTATGTTTAGGAAAAAACGGTGCGTATTGAGGAGTTTTTGATTGTTCTAAAACTTAGAAGTTATTCCGGTATTTCACCAGGTCATCTCGTGTAGTGCTGTAACATGTCACCTATTCTAGGACTACACCAGGTCGTCTCGTGTAGTGCTGGAACATATCACCTATTCCGGTACTTCACGAGGTCATCTCGTGTAGTGCTGTAACAAGTCACCTATTGTAGTACTACACAAGGTCATCTAGTGTAGTGCTGAAACATGTCACATATTGTAGTACTACACTAGGTCATCTAGTGTAGTGCTGTAACATGTGACATATTGTAACTGTAACAGGTCATCGATTGTAGCCGTAATAGGTTGTATGTTGTAGCTGTAATTAAGGAAGAACACCGGTTCGGAGTTCGAAGCCCGCAGGTTTCCTCCCTTGCCCCCATCTTGCACAAAACGGACGATTCAGTCCGTTTTGTGGGGCGGACATACGGCTGACATCAAAATGAACGATGCATTAAAATGTCCGCCCGACGCCCTCAATTTTTCCTTATCAGTAAAACTTGTATAAGACATCTTGCAAAAGAGCTGTCTTTTCCCGCCTTTTTCTAAAATAAGACAATCATAAAAACAGTCGGATTTTTAAACAGTCTTTTTATATAAATGAACGCAGATAAAGATGAATCAAGTACTACGCTATTCTTAAAATGCCGCAAATAAAAAAAGCCCGAACGAATGTTCAACTAAAACTGTCGTCCGGGTTCATGCAATTTTTAGAAAAACTCTACTTCTTTTTTATGTTTCTTCCGTAAAGGTCAGAGATGAACGAAAGCCAGTCTGCATTCTCTTTTGTAAGAGCGCCTTCAGGAAGCCGCCACGTCCAGTTCGTGCCTGTGGTATTCGGAATATTCATGCGATGCTCCGTGCCAAGACAAAGGATGTCCTGCATTGGAATTACCGCCATGTCTGCACTTGACGCAATCGCTACACGGATAAGAGCCTTTGTAAGAGTGCCGTCCGCAACAAGCGCACGGGCTTCTTTTTCTGTCATTTCCTTTGCGAACGCATATTCAGCCGCAATCTTTACAGCCGCATCGTCAGCGCTGTCAAGCCAGCCCTGCATGGTGTCGTTATCGTGAGTTCCGGTATAAACCACAGCTTCATTCGGATACATATGCGGAAGGAAAGCATTTACCATTCCGTCTTTTCCTGCCTCGGCTGGATCGAACGCAAACTGAAGCACCTTCATTCCGGGGAATCCTGCGTCATCACGAAGTTTTTTTACTCCATCGGTGATGACTCCAAGGTCTTCGGCGATTATAGGAAGGTCGCCAAGGCTTTTCTTGATTGCATCGAAAAGTTCGATGTTAGGACCGGGAACCCATTCACCCTTCACCGCAGTGGTCTCTCCGTAAGGGATAGACCAATACGCCTCGAATCCACGGAAATGGTCAATCCGAACTATGTCTACAAGTTCCGTCATTCGCTGTGTGCGTTTTACCCACCAAGAATAGTTGTCCTTTTTCATCGCATCCCAGTCATAAAGCGGATTTCCCCAAAGCTGCCCCGTAGCAGAAAAATAATCCGGAGGAACACCCGCGACCTTCAGCGGAAGACCGTTTTTGTCAAGCTGGAAGAATTTCTGGTTTGCCCATACGTCCGCAGAATCCGGAGCCACAAAAATCGGAATGTCTCCGATAAGTTTTATTCCCTTATCGTTCGCATATTTTTTAAGCGAGAACCACTGCTCGGCAAAGAAGAATTGAATCGCCTTTATCTGCTCGATGTTTTCGGTATGCTCTGCGTTCCACTTTGAAACGGAAGCCGGCTCGCACTTTGCAAGTTCGGACGGCCAAAATGCGTTCCACATCTGTGCGATTCCGCTGATTCCCTGCTTGGCTGCTTCCGCATCATAAAACTGCTTTATGCTTGTGAAGTTTGCGTAATTGTCGAGCCACGAAGAATTATCGTTTTTGAACGCCTCGTAGTCTGTCCTGGACTTTTTGTCGCAAGTTTTAAGGAAGAACGCTGCGCATCTGAAAAGAACGGGCATTTTCCACCAAACCACAGAACCGTAATCGACTTTTCCGGTGGTCTTTATGTATTCCGTGGGAGCTATGTCCGAAGAATCCGCCCAGCCTTTCTCGACAAGCCTATCGAGGTCTATCATCAAAGGATTCCCTGCGAATGTCGAGAAAGAGGCGTACGGAGAATCCCCGTAGCCTGTAGGTCCTATAGGAAGAATCTGCCACAAAGTCTGATGTGCAGATTCAAGCCAATCAACAAATTCATACGCCGGTTTCCCAAGCGTACCTATACCCGGTGTCCCCGCAAAAGATGTGGGGTGCATTAAAATTCCACTGCTTCTTGTAAATTTCATATTGATTATTCTAATCTACCATTCTAAAAAACACAAATCATATAAAGCAAATTCATAAGTTTTAAATGATGAAAAAGATTTTTTAATCGGAATAAGAAAAATGCCATTTTTTTTAGGATTCACATAAAAAATGCGGAAGAAATATTTGGTAAAAACCAAAATCATTTTTTCCGCACGGATTAAAAAATACTTTTGTTCAAAAAAAAGCCAAGGAACACGAGTTTTTGTATTCCTTGGCAAAATATTCTTTGATTTTTTAGCGCATCTGCGAAATTTCTATCTGCGTAGAAGATCCGACGGTTACCGCATAACCCATGCAAGGCTTTCCGTGTTTGTTAGGATAGTAGGCGGTATAGCCGAAAGGAGGCGCACCATAGCCAGAAGAGAGACCTCCCACGGAGAGAGTATCTTTCATAGCCTTGGAACAATACTTTGAGCAAGCGTTTATCCTGTCTTCCGGAACACCGTGCGCAGACGGAACAACGGTAATTTCCCAGTCATCATCACCGCTACCGGTCTTGTATGCAAGACGAGCCTGTCGCTGCCAACTTGCATAATAACCTATAACAGGTTTTCCTGCTTCATCGACATCAATGGAAATTCCACTTCCGTTTATGTTGTAATTATCAATCACCAACGGAGTGCTTGGGGTTCCATTCGAGATTTTTACATATCGAAGATGATTGTCGGAACCTTGATAAGCTACGTGTACATAAGTTCCGTCAAACACAATCTGACAATATTTTCCGCCCGAATCAAGCTCAGAATTAGACCTTACCCAAGTAGGATTTGAACTTGTACCATCCTCCGTATATGCGTAGTAAAGTTTATCGTTCGTCTCATCGTACCAAGCGATGTGAACCTTCTTGCTTGAACCGCCTTCCGTTGCAATACAAAGATAACTTCCCGACTCTCGCGGAGACGAACCTCCCGGAAGCGAACCTTCTCGCGTAACCTTAACGCCACCTGTACCTTCGGCAGTATAAGTTACATTTTTTCCTGCAAACACGCTGAATCTTGGGCAAGTTTTTCCTTCATCCTTTTCAATTTTTCCTGTATCGAGTCTTCTTGGAGTAGGCTCACTTGAATGACCATAATAAATTATCATCTGAGACGGAGATCTGAACCTTATCTGCTTTGATATTGAGTCATAGTAGGCAAGACATACTTCCCCATTTATCGGCGCAAGACTTGGAGAAAGAATTCTATCGGTATCTACAAGAACGTTGCTTCCATTAGAAGCCTTTACACCTGTACTTTCAATATGGTAACGTCCATCTGTAGTCAGATGACCATAGTTCTGACCTGCTTGGCTAAGATCCGCATCCGTTACACTTTCTGAATAATACGAGAAATATGAAGCGACAGGAGGATTTTGGTTCGTGTTCTTGTCTATTCCCGATGCAACTCCATACGGAGTTCCATTTTCATTAAACACGAATGAGCCGTGCTTGAATGAGTCCCAGTTTTTCTCGACAGCACGTGTAGTGTAACCTGGCTTCGGCATGGAATAAAGGGCTGTTCCGTTGTTGAACGAAAAACCGAGCATTCCGTTAATCGGACTTACCCGCATTGTAACTTCACTTAATTTTCCGTCCGCAGGTCTTATAGCCTTATTATCAGGACTTACTTCCCAAACATCCATATAAAAATCATCCGAAGGAGACGACATATTGTTTATACATGTCTTTTCTCCTTTATTGTAAAGTTTTTGGTTATTGTTAGTGTTGTTTTTAGACGAAAAGCCGTCCTGCCACGTAACAAGGTAGCCCGACTTTACACCCGTTCCAAGTTCGGCAGTTTTAGATACCTCTGGAGAGGTTGCAGTTCCGGCTTCAGTATCGCACAGTCTTGAAACCGTATTGGAATCATTTTTTATGTTGAACCCCTTAACGGAAAGTTTTTTGTCCGTGCGGCAAGGATAATGACCGTTCAATGTCCTTAGCGACAATCCGGTTATATTGTTACTTTCGGCAACCGTAACTTCCGTGATATACGGAACTACGGCAAATTTTATGTTGGTGTTTATTTTCTTTTTAGATTCGTATATCTTGCAAGTCGTACAATCCCTAGGAATTCCTGAATCCGTAGAAAGCGGCCTTGTGCGCTTTACTTCATATGTGTAATTCCCCGATTCAACGCTTTGAACCTTAGAAATTCTTGCGTAATAGGCTGTGTCTGTAAGAGCATCAGTTTTTGTAAAGCATACCAACTGACCTACAAAAAGAAGTTTTGAAATCTTAAACGAATTGTCCGACGGACGCTCAACGGTTTGCTCAACGACTGCTTCCGGTGGCTCAGAAAATACAGTAGAAGAAGATGGCAAAGGAGTATTGGGCTCTGATTTATTGTTCTCATGGTCAATCGCCCTAATAGAAATATTCTTTGAAAGACTACATTCGCCCTGCTCCGTGTCCCACTCAAGAGACCAATCAACATAATGTCCGCTCGTGTTCTGATACTTTGTGGCAACGGAAAGCGTTTTTCCAACTGCCGCAGGCGAAGAACTGATAGCCCAGTTACCCGTAGACGCAGTGTACGATGCGGTGAATGTTGTTCCGGCTGCGGAAATTTCAAGTTCTTTCAACTGCTTGTCGTCCCATGCACTTCCCGAGACAATCACTTTTCCTGAAAGTTCTGTAACGTCGCTTGACTTTATTTCAACATGCCCAGAATCCTTGGAATTATTAAAAAGGCTATTGTCGTCCTTGTTGTTCCAATATAAAGGAAGAATGCTCGCAGTCGGATTTGCCTCATCAGCAATCGCTACCTGAACGGGAACTGTCACCTGTGTATACCAATTGCTTGGAACGTTTCTATCTTTCTGCGTTACCTTTATGGTAAGAAGATTCTTATTCTTCATCTTTCCAAGACCGGCTTCCGTGAATGTCAAAGTAGACTTATCCGAAGAAACCGCAAAATCTGTTCCCAAAGAGAGCACCGTTCCGCCGCAGGAAAGCGCATAGCCGTTGTCCGCAGGACCTGTTCCGCTCGGCTCGAATGAAAGCGTAAGCGAAGAGTAATTTTTCGAAACAAACGTAAACTTTTCGTCCGAAAGTTTTCTTATGTTGCAGTGATGTTCGTTGTCGTTTTCGTCGTAAACGAACTTTTCGCTACTCACTTCTTCGACAAGTCCGATTGCAGGCTTATTCTGCACGCTGCCGTCAAGGTTTACGTCAGTCTTGTACGTAACCGACTTTACCTTGAACGGCTTGTTTTTAACCTGAACGTCTACAGTTTTGCTGAAGGCGTTCATCTGCAGATCCTTCATGCTAAATGTAAGCACTCTTTCGCCATCAGTCACTAGGGAAGAATTAAGGCTTCCTGAAAATCTGTAATAATTTCCCTGCAGTGCTATTATGCTCAAGCTGGAAGTATCCATGGATTCTCCGGCTATTTTCACGGCAATGGAAGTGATATCCACGCCGGAATCGTCGTCCCTGAAAAATCCCTGCACGGAATAATGAGAGGCGCCAACGTTGAACACATTTACGTCCTGTTTGTAAAGAACGCAAAGCCCCTTCTCGTCCGTTACCGAACCGTCTATGGTCATTGTTTTTCCCGAATTGCTTACGCTTGTTATCTTGTAGCCTTTGTCGCCGTAGAAAATCAAAAGACCGACCTTCGCGTTTTTGTGCAACGCATAGCCCGACGTATGGTCGATGTCCGTTACCGTATTGCCGGAGAACTTTGCGTATCCCGACCACAAAGGAAGACCGAAATCGCCTTTAGGGCTTACGTTGTCGCAATGCAGGTAGACTTCCCTGGAAGTCGTGTAATGGAACTGAGAGCCGTCCTGAACCGTTATGGTAAGATTTACATCCTTCAGGGAATTTGTTTTGCTCTTTATAAGAAGAGCGTTGTCTTTAATCTTATAGTTCTTGAATCCCGTTGAACCTGCGCTATGTGTGTTGTCAACCTCAAAATAGGTTTCAAAATTATTTCCGGTAATCTGACCTCCGGAAGTTTTCCATTCAAGCACGCCGCCTGGAACACAATTTCCCCTAAGTCGAATCATCTGGATTCCGGACTCGTCGTAGAGTCTTGCGGTGATATATTTGGAATCTCCCGAAACGTAATCGCCATACCTATATTCTTCGCCGGAAATCTTTATCTCGTCTATCTTAGGAACAGCGGAATCAAGAGTAACCGACACAGGTTCGCTCCAAGAGCCGTACACCCCGTTGGAGTTCTTCGCCCTGACACGAATCGAAACCTCAGCCTTTGAGCCGGTGTTTATAAAATTTTCCGCCTCTATTTTTGTGTTCCAACCTATAGTTCCGTCAACAAGATGCACCACCCAGTCGGAACCGGTTTTTCCGCTCCATTGCACGCTATCTTTACTGCTCCAACTGCGGGCGAACCAATCATCATTGCTTTCCGAAGCGTTTTTTGAGTTTCCGGTAATCTGAATTTCTACGGAAGCCACCTTTACACCAAGATTCGAGTTCTTTATGTCCGCAGAACCTACAATTTGGACTGTTCCGCCCATAGTCTCTCCGTGGGAAGGTGAACTTACCCTTGCACTCGCCTTGTCGCCCGACGGGTCAATCTTTATGTTGAATGTCTTGGTCGCAGTGTTTTTTGCCTTGTCTCCCACGCTTACGGAAATAGGAACCGTCCATATATCCGTGCTGTCTTTAGTTCCATATGCTGTTGTCGCAAATTCGCTTATGTTGGAAAAATCAATGCTCCAGCCGTAAGAAGTTTTTTCGACAGTAACTCCGCTCAACGTGCTAAGATTTTTATTTGCCGTTCCAATCTTGAAAACGGCAGAATCTTTGTTTATTCCGGAAGTGTCGTCGTTGAACGTTCCTATCAAAAGCGACTTACCCGTAAAGTTTTGAGATAAAGTTGACTCATCCATTCCTATTGCAGGAGGAACTGTGTCCTTTACGAACCGGAAAGAGGTCGAATCATCTCCGGTTTCGTTAGAAACTTTTATAGAAATATAGTTTTCGCCTTCGGGAAAAAGACTGAATTGGGTAAGATTAAACGTGAACTGTCCCTCAGGATTATCCGAATCAAAAATCACGTGATCCTTTTTAAGTTCTTCATGGTTAGGCACGCTTGAATCGGTATATTCACGAAACCAAACCGCCTTTTTAAGATTCGATACAGGAGAAGCCACTCTGAACGAAACGTGCGGATGCTCCTTGCAGAATTGGGCATCATTTTTCAGAGGATCTACGGAAACCCTCGGAGCTGACTGAAGGGACTTTACTTCAAAAAGATAATAGTATGTTGTTGACGCAGAGCCGAAATTTCCAAGACTGTCCGCAGCTATGAACTCATGCCCAGGAAGATTTGAAGAATCTTTTCCTTCCACAACAATCCGTTTCCAGCCCGAAGTAACACCCGTCGCCTTTAGAGGAATTGAAAGGGTGTAGTTTTCACCCGTCTTGCTTGAAACAAAATTTGCACTGGAAGGAGGAGGATTTGCATAATCGTACACAACAGTTCTGTTACATTTTTCAAGATCTTTGAAATCTTCCTTATCGTTTCCACTTTTCAAAGAATAAAATATTACTTTTATATCCTTGTGAGTAGCGTTCATTAACGGGGTTGAATCCTTGTTTGGCTTTAGGTCGATGGAAATACTATCCGTTGTGTATTTGACCATATTTGCCCAATCCAATTGGTCGTATTCAACAGGAGTTATGATGCTGGACGAAAACGCAGGAGAAACTCTAGGGTCAAGAGAAAAGATAAATCGATAATTTCCTCCCTTTTTATGTTCCTTAAGATTTTCAAGCGCGTTTTTTGCATCAGGATCAAGCCCTCCAAAGGAAATCATGTTGTGAATTCTTCTGAGTGAACATTTCTCAAGAATGGAATCAACGTCGCTTCGCAGAAAAAACTCTGAAGTTCTGTTTCCGTGTGTGGAAGAAAAATCATTTTCACCATCGTATACACGTGCGGCATCCTCAAGAATTATGGTCGCTTTAAGTTTTCCATCCGCCTGGAAAGCCAGCATCTCATCCGTATAAAGAAAATCCGCTCCCCCATCATTTTTATATGGAAAGGAAACGTCAATGTTAAATCCAGGATTTGCACGCACAAAAGAGTTTTTTCCGTCTATAGAAACCTCTATCTTGTCGATGTTGTGGGTGTCCGCAGCCTGTCCAAGGACTTTAAAAACAGCACCGTATTTATCAAAATCATTCTCAGGGTCGCCGGCCTTAATGATTCCGGAAGGACGGTTCACTACGAACAAAGGCGGAGTGTTGTCTATCTCAAAAAGGGTTTCAGCCGCAACAGCCATGTCGGTGTTGTCGGTGGCTATTACAGCAACAGAATACTTCCCGTCCTTTAGAGAAGCCTTAGGAATTTTTACGCTCCATTCCGGTTTTACTTCAATATCGAATACTCTGACGTTAGAAGAATCTTCAGTATCCGTGAAGACTGCCTTTATGTTTTTTATGTAACCGTCATCCTTTGCGCTTCCCCGAAGAACAAAATCTTCCCGAATCACGGCGGCTTTTGGAGGGTAGTCAACAATTACTTCCGGCGGAAGAAAGTTCGGCTTTGATCCCAAACCAATCTCACAAGAAATGACAAGCATCAAAGATACAAGACAACAAGAAAATAGAAATACCCTTTTTAACATAAAAGCCTCCTACAAAAGCTGCCGCATACGGCTCAGCATTCACCAAATATTTTTGCAATCAAGTGAATATACACGATGCCGCTAAAAAGGTGCTAGATGCCCTGCTCAGGACAATCCATCATCCTAAATCAATTCCGCACCTCTAACCGGAACAGATTCAGGCACATGATTAGCGTGTATTTTTGAATCTTAATTTAGGTTTCGCAAAAAAGCGCAAAAACCCAATATTAGTAAAACAAAAATACATAAAATCGTGTTATTATGTTTTAAATTTGAGAATAAGTCAACGGGGAAAAATCGGACGGTTCAGGGCGAACGAGCGGCGGGAAAAACGAGTCTTGTAGACTTTCATTTTTCCTCCGCCGCTCTTACGCCATATACGATATTTATAAAAATTAGAAAACTCGATACTCGGATTATCTATTTTTTGTAGTTTCGTTTTACTTTTAATGTAGTTGTCATCTCAAGAGGTTTTTCAAGAACTTCGATTCTTGTAATCCTCTGGTAAGGCTGCAGACGTTTATTAACCTTTTCCACAACAGCCTGAATTTCGACCTTTACCATGTTTTTGGAAAGCATTCCGGTATCCTCTCTGGAAATGTTCAGCCGTTTGAAAAGTTCGTCGCTTGGATAGATCAGAGCCTCAAGTTCCTCGGATTCTGTTTTCTTGTCCGCTATGTAGCCTTGGACGGTAATCTGCTGGATGTCGCCTTCCAGCTGGAACGAATCTTCAATCTCTTCAGGATACACGTTTTTTCCGCCTTCAGTTACTATCATATTTTTGCTGCGCCCCGAAAGCATGAGGTAGTTTTCCTTGTCAAGCCAGCCGAGGTCTCCCGTCTTGAACCAGCCGTCCTCGGTGAAAACCTTTGCGGTCTCTTCGGGCATTTTGTAATACCCTTGCATGACCATCGACCCCTTGACGAATATTTCCCCTATTCCATCCTGATTCGGCTCGTCGATTTTCATTTCCATGTAGTCCACAAAATATCGACCGACGCTTTCTATCTTGAAATGCTCAACGGGATTCAAGGCGATTATCGGGGAAGTCTCCGTAAGCCCGTACCCTTGGACAAAATCTATTCCCATCTGGTTGTAGAATTTGAAAACGCTTTTTGCAAGAGGTCCGCCGCCGCAGATTGCGATTCGTATCGTTCCTATGCTTGCCTTGTCAAGTATTGATTTGAAAAGACCTTTGAATGGACTCACGCCGAACGCCTTTTTGAAAAAATACGAGAAATTCATAAGAAATCTCAAAATTCCGTAGACAATAGGACCTTTTGCCTTCATCCCCCTGATGATTCCGGCTGCCAGCTTGTTGAACAGCATGGGAACACCAAGGAGCATAGTTATTTTTCCTTCCTTCAGTTCCTTCATCATTTTTGTGACAGCCATGCTTCTTGCAAACACGATTTCTGCACCAACAGAAATCGCCTCAAGGAATACGGCAAGCATCGTGTACGCATGATGAATCGGAAGCAGGGCGTAAAAAACGTCCGTAGGAAGAATTTGCATATGAGTTTGCGCTATGTAGGTGTCGCTAACAAGATTCCTGTGGGAAAGCATAACGCCCTTTGGAATGCCTGTCGTTCCGCTGGTAAAAAGGATTGCGGCTGTCTCGTCAATATCACAAGATTCGATTTTTTGGGTCGGTTGCGAAGGAAAATTAAAAACGTATTTTTCCCCCTGTTTGGGATTTAGAGAATATACAGCGTACGGAGTATTTTTTTCTGCAAAATAGGAATATTTTTCATCGTCCACAAAGAAAAATTTAGGTTCAGCCCTTTCAAGAAGATTATCCAGTTCTTCAAAATGCAAGGCAAAATCGAGAGGACATACCGTAGCGCCTGCATAAAGAGAAGCGATGTAAACCATAGCCCACTCCGGAGAGTTCTTTCCGGAAACGGCAATTCTGTCTCCGTGCCGCACACCGTTAGCACTAAGCCAAGAGGCTATATTAAGCACGCTTTCCAAAGCCTGTCTGTAAGTCCAACTTCTCTTTGCGCCGTTCTCGCCTTCAAAATCCGTGAAGCACGGTCTATCGGGAAAGCGTTTTACAGTGATATTGAACATTTCAGGAACTGTAGGCCAGTCGCCGTTAAAATCCTTTCCCTTGAAAGCATTCAAAAACGAAATCGAATCATAGGGCTTATATTTTGCCATTTTTGTATCTCCATAATCAAAACAGTAAAGCAATTATATCACCTAAAAAACGATAATTATAGTCTTTTTTTCATTTGCAGAACTGAGCGGCGTTTTTTATTATGAAAATACAATATAAAAAACGGAAACTCATGCTACAAAACAAAAAGAAAAATGAAAAAAAAATACAGAAAACGGCGAATTTTCAGGACTTCATTTTTACCTGAAATCTGCGGATTTTTACATATTTTAGACTTTTATTGCAGCGCTATCGTATCGTTGTTGCGCAGTTAATTTAAAAACTTCAGAAAACAAAAGTTCTTCTGAAGTTTTTATAATTTTTTACATTATTATTAAATAAAACTATAAAATGATAAAAATCCTCTTTTTTAGATAACAACCGGAATATAAGCAAAAATTACTTTTCCGTAGATTTTTATTTTA
>ERZ772957.1738-NODE-1738-length-13518-cov-4.178118_pt1 | contig 13518 bp, 12 predicted proteins | sample MGYA00580682_ERZ772957 | MGnify/ENA primary metagenome ERZ772957 (study PRJEB29015, sample SAMEA2737921) | human oral metagenome | biome: human oral; feature: human-associated habitat; material: dental | place: China | collected 2025 ...
AGGGCGCCGCCGCCAGCCCCGCGGCCGCGGGCGACTGGAGCTCGGGGCCCCCCAGGGCGTTTCCGACGATCCCGATCACGAAGGGGATGACGAAGCCGCTGACCAGATAGATCGTCGCGATCTGCGGCCCCAGCATCGCATAGGCCAGGATGACCGCCGCCGGGTTGATGACCGGTGTCGCCACCAGAAACGCCAGCGTCGGGCCGAGATAGGCCCCGGAGTAGTACAGGCCGAGGGAGAGCGGCACCACCCCGCAGCTGCAGATGGGGAGCAGCATCCCGGAGACCGTCGCCTTGACGATGGAGGACAGTTTCTTGTTGCCGAGCGACCGCTGCAGCGTCTCCGGGCGCAAAACGGCGTGCAGGACGCCGCAAAACAGGAAGCTCAGGATCAGCCACGGTCCGCTGGTCTCCAGCATCCCCCAGGAGTATTGGCAGAACTGCCAGCCGTATTGAAGGAAGAGCCTCATAGCTCCTCGCCGATAGCTTCCGATACGACCCTCTCGATGGTACGGCGGTTCAGGTCCTCGTAGCGGTCCTTTCCATCGACGATCATCGTGCCGCGGGTGATGGGACCGTACTTGGGCAGGTAGTCGAAATCCTTTCCGGCATAATAGATTTTGAGGTCGATCTTCTCCGGAAAACGCTTTTGCAGTTCGTTGAGGACGTCCACATGGCCGTCGCAGCACGGACACGTATTGATAAACTCGACCTTCGTCATGGCGAGCCACCTCCATAAGACATCAAGACCAAGAGATATTCGTATCTGTTTGCGCTCGAAAACTGCGAAAACGGAATAAAAACGGACAGGGGGAACGAGAGAGACCGTAAAGGGAAGGAGACGAAAAAGGAGAGGTCGCTCCGGGCGGCCTCTCCTCAAATAAAGACGACGACGGCGCGCAAAGCGGGCGCGTCAGACTTCGATCGAATCCCGATCAAACTTTGAAGAGCTCGGCCCGAACGGACGACTCCGAAGGAATCCCCTCACGGCATGCATCCCGTGCATCCAAACCACTTCCTCAGGTGAATCTGCACTGCCGCATTCGGGGCTCCCCTCCTCTCCTCGAAAAAAAAACGTCGTTGGGCCTCTCGCGGTGTTTATACCCCATCGCCGGCGGAATGTCAACCGGCGCGGGGAGCGGCCCATCAGACCCTACCCTTTCTTCGACATGCTCTCCAGGAAACGCCGCAGACGGGGATTGGGGTCGGACCATATCTCCTCCGGGGCCCCGATCGCCGCGATACGGCCCTCGTTCATGAAGGCGATGCGCGTCGAGACCTGCCGCGCGAACTCCAGCTCGTGGGTGACGATGAGCATCGTGTGCCTCTTATCGGCGAGCAGCCGGATGACGTCCAGGACCTCCCGAACGCGTTCCGGGTCCAGCGACGAGGTCGGCTCGTCGAAGAGCATGATGGGGGCGTGGACCGCCAGGGCGCGTCCTATCCCGATCCGCTGGGCCTCCCCGCCGCTCAGCTGGACGGGGTAGGCGTCGGCCTTGTCCTCCATCCCCACGAGCGCAAGGATCCGCGCGGCCTCCTCCCCGGCATCCCCGCAGGGCATACGCTGCACCGTGACCATCGGCTCCAGGATGTTCTCCAAGGCGGTCTTGTTGACGAAAAGGTTGTGGCTCTGGAAGACCATCGAGAAGGATCGCCGCAGGCGGTGCAGGGACGCCCTTCCCAGATGCCGGAGGTCGAAGGGGGGAGCCTCGTCGATGCGGAGCGTCCCCTCGTCGGCCCGCTCCAGCCCGATGAGACAGCGCAGCAGGGTCGACTTCCCCGTCCCGCTCGGCCCCAGGAAGGAGAGCACCTCCCCGTCCCGGACCTCGAGGTCTATCCCATCCAGCACCCTTTGTTCTCCAAACGATTTCCTCAGTCGGGATATCTGAAGCATGCAGCCCCTCCTAACGCCGGTACGCGCGGCCCATCCGAAGTTCCAGGCGGCGCTGCACGCGGGTTGCAAACGTGATGATGAGCCAGTACACCAGCATGGCGGCCGCATACCCCTCGAAGTAGCGCAGGCCGACGGCGCTCTTCATCTTCGCGACGGCCATCAGGTCCACGACCCCGACGGTGAAGACGACCGACGAGCCCTTGATCGTGTCGATCAGGTTGTTCGAGAGCGGGGGAATCGCGATCCGCAGCGCCTGCGGAAGGACGATGCGCCGCATCAGCTGTCCCTCCGTCATGCCGATGGTCAGGGCTGCCTCCCTCTGCCCGTCGGGGACGGCGTTCAGGGCCCCGCGCAGGGTCTCCGACATGTAGGCGCCCATGTTCAAGGCGAGGCTTACGACCCCGGCCCAATACGAGCTCAGGCTCCGGAATGCCGGGAAGAGCACCGGCATCCCGAAGTACAGAAAGAACATCTGCGCGATCAGGGGCGTTCCCCGGAAGATCGACAGGTAGACGCGCGACGGGCCCTTCAGGAAAGGTATATCATAGTAGTCGATCATGGCGACGGCAAAGGCCAGCACCAGCGCTCCCAGAAACGACAGGAACGATATGCAGAGCGTCTGCCAGACTCCCCACGGCATGGCCATGAGGATATCGAGAAAAACCTGGAGGTCGAATCTCATCGGCGTCCCCTCCCCGTCGGCACGACGAACGAAAGCGCAGGTTTCGGAGCTTCGGTCCGTGCCATCCCGTCAGTCCGCGGAGGAGGCTCGCGCCTCGCGCCGGAACGCGAACCCCGTGGCGGCGTAGAGGATGGCGAAGAGCGGCGAGAACAGGCTCAGAAAGACGTAGGGGATGAAGGAGGCGTCGACGGAGAGCGCTCCCATCAGGAACAGGGCCGGGATCCCCCACGGGACGAGCACACTTCCCAGGGTGCCTGCGTCCTCCAGGGTCCTCGAGAGGACCTCGGGAGCGATGCCCATCCGGTCGAAAACGGGCTTGAAGGTCTTTCCCGGGAGGATGATCGCCAGCATCATGTTGCCCGTCACCCCCAGGGTCGCGTAGCAGGCGGCGATCGTCGAGAGGATCAGCCCCAGGGCCCCTTTCACGCGGTGCATCAGGGCCTCGATGATGACCGAGAGCACGCGGCTCTGCTCCAGAAGGCCCCCCATGGCCATGGCCCCGATGAGCATGATGAGCGTCCCCGACATCATGTCGATTCCACCACGGGAGAGGATTTTATCCACCATGGCGACCCCCGTGGCGCTGCTGTATCCATGCATGGAGGCCGCCAGGAGGGCCTTGAACCCCAGACCCTGAGAGAACGCGGCGCAGAGGCCGCTGCAGCAGATCCCCAGCGTCAGGGTCGCCAGCGCGGGGACCCTGAGCACCGACAGCAGGATCACGAGGACGGCGGGAATCAGCGTGACGGCGCCGAGCGAGAAGGTGCCCGCCAGGGTCGACCGGATCTCGTTCACCGTCTCCCAATTCACCTGGCCCGCCCCATAGTCCCTTCCGATGAACCAATAAAGCCCGAAGGAGATCACGGCGGCGGGGACCGTCGTCCAGAGCATGGACCCGATGTGCTTGAAGAGGTCGGTCCCGGCTATGGCCGGAGCGACGTTCGTCGTGTCCGACAGGGGGGACATCTTGTCGCCGAAGAAGGCGCCCGAGGCGATGGCCCCCGCCGTCATGGCCGACGGGACGCCGAGGCCGAGGCCGATGCTCATCAGGGCCAGGCCGACCGTGCCGATCGTCCCGAAGGAGGTCCCCGTGGCGAGGGACGTGATGCAGCAGATCACGAAGGTCACGGGGAGGAACATCTCGGGATAGATCAGGTGCAGCCCGTAATAGATGATCGTCGGCACAGTCCCGCCCACGATCCACAGGCCGATCAGCATTCCAACCAAAATGATGATGCAGACGGCCGCCAGGCTCTGCGATATCCCTTGGACAATGCCCTGCTGGACGCTCCTCCACGAGCTGCCGAGCAGCAGCGAGACGCAGGCCGCCGCCATGGCCCCCATGGCCAGCGGGGCCGTCATGCCCACCTTCTGTCGAATACCGACCACGATCACCGCGATCACGAAGGCGAGAGCCCAGACCGCCTGGGTCAGGGAGGGCATCCGCTGATGCCGCCGTTCCGATTCCACCATTTTCTGCATCCGTCCTTTCCGAGACAAGGCTCCAAGACAAAATTCCGTCAAAATTTCAAGACGAGGCTCGATATCGAAAAACGCTTCCCGTCCCCGCAAGCCCTCCCTTTATTCGATCCGCCTCACGGTTACCAGGGTCTGGGAACTGTTGGCCGTCACCGCCGGGTCCCGCGCGTGCTCCCCCAGGGGATAGAGGTTGTTGGGGTTGGCCCCGCCGTCGAACAGGCTGTAGCCCGGAAGCCCCAGCTCCTCGCACCCCTGCCAGAAGCCGTGCAGGATCATGACCGTATCCCTGCGGATATCCTCGGTGACCCTGGCCCGGACCTCCATCGTCCCGTGAGGGGAACGCACCTCCACCCTGTCGCCGTCGGCAACGCCGCAGCTCCGCGCCGTCTCGGGGTGAATCTCGAGCTCCGGCTCCGGCGCCATCCTCCGCAGTGATGGGACGTTCCGCAGCCAGCTCGAGTTGTACATCACGGACCCGTGATGATCGGACAGGATCAGGGGGAACCGCTCCGCCAGGTCCGGCGTCGCCGTAACCCCCTCGGGGACCTCCCGCCACTCCGGGAGGGGCGAGAGCCCCGCGGCCTCGAACTCCTCGTTGTAGAGCGCGACCTTCCCCCTGGGGAGATAGGGCGATCGGTCCAGCCTAGGGCCGACGGCGCCAAAGAATTCCCCGTACCTCTCGTAGGTCCGTGGCAGAACGGCTCCCGAGACCCCAAAGGGATGTTTCCTCAGCTCGGCCATCGTCAACCCCGTGGACTCCAGCTGCTCGTCGAAGCTCCGCTCGACGTCCCCGTTCCAGAAGAGGCCGGGGTATCCCAGCCGGCACCCCAGCTGAACCCAGAAGTCGGTGTCGGACCCATAGTCCCCCAGAGGCCCCACCGCACGGGTGGGAGCCATCAGCCAGGGGCCCCACGACACCAGGGAGCACTCGCACTCCAGGAAGGTGGCCACGGGAATCACCAGGTCGGCGTACTCCATCTCCGCCGTCTCCATCACGTCCACCACGACGAAGAACCCCACCTTCTCCAGGGCGGCCCGGGTCGTCTTGGCCCCCCTGCCGCTCGCCAGGGGCTGAGTCCCCGCGGCGATCAGGGTGCGGATCGGATAGGGCTTCTCCGTGAGGATACTGTCGAGAATCCCCTTGTAGGAGGAGGCCAGCCCCAGCTCCCACGGCTGGAGGCCGAGGGGCATCTCCGGCGCCACCAGACGTGAGGCCAGTTCCTCCGTGATCCGCTCCTTCAGCTCGATGTTCTTCAGCGCGGGCATCGAGAACCGGGGCGGCCACAAGTTGCCTCCCGGCCTCTCCAGGTGTCCCGTCAGGGCGATCAGCATGGCGACGGCCCGGGCGGCGTCGCTGCAGCCGGGCGCGTGCTCGATGCCGTTGCCCAGGTCGATGGCCGCCCGGGGCGTCGATGCGTAACGCCGAGCCACCTCGCGGATTTGTCCGGCCGGGACCCCCGTGATGCCCTCCGCCCATTGGGGCGTGTACTGCCGCACGTGTTCCGCGAGCTCCTCGAACCCGAAGCACCAATCCCTCACGAAACCCCGATCGTAAAGCTCCTCGCCGATCACCACGTGCAGCATGGACAGGGCCAGGGCCGCGTCCGTCCCGGGACGGAGCGCCAGCCATTCGTCGGAAAAACGGCCCTCCCCGCCTTGAGTGGGTTTGATCACCACCACGCGCATGCCCCGCCGCCTGGCCTCCGTCAGGGCACGCAGCGCCCCCATCGGCGCACTGGCGCAGGTGGGGCTCCGTCCCCAGAGCAGCATCAGGTCGGCCTGGGCGTAGTCCGCGACCGGAGGGCGATGGCCGCCCAGGGTGTAGGTGAAGGGCATGCTCCGCTGAACGTAGCAGATGCCGCTGTGACCGTAATTTGGGCTCCCGTGGGCCATCAGGAGGCGCATCATGTACCCGCAGTAGCTGCGCCTGGCCGGCGAGAGCACGGCCAGGGACTCCGCCCCGTAGCGTTTCTTCTCGTCCAGCAGGCGCTCCGCCAGAAGGTCGAGCGCCTCCCTCCAGGGAATCGGGACCCAGGGCGCTCCCCTGCGCCCTCCCTGCCGCACCAAGGCGGATTTCAGCCGCTGCGGGGAATAAAGCCATTCGGGGGCCGCATGGGCTCGGGCGCAGAGGCTGCCTCGGTTGTGAGGGGCCTCCTTCATCCCCTCCAGGCCAAACAAGCGCCCCTCTCGCACCAGGGCTATCGCCCCGCAGCCGGTATCCTGGCCACACATGCGGCATACGGTAGGGATCCTCACGATCTCCACCGGGCCCCGGGTCGGCAGAAGCCCGGCCCTCCGCGACGTCTCCCCGGCACTTCCGGCCCCGAGGCGGAGCGTGCGGGATTCCATCCTCGCCTCGCCCATGCCGCCGGAGGGGGCTTATTGCCCCTTCTTGATGGAAAGGTCGACGCCGAGCCACCTCTCGGTCAGGCGTCCGATCGTCCCATCCGCGAGCATCGCCCCGATGGCCTCGTTCACCTTTTCAACCCGCGAAGCCATAGCTTTGTCGTCCTTGCGGAAGGCGACCCCGACGCTTCGCTCCGAGAGGTTCCCGGGCAGCTGGCGCAGAGAGAGCTTCATCTGTCTCATATCGTAGTGTTCCTGAGCCACCGAGGTCAGGTGCACGTCGACGCGTCCCATGGCGACATCCATGATCCCAGAGGTCCCGTCCCCATAGACCTTGGGAGTATACTTCCTCCCCTGCTCGATCAGGGCATTCAACTCCAGCTGGCCCTGCGCGCCGTCCTCGACCGCGACGGCCTTTCCCTCGAGCTCCTCCACGGACTGGATGGGGCTGTTCTCCGCGACGAAGAAGCCCAGCGGGTCCACGGCGTACGGCACGGAAAAGTCGAACTTCTCCTGCCTCTGCGGCGTAATCCCCATGAAGCAGGAGACGGCGTCCGCACGCCCCGATTCCAAAGCACCAAATAGGCCGCTGAAAACGGAAGTTTCAAGATGAACTTCCAAGCCCGTACGCTTGGCGAGCTCCTCCCAGAGATCCACCTCAAAACCGACGTGCTTGCTCCCCTCGAAATAGCTGTATGGCGTAATGGTATTTGTCGTGATGACAATTATCTTGTTCTCGCCCTGCGGATCGGCCGCAGCCGCCCGAAGCCCCGCCCCGCAGAACATGAACCCCAACACGGCTGCCGCCGCAAAAAATTTCACCCATCCCGTTTTTTTGATGTTCACAATGGTTTCCTCCGTAGTATTTTTGATTGAGTCCATCTTGAAAGACCACAAGGGTCTCCTCCCAAACCCGAGGGGAAACACCTGCGCTTCCATAACGTCTCGACACGCGACACAGGTGTCCGTTCGGGCCGAAACGACCGACGGATACCGTGCGGGACAAACGCCTGCATCGTGACGTGGCGATCCAAAGGGGGACACGCCCTCCTCTCCTGCGGAAAGAAGGGCAGAAATCCACGGCAAAAATTATCGGGAAAAGGGATCAGATGGAGGCGGGAGAAGTTCCGGACTCCCTCGTGCGTCCCGACCCGGACCGCGGCAAAAATGCATCACGTGCATCACCGGGGGCGCATCACGTCTCGGGACGGCGCATGGGGAATCCTCCTTTCTCATGAAATCTTCCGGCGGGCTCTCCGCCGGAGGAAGGCGACGGGAAAACTCTATCAGAAGCCGGGCCGGTCTGTCAATTCATCGGGCACGGCGCCGGCGGAAAAACATAGGGGGCTCGCACCATGCGTTCCCATCCCGCCCGGCGGCCTCGGACGCTCGCCGTCCTCTCCGGCCCCGACGAAAACAGGGAAGGATAGAGCGATGCGTAAGGCGGAGCAGGGGCTGCGGCGCTCGATACCCAAAGTACCGAAAAGCACGGATCAGGCTTCCATCTTCGAAAAGGGTGCAGACGCCTGGGGCAATCCCGCGAGACAATGCCCGATAAAAGAAAAACGACACGGGAAAAGAGGCTGAGGGGCTTCGTGCCTCAGGGACAAGCAAGGATACAAGCCACCAAGGGGATCGCATATATGCTCCGGCAGGAGGAGCGAAAGGAAGCCGATCAGGAGGGCGAGGAGGATCGGGAATCGCTTTTTCCGATGCGCCCCCGTCGGAAGCGTTGCGGGTGGATTATCCTGCGACGAGGCATTTCATCTTTCGAGGTCTTTTGGCGCTTTTATCTGATTCCTTTGCGGAACGGGTTCCACGGATTTTATCCGAGCGTCGGCATAACGGATGAGAAGAACTTCTCCCACGGTGGGTTTGGCTCCGTCGGGGAAATCCTCCAGGGCGTGGATACAGACAGCCCGGGCGGAGAACCGCTGGACGGCGTGGGTCTTTGTAACAGCCAGGATTTCACCCTTGTAACAGCGTTCCCCTTTCGCTCTGGGACGGAAGACCTGTCCTTCATCACCAACCAGCTTCCGGGCTTCCAGCTTGGCGGCTGCGCGCTCCGGGAATACGGCTTTTTCCTGGAGCTCCTTGAAGTTTCCTATCACTGCATTCAGGTTGGATATTCTGGCGTTGAAGAAGTCCACTTCCTCCTGTGTCCGAAAGTTCTTTTTGGATGCCTCGAGATAGCGTTTCTGATCGGACACGAATCTTTCGTAGGGTTCTCCGCTGGACAATTCCGGTATCCCATGGATGAATACCTTTTCGAGCTGCGCCCTGTAGGCTGGTGCGTCCATCACAAAGCGCACCCCCTGCTCCGCCGCGCTGCTCTTAAGGAGCTGCCGGTTCAGCTCGTCGATTCTGTCCGGCCGTCTGGTCTGATCCAAGGCGATGCACTGCCGCTCGAGGCGGATAGCGTGCATCACGTCGCCATCCTGAGCGGCTTCGCGGAGAAGAATGGACATTTCACGGAGTGCATCGTTGAACTCCGTGCGCTCCTCGTTCTCGGCGACAGTCTCAAAAATCGAGAGAACGTGATCGAAACGTTCTTCGCGTTCAGAAAGGATATCAGTATTCAAGCCATTCTTTTCCATAAGCCGCCACTGCGTCATCTAAGTTGTGACCGGATCTCTTGAGCCTTTCAATACCCCAGTCAGCTTTGAGAACCCTTGCTCGCGGCAGCGACAAAGGAATCTGAAAAGCGAGTTTGCCTGCAAGCTCCATATCACCAACTCTAACAGCAGCCGAAACTTGTTTTGCAATCTCCTTCCGTCGCTCATCGGACATCGTGGAGACAAAGGACGACTTGAAGTTCGACATAAAGCGCACCTCCCCAAACAGTTAAACCGCTTGTACAGACGGATTTTATCACAGTTTCAAAAGTAACCTCGCAGGCCGGATCAGGCCCGGGGATACCGGGCCGAAACAGCGGGATCCATAGCCCCGCTTGTTTTCCGGCTTCTTGGGAAGCCGCGTCCCGGGGCGGCATGTTCCGTCAATCCAAATCTCCGGTCCTGGTGTACAATAGCGATAAGCCCCAAACGGAAGGAGGAAGAGCCATGGCCGTATTCACATGACGCGTTTCGCATTCGCTGCACGGTGTGCACGTGTGCGCCACAGCGGGCGCTGCGAATCCGGCTTCCCGTCCCCGGCTCCTTCCTCAGAACAGGCTCCCTTCCCTGTAGCCCGACAGCCGGATCCTCGCACGGGCGGTCTCGTCCAACAAGGACAAAACCCCGCCGACATCCCCTCTGTACTCGGCCTTCGTTCCCCGAAGGCGGAGGCTGTGGCTCATCCGTACCCTGTCGTCCCTCACGCCGGCCGTCCCTTGGGACAGCCTCTGCCGGCAGGAAGGACGCTCTTTGTCATCCGTCCCGCTCTCGGGACGGGCGGTTCCGTTTGGAGGTATTCCGCATGAGTGAAACGAAAAACGTACAAGACGCCGTCCATGAGCCCGGACAGCCGGGTAAGGCAGGCAAAAAATACGCCGGAAAGGCCGCCCTTTTGATCCTGCTGGCCGCGGCGGTCGGGGCCTACTTCGTCTGGCCGCCGTACAAGAGCGTCATCGACTCCATCTTCGCCGCCTTCGCAACCGGCGACTTCGCGGCGGTGCGCAGCTTCGTCGAGCGTTACGGGACCATGGCCGCAACGGTCTCCTTTTTCCTGATGGTCTTCCAGTCCATCGTGGCGCCGCTCCCGGCCTTCCTGATCACCTTCGCCAACGCCAACCTCTTCGGCTGGTGGCGCGGCGCCATCCTGTCCTGGTCCAGCGCCATGGCCGGCGCTGCGGTTTGCTTCACCATCGCCCGCATCCTCGGCCGCGACGTCGTAGAAAAGCTCTCCAGCAAGACCGGCCTGCGCTCCATCGACGCCTTCTTCGAGCGGCACGGGGCCCAGAGCATCCTCATCGCCCGTCTCCTGCCGTTCATCTCGTTCGACATCGTCAGCTACGCGGCGGGCCTGACCTCCATGGACTTCTGGCCCTTCTTCATCGCCACGGGCGTCGGCCAGCTTCCGGCGACAATCGTCTACTCCTACGTCGGAGGGATGCTGACGGGCGGGGCCAAGCTCTTCGTCACAGGACTCCTGATCCTCTTCGCGCTCTCGATCCTGATCGTCGTGATCAAACAGGTCTACACGGAGAGGAAGGCGCGTCCCACTCGGAATGCAGGATGAAGCGGTACACAAAACCGCTGATCCTGCTTTCGCTCATGGCCGCCATCGTGCTGCTGGACCGGTACTACGGCTGGTCGAATTTTCTGTCGGGGCCAGGCGGCCTGGAGGCCCTGAGGGAAGCGGTGCGACGGGACGTCCTGACGGCCTCCCTGATTTACCTCGCAGCGACGACGGTGGCCTGCGTCCTTCTGGCCCTACCGGGGGTGACCTTCGCGATCATCGCCGGGCTCCTCTTCGGTCCTCTCCTGGGCGCCGTCCTCTGCCTGGCCGCGGCGACCCTGGGGGCGGTCCTGGCCTTCCTGGCCGGCCGCTATTTCCTCAGGGACGCCGTCGCCCCTTGGGTGGAACGCAACCGGTACCTGAAGCGCGTCCTGTTCGAGGACGTCGGCCGCAGCGGTGTCGTGCTCCTGATGATCACCCGGCTGGTGCCGCTGTTCCCCTACAACCTCCAGAACTTCGCCTACGGGATCACGGGCATCGGACTCTGGCCCTACACCCTTTACACAGCGCTCTTTCTGGCGCCTGGCGTGACCTTCTTCACCCTCGGGGCCGCGGGGCTGGGGGACGCGGAGAACCGGCGCTTCTACCTGCTCCTGGCCGGGGCGCTGGCCGTCCTCGTCACGGCGGCGGGGCTCTATCTGAGAAAACGTTATGTGACGGAGCCGGACGGGCGCGCCTACAAGGAGGGCGGCATTCACCCCGAGATCCAGGGCAACCAACATGAAAGCCAGCATGGAGGCCGAGAGGACATCGGATAAAAAACGATTTTATCTTCAAAGCTTTGCACTATTTTAAATTCAAGGAGGTTTTCTTCACAATGAAGGGCAAGTCGATCTTTTTTGCGGTAGTGGTCATCGCCGTCGCCGCCATCGCCATGGCGGTCTACCTTCCCCGTTACAAGGCCGAGAGGGAGGGGGCAGGCCTGCCCATCGAGGTCAATAAGGAGAAGGGCGAGGTCGTCGTCCCCGCAGAGGTCAACGGCAAATATTTCACCAACCCGACCCGCCACGGTGTGGTCTTCGCCGGCGGCTCCAACGGGGAGAAGTCGGTCCTGCGCGGACTTGCCAACGAGGCAGCCTTCCATCAGGCGCTCTTGGACATCGGGGCCAAGGCGGGGGAGAACATGACGATGCAGGACATGCAGGCCAAGGCCAGCAAGGACGGGAAAGCGGTGGAGGGCGACAGGCTCGATGTGTTCCTGACCTGGGAGGGATCCGACAGGGAGATCCCCTTCGCCGATGCGATCCGAACCGGGAAGCCAGAGGACATGCGCCCCATGGACATCCGGTTCGGGGGCAACCTGGACAACGCTAGGACGTTCCACACCGGCTGTATCCTGTGCCTCGACAGCTGTGCTGTCGGCATCACCAGCAACGCCTCCTACCCCTCCGGGACGACGCAGGGCGACGAGGTCCGGTTCTTCGGCAACGACAAGGTGCTGCCTCCGGACGGGACCCGCGTCTCCGTCATCTTCCGAAGGGTGCCCTAGGGAAAACTCCCCATGCCCTGTTTCGCGGCCCTGTACAACGCCTTCCTCTGGAGCATGGTCCTCTGCATCCTGCTCTTTCAAAACCTTTGGCTGGAGATGCGGGTCAACCTCGGGGTGGCCTTCTTCGCGCTCTGGGCCCTCCTCTTCCTGCTCATGGCGGGGACCCGCCCTTTGCGCCGTGTGTTCGGGTCCCTCGCGGGGGCGACGTTCAGCCTGATCGCCGTCCCCTTGCTCTGCTGGCTCCTGCTCGGGACGGAACGCATCCTTTCCGTGCCCGCCTCCATCGTCCGTGAGGGGCTGATGCAGTATCGTCTGCCGCTCGATACGATCAACCTGGCGCTCGGGGCCGCGACCATCCTTGGATGGTTGCTGATCGCCCTTGCACCGCGACGCACCCGATGACGAGCTCCCGCCCGTTTCATCGCACCATGCGCTTTCACCAGCGCCTGGCCTTCTCGCCCCTCTTCTGCCGCGCCGTCGGGGCGGACGGTACCGGCGGAACGAAAAAGGGACGGGCGAAACGCGTCTTCTTCCCGGGGTGCAGCCTCTCGGCCTACGCCCCGGGACACGTCCTGGCGGCATGGCAGTACCTGCGCGAACGCATGGAGGGCGTCGGCGCGCTTCTCAAGTGCTGCGGGAAGCCGCTGAAGCTCATGGCCATGACCGGGGAGTTCCGGAGGCGATTCGACACGGTGCGGCGCGACCTCGACCTCATGGGGGCGGAGGAGGTGATCGTGGCCTGCCAGAACTGTTACTCCATCCTCCGGCATTTCGACGAGGGCCGGCGGGTGCGCTCGTTCTGGACTATTCTGGCGGAGATGGGGCTCCCCGAGGGGAGCCATGGCAGTGTGCGCGGCCTCGAGGTCTCGGTCCAGGATTCCTGCGTCACCCGGGGCGTCCCGGAGATCTACGACGGCGTGCGCACCGTCCTCGGGGAGCTGGGGGCCACGGTCCGCGAGATGGAATATACCCGGGACCGGGCGCGCTGCTGTGGCTGCGCCCCGATGATCGCGGCGGGCGACGCCGGGCTGGGATACGAGGCCATGAAAAAACGCGCGGCGGAGTCGCCGTGCGGGACGGTCGTCTCCTACTGCGCGTCGTGCCGCTCGGCCATGCGGACGGGCGGGCGGGAGAGCCTGCACCTCCTGGATCTGGTCCTCGGAGGAGACTGGACGGGCCGCCCCACGCCCCCGCCGGACCGATCGCTTCGGAGCTGGCTCAACCGCTGGAGGACGAGGCAGCGTCTAGGAAAACTCGTCTGCCGGTGAGCCCGCTTCCCGACTTGATTTCGTAACTGGATTTTTATCGCACGATCACGACACGAGGAGGTGATGAACTTTCCCGACAAAACTGGAAGTAGTTTACCATCCCTGGTAGCACTTCCACATTATACCAATTTGCGTCTAAAGGGAAAGAAAGGCCCCCTTGCAAGGGGGGCTGCCCCGAAGGG
>ERZ772957.1739-NODE-1739-length-13509-cov-4.209826_pt1 | contig 13509 bp, 7 predicted proteins | sample MGYA00580682_ERZ772957 | MGnify/ENA primary metagenome ERZ772957 (study PRJEB29015, sample SAMEA2737921) | human oral metagenome | biome: human oral; feature: human-associated habitat; material: dental | place: China | collected 2025 ...
ATAAAGTGACACTTGATGGTAACGACGTTACTCCTTCAAGTGGTCAATACTTTGTTACGTTGACCGCTGGCTGTGTTGTTGACATTAAAGCCGATTATCCAGACGTATCTTATCCAGTGAAGTTCAACTTTTCTAACGAGGCTGCGAAGGGTGTTATCTCAAAGGTAATGGCTGATGGTGTGGAAGTTAAGAACTACAATGACGCTGATTTCAAGCTGAAAGCTGGCACCAAGCTATCATTGAAATTCGACCAAAGCAACTATGCTTTAGATGCTTTCAAGGTTAATGGGACTGCCACTACGATATATGGTACCTACGAATGCTATGTGAAAGACAACCTTGTCTTTGATATTCAAGCACATAAATATGCTACTGTAAAGGCTGTGTTGACTGTTGATAACGCAGCAAATATCACCGCCTATGAGGGACAAAGCTATAATAATAAGGTGATAACGCTACAGAATGGCAGTAATAATATTGAGTTAGGTGAGAAGAATAATCTCATTCAAATAAAGCCAAACAGCGGTTGTAAGATTGAGTCAATCAAGGCAAACGGTACTCCTGTAACCGCCAATTACGAAGGAGCATACGAGATAAGATTAACCGATGGTATGACGATTGAGGTTACGACATCAGCCATTGTGCGCGACCAGAAGGCAACAGTTTTCATTGACGACATCAGCCTTGCGAACTATGGATTCAACTTCTATCGCTCTGACCACTCAACGGTAAAGATGCAGACAGGCGAAAACACTGTCATGTTCTCAGCCGACGACCATCACTTCATGCTTGGTGCATACGGTAATGACTTGAGTAAGATGGTGGTTAAACTTAATGGAACGAAACTTAACCCACCTTACCCTGGCGGCACAAGCTTTGAGTTTGATTTGAATAATGGTGACCGTTTGGAGGTCTTACTTAACGGACCAACTGGCATTGACGCCATAGAGTCAGTAAAGCAAGGCAAGGCTGTAGTCTATCGTCTTGATGGAAAGCGCATAGAAGACACACAACTGCCTAATGGAGTATATATTATTAATGGTAAAAAAGTTATAGTTAACAAGCGATGAGAAAAATTCTACTCACTGTATTTTGTTTATGTTCGGTAGGATTAGCTTACGGTCAGTCGAAGATTGACCTACAAAGTCAGTTGGAACTGTTCAAACTCCGTAACACTTCCATTCCTACCTACAACAGTCGTACACGTTCGTTTGAACGTCCAAAAAGTGTACCAGAGAACACAATGGCAATGGTCGAACTGAAGGATCAGAACGGCCGTGCAGACTTAGAGGCACAAGGAGTAAGGGTGCTGCGTGTACGTGGTAATATTGCCATTGTCGTGGCTCCAATAAAAGACATTGAGCGTATTGCAGACTTGAAGTGCGTTCGTCGTATGGAACTCCCACGTCGTGTCTATCAGAAGATGGATGTCGTTCGTAAGGAGATTGGTGTGGATAAGATTCACCAAGGTGTTGACCTCCCACAGGCTTACACTGGTAAGGGGGTGGTAACGGGTATTGTTGACGGTGGCATTGACCCTAACCATATCAACTTCCTCAAGCCAGACGGTAGCACACGTTTCGGTTATATCAGTAAGATTACAGCCAGTCAGTCGAATAAGGATGGTTATCAATTCGATAACTATTACCCTCGTGCCGTGCTTGACACCATGACAAATCGTGATAATGCATACGCTATTGAGGACTTTACGACCGATTCCTACACTACGTTCCATGGTACTCACACTACTGGAATCATGGCAGGTGGATATAAAGGCGATATCACCTATGCTAAGACTAACGATAACGATAGGTCTTATAAAGTGACAGGTCCTAATCCTTTCTATGGTTGTGCGACAGAGTCAGAGCTTGTTGCTTCATGCGGTGATTTGCGTGACCAGTATATTGCATTTGGTGTTGATGATGTCGTACAGTATGCACAACTATCAGGAAAGAACCCAAAGCCATGTGTTATCAACCTTTCATTAGGTAGTAACATTGGTGTACACGACTCTACAAGTGTAATGAATCGCTTCCTTGCAGAGGAAGGAAAGCACGCAATTATCTGTGTTGCTGCAGGTAACGAAGCGAACATGGGCATCGCATTAAAGAAGAATTTTACCACTGCAGATGAGACGGTTAAGACTTTCCTCACGCCAATGCAGCCAGATACTTTGCGTTCTGGGAATAAGACCTACTTTAATCTTCGTAACGGACAGATAGCTGCTTATAGTAATGACTCTACAGAATTCGAGTTACAAATCGTTGTTACTAATGCAAATCGTCGTAACCGTGCTGTAGCCAGAATTCCTATTTTAAAGAATACAAATGGTCAACCTGTGACCTATGCATCAGGTGGTAATGACTATTCAATGTCAGGCGCTGTGATTGACCCAAACTTTGCGAAAGCGTTTGATGGTTACGTCACAGCAGCTTCTGCTATAGATGCTGAAACGGGCCGTTACTATGCTATGGCGCAGATAATGACCAGTGATAACCAGAAAGAAAATCAGGATGGCCACTATAAACTGGCATTGGAAATAAAGAGTAAGAAGCCTGGACAGCGTGTTGAAGTTTATAGCGATGCACAGTTTATCTACTTCGATAGTAACAAGCAGGAGGGTTTCGTAAGCGGAACACGCAATGGTTCTATCAGCGATATGGCATGTGCTGCAAACATCGTTACTGTTGGTAGCTACAATGTACGCAACCATTGGTCATCTCTCAACGGCTTTGTTTATGGTTACAACAAGCGAGGTGACGAAGATGATTTCCCTGAAGGCGAGGCTTCCCGCTTCTCTTCTTTCGGTACATTAGCCGATGGTAGAAACCTTCCACACGTATGTGCTCCGGGTGCATCTATCATCTCTTCTGTTAACACATATGCTGTAGAGAATCAAGAGTTAGGATATACTGACATGGCATTGCAGGGTAGATTGGAGAAAGGTGGTAAGAAATACTACTGGCATCAATCCCTCGGTACATCCATGGCTACGCCTGTTGTGGCTGGTGCTATTGCCCTCTGGCTTGAAGCGAACCCAAGCTTGACAGTCAAGGACGTAGTCCGTATCATCCAGCAGACCGCTCGTAAGGATAAGTATGTTACTAATACGGGCGACCCAGTACAGTGGGGTGCAGGTAAGTTTGACGCTTACGCAGGTTTGAAGCAGGTACTAAAAGAAAAGGAAACCAATGGTATTAATGGCGTAAGATACGCTGAGAGTCAAGCAGTACCTGTCATCACAATGACAGGCGAACGTTCTTTCTCAGCCTTCCTTGCTGGTGTAAAGCAACTGAACTTACGTGCTTACTCACTTAGCGGACAGTTAGTTCACTCGCTCTCAGCACAAGGTGACGAACTCAACGTTAATACCTCTTCATGGAACAAGGGCGTTTACTTGATTCAAGTAAATGGTGGTAAGGCACAACGTATCGTTATCTATTAAGGCTTGATACACATCGAATAATATTCCCAAAGGATAGGACTAACACTCCTAACCTTTGGGAATACGATAAGTAAACATAAGCTATAAAATCAGAACACAATAATATTTATATTTATATGAAGCACAAATTTACTTTTTTTCCATCATTCCTCCTCTTAGTGATGGCTATGTTGTGGAGTTCGCTTGCTGCCCATGCGCAAGACGAAGTTTTGATTCGATTCCACACCAATGTGCCTGAAAAGGCAAAAAAATCTGGTGTGGCAGCACAGGTTTCTTTTGTGTTGGGCTCTAAATCTGACAAGGCCGATGTATCTATCGACTATGGTTCTGGTGATACCGAAGTTGAGATTAAGAAAGCTATTGTTGAGAATGATAATGGTGAACAGACCATTAAGGGTACTCTCTGTACAAGTGCTGTGACAGATGCAGGCTGGGTAACGATTTCTGGTGACCCAGACGACCTCTATTTCTTCAATGCTTCTGGTAACGAGATCGACCAGATTCAGTTTAATGACAACTTGAAACTCCAAGTCTTGAACTTAGAGCATAACAACTTAAAGTCACTCAACATCGACCGTTTACAGAGTCTGAATATTATCTATTTGCAGGATAATCCTTTCTCTGCTACAACTCCATTGATGATTGGTCGTATGCCTAATCTTATGGTGTTGGAGGTTCCACAGATTGGACATATCTCTCCAAACTTCACACTGAAGAACTTCCCTAATCTCCGTTCGTTTGATGCTTACCACACTATCAGTCTCAAGACAGCAGATCCAACAGGCTGTCCATATCTGCAGCGTTTGAGTCTTGACATGACAAGTGTTGAAAGTGTAGACCTCTCAAAGAACCCAGAATTGCAGATTCTCAACGTGGGTGACTCTCGTGTAAAGACACTTGATCTCAGTCATAACCCTAAGATTACACAGCTCTATATCTCTCACTCTTCTGGAACTGTCAATACTGACGTGAAGTTTGAGACCATTGATGTATCGCATTGTCCTGAACTTTACTACTTCTATTGTGGTGGTAATAACTTGAAGGAACTTGATTTAAGAAGCAATCCAAAGCTCTTTACGCTCTCTTGTGATCGTAACCTCTTGAGAAAGCTCGACGTTAGTCAGAACCCTGCACTCTATAGTGTCAACGTACGTTATAACTATATGGACTTTGCTACACTGCCAGAGCCAGGCAACTGGTTTGAGTATTACCACGAGCAAAACCCTATGGAGTTGAACGATACATATAAGGTAGGTGATGTTATCGACCTTAGCAAGCGTGTGCTTCGTGCAAATACAACGACTCAGGCAAGACTCTATCGTGTTCCAAAGGCTGACCCAACAAAGCCAGTAGAGTTAGATGACAGCTATTATTCTTACGAGAAAGGTAAGGTTACTTTGAAGAAAGCTCTTGATGAAGAGGTCTTTGTTCAGTTCACTAATAGCCGACTCAGAGACTATCCTATCCGCACAGAGAACTTCCGTGTGAAGACTGTTGCAGAGTTCGGTAAGGATGTGAAGGCTGTTGAAATGTCAAGTCTTGGATCAGAGGGTTCTCCTGTTAACATGTCAGTGGGTATCCTTGGTGCTACAGCAGCTAATCCTGTAACAGTAAAGGTTGACTTAGGTGATGGAGAAACAAAGCCATTCCTGATTAAGGAAGAGCGTCCTGCTACAGCAAATATTGCTACTACACGTACTGGCGCAGGTAACATTATCATATATGTCCCACAAGATAAGTACGTAACAAGTCTTGAGTCTGATGGTCAATACATTGATAACATCGACCTCTCTGCACTTACAGAACTTCGCATATTGACGTTGAAGAATGCAGGTCTTACTACTATTGACCTCTCTTACAACAATAAGCTTGAGAAGCTCGACCTCTCTCATAATCAGCTAAATCGTGTTGATCTCCGTGGTCCATCATCTTATTTTAATAAGAGTAAGTTGACTGATATCAACATTAGTCATAACCAAGTTGATTCATTGCTCTTCCATAGCATCTATGGTGTAACCAAGCTGAACGTAAGTCATAACAAACTGAATAAGTTGGATCTTAAGGATGCCGACAACTTGCGTATGCTTGATATCTCTAACAATAAGTTCACTCGTCTCCTCCTCAACCACAGCGAACTTATAGAGAATATCAATGTGGCAAACAACGAACTTACTGAGGTGAAGATTCCACCTGTAGCACCAGTTAAGAAGTTGAATGTTAGTGGTAACTACTTCACATTGGCTAATATGCCTAACGACTTCGGTCTGACTCGTGGCAACTTTATCTATGCGCCACAGCATGTACTGCAGATTTCAACCTCTTCACCAGGTATTGATCTCTCTGAACAGTATATAACAAAGGATGGTTCAACAACTAACTTTGTATGGAAGAAGAAAGATGGTACACCGTTACAGTTGGGTACAGACTATACCATTACCAATGGTTCAGCTAAGTTCACCAACCTTGCGCTCGACTCTATCTATTGTGAGATGACGCATGCTGCCTACCCTGATTTCGAAGGTAAGAATGTCTTTAAGACTACTTATGTTCATCCTATCGCCTTCCCTAAATATGAGTTGGCATCATTTACTACTGTCAACCAGACCGATAGCGTAGTATTGTCTCTTGCAAGCTATGTTCCTGGTAAGTCTGTTTACTTCGAGTGGGGCGGCAATGGTAATGTCACACAGTATACACTTGGAGAGACTTACAAGATCTTCCAAGCTAAGTCAAAGCCAAATACCAAGGTACGTGTACTTGTTGCTGAGCCTGATGATAAGGTAAAAGTCTTCAGTGTTGCAAACGTTAATATGACTGATGTAGACCTCACTGGTTTGAAGGAAGCAAAGCTCATTTCTATAACTCATGCAGGACTGACATCTGTTAAGCTCCCAGCAGCACCAAATCTTACTGATTTGAACCTTGAAGCAAATGAGTTGACTGATATTGATTTGTCAGCTTTCCCAAAACTTAATTTTATCTCGTTAACGGGTAATAAGATTAAGAACTTCGACTTGTCAAAGGCACCAAACCTTGGTATTGCTTACCTCTCAAGCAATAAGATGAAGGAAATCAAGCTTGACAACCCTAAGCTTTGGAACCTTGACTTGAGCGATAACGACCTCGAAAGCGTGTCACTCGACAAGCTTCCTCAGTTAGAGCAGTTGTGGTTGAACGCTAATAAGTTGACAAAGGTTGACGTATCAAAGAATACTAACCTTAGAGTTCTCAACGTTGTTGGCAACCGTCTGAAGTTCTCAACAATGCCATTGCCAAGCAATAACGGCAAACGATTTGATAGATACTCTTACAACCTTCAGGCACCAATCGATGTTAAGTGCGTTGATGGTAAGGTTGACCTCAGCTCTGAAGCTGTCGTAGGCGGTGAGATGACAACCTACCACTGGTTCATCGGTAATGTGACCTATAAAGATGGCGAGTTACAAGGTGAGAAGTTAGATGTCAATGATGAGTACACCGTTGAGAATGGTGTAACTACATTGAAGCTCACTCAGCCTATCACCAACCTTGTTTGTGTGATGTCGAACGATAACTTCCCTAATGCACTTATCTATACAAACTATATCGCATTCACACCTGCAACAGGCATTGATGCTGTTACAGCTGATAAGGATGTTAAGATTCAGTTCTTCGATGGTGCAATTAGCGTTCTTGGCGCACAGAATAGCACTGTTGCTATCTACTCAATCGATGGTAAACTCGTTTACCAAGGTAAGGTTGCTGACGATAGCACACGCATCTCTCTTGCTCGTGGTACCTACATCGTACGTGTAGGAAACAAGGCAGCAAAGATTAGCGTAAAGTAAATTAGTAGTTAATAAATAGTCAATCCCCTTGTTTGTTGTAGAATACTTATTCGGCAACAAACAAGGGGATTCTTTTGTATATGTAGCCTTATAAAGTCTAATAAAGATTCTTCTTACTTCTATCTCGGTGACAAATTGCAATGTGTTAGCACCTAACACTATTGGTGCTCACCATCAGCACGACGTGTGCTAAGCATCGATACGTTAGGCGATGAGGGTAGGAGAGGGACTTTATAATCATTAGAGTGAATGGAATAAGGCATGTCCAGAATAGCTATAAAACTGATTTGGAAATCTTTAGTATGAAGATGAACGTAGACAAAAACTTCCTTGTCTGTCTTAATCTCTAATAGGTTATTATCCTACAATGCCTTTCATCTTTATTTGTCTACATTGAAAAGAATGTCTCATCATTTCATATTCCCGAAGGCTCAATAACATCTTACGAACAGTTTTTACATAGGTAAATAAGAAAGTAACGTATACAAAAACAGACACATGGTTAAAATTCGTCATAAAAGATTAGATTATATGCCTTTTAATCCTTATCTTTGCACAGAATAAATAATACTTATGGACTGGTTAATTGATATTTTTTCGGCAGAGAAACAGGATACGGTAGCCCATATTATGCTATTGTATTCTATTGTCATTGCCTTGGGTATCTACCTTGGCAAAATTAAAATTGGAGGTATTTCGCTTGGCGTTACCTTTGTGTTGTTTGTGGGCATTCTTGCTGGTCACATTAAATTTACAGGACCTATCCCCGTATTGACCTTTGTACAAGACTTTGGATTGATTCTTTTCGTCTTTATGATTGGTCTGCAAGTCGGACCGGGATTCTTTGAAAGTTTCGGTAAAGGTGGTCTGAAGTTGAACATTCTTTCGACGGTGGCAATCCTGCTCAACGTCCTTGTGATGTTTGCTTGTTACTATATTTTCTTTGACACGCAGGACAAGACAAATCTTCCTATGATGGTCGGCACGCTCTATGGTGCTGTGACGAACACTCCTGGTCTTGGTGCTGCGAATGAAGCACTCCACAGTGTGTTCAAGAATGGCATGGACTTTGACATCGCTTCTGGTTACGCTTGTGCTTATCCTTTGGGTGTGGTTGGTATCATCAGTGCAACGATTGCTATCCGTTATATCTGCAAGGTAAACCTTCAAGAGGAGAATGAAAAGCTGAATGAGGAAGAAGCTGAGAATCCTCATGCAAAGCCTTACACAATGTATTTGAAGGTTCAGAATGCGTATATCGCAGGCCGTAAGCTCGAAGAAATATCAGAATTCCTTAATCGTGACTTCGTTTGTACACGTCTTATGCACGAAGGGGTGTTGTCTGTTCCTACCTTAGATAATGTTTTTGAGTTAGGTGATGAGATTCTCGTTGTCAGTGCAGAGGGTGATGCAGCTGCCATCCGTGCTTTCATCGGTCCAGAGATTGAAGTAGACTGGCACGAGGAAGACCAGCCACAACAGTTGGTTAGCCGTCGTATTGTTATCACCAATAGCAAGATTAACGGTAAGACTTTGGGCGATATGCATTTCCGTTCAGTATATGGCGTGAACGTAACACGTATCAGCCGTCAGGGTATGGACCTCTTTGCTGGTCGCAACCACCGTTTTATCGTGGGTGACCGTATCATGGTTGTTGGTCCAGAAGAGAACGTAAACCGCGTTGCTTCTATGATGGGTAACTCTGAAAAGCGCCTTAACGCACCAAATATTGCAACCATCTTCGTTGGTATCATCGTTGGTATCATCTTCGGTATGTTGCCAATTGCGATTCCTCACATGCCTGTACCAATGAAACTCGGTCTTGCAGGTGGTCCGTTGGTTATCGCTATTCTTATTGGTCGTTTTGGTTATCGAATGGGACTTGTAACCTATACTACAACGTCAGCGAATATGATGCTCCGTGAGATTGGTTTGGCACTCTTCTTGGCTTCCGTAGGTATCAAGGCAGGTGCAACCTTCTGGGACACCGTAGTACAGGGTGACGGATTGAAGTATGTGTACACAGGTTTTATCATTACGATTGTTCCAATCCTTATTGTCGGCACTATTGCTCGTTTGAAGTATAAGTTCAATTACTTCACGATTATGGGTATGCTTGCCGGAACCTATACCGACCCACCAGCCTTGGCTTATGCTAACTCTATCTGTGCAGGTGAGGCTCCAGCTGTAGGTTACTCAACAGTTTATCCGCTCAGTATGTTCCTTCGAATCTTCTTAGCGCAGGTAATTGTACTCTTCTTCTGCCAGATTTAGGAAAGAATAAGATAAAAACGAAAAATAATTAGGGTGTATCAAATTTCTGATACACCCTATTTTTATTCTCTTAAACCGAAATTGGTCATTAGAGTCTAAACATCTGTTGTTTTATTATCGAACAGATTGTCTGTCTTTTGGGTGCAGGCGTATCGTGCTACGTCAAGTTACAATGACAGACAAGAACTGATAAGAAAATAAAAGATGTTAGAAAACAATATCATAGTAATAAAAACTATATAATGACTAATTGCGGTTAAATACGTGCCAGTAGATTAATCTATTTACTCTTAGAATATACGTTTATTGTCGTAGGTAAGTCTCCTACTCTATTGTTTCTTATAAACTGTTTATGAGGTTAAACTTTGGATGTAATGTGTGTATATTAAGGTAAGAAGATATAGTGTGCTAAAACAAATAAAGGCTATAGGAAAACCTATAGCCTTTTATTGATTGTATCTTTATAGAATTAATTCTTAAAGAATTCCTTAACGTCCTCATTTGGGACCATCTGCTCATCGAAGATGTAAGCACCAGTCTTAGGGCTCTTTACCATCTTGATAACCTTTGAATATGCGCGACCATCCGTAGAACCTTCGTGGAGGGTAGCGACCGCTTTCTTTGCCATAGTCTATTAATTTTAACTATTAACTATACTACTCTTTTTAGCGAGCTTACTTAATCTCCTTGTGAAGGGTAACCTTCTTCAGAACAGGATTATACTTCATGAGCTCAAGACGCTCTGGAGTATTCTTACGGTTCTTTGTAGTTACGTAACGACTTGTACCAGCTACACCGCTGTTCTTCATCTCGGTACATTCCAAGATAACTTGGACTCTGTTTCCTTTAGCTTTCTTTGCCATGATATTTAGTCTCCTATTACCTTAATGTCCTTCCAGTCAACATAACCCTTAGAAACAGCCTGCTTGAGTGCTGCATCAAGACCTACCTTGTTAATAAGACGAAGACCAGCAGCACTAATCTTCAGCTGAATCCAGCAAGCCTCCTCTACATAGTAGAATTTCTTGCTGAAGAGGTTAACGTCAAAGCTTCTCTTTGTACGGTGCTTTGAGTGAGACACGTTACAACCTATCTGTGCCTTCTTTCCTGTGATTTGACAAATCTTAGACATTTCTATCTTTGTTTTGTGATTCGTTAATTGATACCTATTCCAAACAGGGTGCAAAATTACAAAAAAGTTTCAAATAAGCAAAACTTTTACTACAATAATTGTTGCTTTTAAGCTTTTTTGCGAGTTTATTCGGACTTAATATCTAATTCTTTTAGGAAATCAAGGAATAGACGGATTGCTTTGTTTGTTGCAATGGCAAGATTTATGTCACGTCCGAAGTCTTCGGTTAACTTAAATGTTCTTACCTCATCTTTGTTGCCATATGCCAACCAAATAGTACCCACTGGATGTTCTGCTGTACCGCCTCCAGGGCCGGCTACTCCTGTAGATGCAATGGCAAAGTCTACTCCAATAGTTTTTATAGTGCCTAATACCATCTCACGTGCAACCTCCTCTGATACTGCACTTTTCTCCTCAAGTACTTCGTGAGATACGCCAAGTAATTTCTCCTTTACTTCAACTAGTTGAGACTTAAGAATTATTACTTCTCCATTATTACTGCTATCTTTTCCTTTAGCATTTTTAATTTTTTCACATAATCCTTTAATAGTTTTTAGATTCTTTGATATCATATATACGCAAGCTTGCTCTGTACCAAGCCCCATTATATCGAGATCAAGCTTACCTGGAGTTAAGAAAATTCCTTTTTTTGTTGTATCCTCAATAAGTTCATTTAAATTTTTCTCAAAAATTTTAAGTACATAGTTTGATAGATAAAATTGAGAGTCAGAGTTACCTTTTAAACATTCTTCCGCTAAAGCATACTGATGTTTATCTTCTTCAATTCTGGTATTTCTATTATTTGCATTTTCTAACTCTTTTGTTAAGAGATCAAATTTTTCCTTTTCTTCATATTGTTGTTGATTTAAATCAGATAAAATACCATTTAAATGTGTAATATCTTCATTGAATAAACTTGCATCACGAATATCTGTATTGTATTGAACACCATCACTTTCAAGAGAATCCCATAAATTAAGCCAATTTTTTGATACCTGAGCTGATAAAGCACGGTAATAGTACTTAAGTGCCTCATCTTCAGCAAATTTACTTGTGTTTGAATCTTCAGTCTTTCTTTTTCTTCTTCCTTTTTGTCCTAATCTAATAGCTCTGATTTCTGGAGAGTCAATAAGTCTTTCTAATGCATTATCTACAGCATCATTTGATTGAGATGCAATTAATACTCTATTTCCTCTACGAACAAATTGGTAAATAGCTTCTGCTATAACAGTTGTCTTACCAGTTCCAGGAGGTCCCTGAATTAAGCAAAGATCAGGTGCTGCTAACATTTTGTAGACAGCTTCTTTTTGATTTTCATTTCTTTCAATCCTAGGATTAAGCCATGTATCTATACTCTCATCATTGTCTTCTCTGGGAGTTCTTGCATTTCTAACATTGAATAACCACATTGCAAGATTAGGAGAATAACATTGATCCCTTTCTAATTGTTCAATTGCTTGTTCAAATCTTCTAATAAGAACAAAATCTCCAATAGCAGATAAAGCTAGAAATCCATCTTTATCATAATTGCCTAAAATATTGTTATATACATAATCAACTATTTCTTCATCCTTTGAACTATGTTGATTTATTTCATCAAGATCATGGGAATTAAGATCATAAGCTACTTGAACTATATAAGGGTTCTCAAAAAGATTATAAATATTTCTTTCAAGCTTATCATCATTATCATTATCTTCCTCATAGTCCTCAATCATCAATTGTTCTTCTGTAGTATCGTAATTGTCTTTGTATTCATCTTCAAAATATTTAGTATTCTCTTTAAGGTAGTATTCATTAACTACACCTCTATAACGACCTAAGTCTATACTATTAAATCTTTTTTTTCTATTATTTGTATCACCTATAAAATCAAAATGCCATTTATTCTTAGAGTAATTATTATCAAAAACTTGAATATCTCTGCTTAGATACTTTTTGAAACTTTTAAATTCATCTTGATTTTTAAATACTAGCCAAAAAATAAGTCTTCTCTTCTCTTCATCAAAGCCAACTTTAAAATACTTACAACCATAAATTTGACGACTAGCTAACTCTCTTTTCCAAGCAAGATATTCTTTCCATTCCTCTAGTTTTTCGCCTGTATATTTTGTAAGAGAACTTGCTCTATCTAAGATATCAAAGAGAAAATTAGCCCAAATTCTTTCTGGTGTACGATATGGAGTTGCCACCCCACCTACTTCAAAGCTTAATAGTTCAGTATCCATAATTTCAAATACAGAATCAACTATAAACTCTTTACTAGCAATATGGCCTTTAAATAATAATGATACCCCATCAGGTAAATAGTTTTCCATAAAATCTCCAGGAGTTCTTTCTGGTCTAATTCCTAGCAACTTTATATCACGACCACTTTCATTAGTAAAAGTTAAATTTCTAATATACATTTGTTTTTTAAAACCTTCTGGAAACATTCCTTCCAAAATTAGTTGCATTCTGCTATCTGATGGTAATTCTTTTAATTTAGGAAATCTTTTCACTAATGCAATTTCACTTCTTTTTAATCTTTCATTCCTTTCTTCATTGTCATTTAATCTGATACAAATATTTTCATCATAAAAATACATATCAGAATTATCTATAGCATCATCATTATCATCATATTCATCTTCATTTTCATGCTCATCATACTCATCATAGTATTCTTCATCATACAAATTATTTAAGTGTCTTTCATTCATTAATTATTCTCCCCCTTTAAAATAAAATAAAAACAAAAAGCCAAATATCAATATACTCCTCAATTACAATATTTGGTCTAAAAACCCCCTATTAAATCCCTATTAAAAAAATTTTAGATATTTTATTTT
>ERZ772957.1741-NODE-1741-length-13489-cov-8.410377_pt1 | contig 13489 bp, 14 predicted proteins | sample MGYA00580682_ERZ772957 | MGnify/ENA primary metagenome ERZ772957 (study PRJEB29015, sample SAMEA2737921) | human oral metagenome | biome: human oral; feature: human-associated habitat; material: dental | place: China | collected 2025 ...
TCAGCGAGTTCAAGAGTGCGCTGCCGAGCGGCAGGCACACGGTCTACACGGGCAATGTTGCCGTGCGCGACTATCTCGAGGAGTATGGGTACTACGATTACTACCACAGCGGTGTGGATATCGGTGGTGGTGCGCGTGCCTATGAGTTCACGGCATGGGAGAAGATGTGACGCCCTGATGTGAGTGTGGGCTGAGAAGCAAAAGAGCGGCTGGTGTACGAAGAGATTCGTACCCGGCCGCTTTGAGGTTGTATGGAATGATGCACTTGATTATATTCCTTGGAAGGAATATAATGAAAGACAAGGAGGTGGGGCTTGTGTTCGAGGTGATATTCTTTGCAACGGATGCGGGGCGGCAGCCTGTCAAAGAATTTCTGGATGGTCTGGATGTCAAGATGCGGAACAAAGTCCTTGATAACCTCAAGCATCTGCAAATTCACGGGAATCATCTGCGCGAGCCATATTCCAAGCCGTTGGGCGATGGGATTTTCGAACTGCGTACGCGATTCGGGAGCGATATTACCCGCGTGTTCTATTTTTTCTATATTGGAAATCGGATTGTTTTAACGCATGGATTTGTGAAGAAAACGCAGAAGACGCCGCCAAGGGAAATCGAACGTGCACGAGAATACCGGGCGATGTATCACATGAGGGAGGAGAATCATGATGGATGATCTGGATCGCTATCTCGCGGAGCAGATGAAAGATCCTGCATTTCGGGCGGAGCATGAGCGTACGCGGTTGGAGTTCGCGCTTACCGAGCTTCTCATTACCTCGCGTATGGAGCAGGATTTGACGCAAAAAGAACTGGCAGACCGCTCCGGCGTCCGCCAGTCGAATATCAGTCGTATTGAAAAGGGGCAGGCAATGCCGTCCCTTCTGACGCTGGATAAAATCGCCAGAGCGCTAGGGAAAGAGGTTCGCGTCAGTTTTGTCTGATATGGGATGATATCATAGAGCGGCTGGTGTACGAAGAGATTCGTACCCAGCCGCTTTGCTATGCCACGGTCTTATTTCACGGTCAGCCGGATGGAGCGGATGCCGGGGCTGTGTTCGGCGCAGATGTAGAAGCCGAGTTTTGCCGTGTCGCCCTCGTAGAAGTAGCCGCAGACGGGCGGTGCGTTGTGGCTGCATTTCGGCTTCGGGATGTAGCCGTATGCTGCCTCAAGATCCTCGCGCGTGCTGTCCAGATGGATGCCCTGCGGCGTCGCAATGTCGCGCGCAGCATCGGTCGGGCGCATGTTGTACTCGTTTACATCGTTGACGCCGAGGCGTACACTGTATACCTCGAAGTCGTCCATGTCCTCCGATTTGCGGAAATCCACAGAAAATGTATCGCCGTAGTCGTTGGTATGCAGGGCGTACGAGACCCCGTCGAAGCTGTTCACACCGTCGGCAATGTCTGTGGGAGTACCGTAGAGCTCCTTTACTTCTATGACATATCATCAGCGCAGCGCGTGCCGCGCTTCCCTACGATGCGTACATGGCGGGGATGGTCAGCGAGATCGACCGAACCCGATCGCTGTCGTCGAGGCGGATGGACAGCCGTTCTTTGACACTTCCATAGGCATAGGTGTACATTTTGGTGGTCGATTCGCCTTCGTTGTAGGCGCGTATGATGTCCGCCCGCGTGCTGCCGACGTGGATGCCGCGCGGCGTCTGAAAGCCGTTGTCCTCCGTTACCTCCATGGCGTAGAGCGTCTCGTTGTCCGCGCGGAACCTCATGACAACAGAGGCGCCATAATAGTAGTGGATGGAATAAACCTTGGGATTGTCGGGGAAGCTGTTCCACCCTCCGGGTCGCTCGATGCGGTCGGGCTCCCCGTAGAGGCTCTCGACGTATGAGATTGTGCTGCCGATACGGATGCCCCCGATCGCGATATCCTCCTCCGGCACATCAGCCGCCGCACAGAGGGATGCGGGGAGGAGCAGTGCGAGGAGCAGGAACAAGATGCATTTTTTCATAGTGATTCCCTTCCTTTCTGCAATCAGTTTTATCTTATCATAAAAATTGCGCTTTGTGATCTGTAGTAAATGACAGGTTTTTGGAAAAAATTTTGAAAAACCTGCTATTTATGACAGTACGTTTTATGTGATTTTCGGTTACAATACAAATAGTATTTGCAGAAATGCTGCGTTGCTTTTATAATGCAAGGAAATATTATATAACAAAGGGAGGATGTGAGATGAAAAAGCTGCTTCTTCTGTGCGCTCTGTTCGTATGTGCCGTATTTGTGGGCGGCTGCGGTGAGGAGCGCGCGGCGGAGGTGACGGGGTCGCAGATCGTCTACGGCTCGCAGGACTATGACCAGATCAATCCGCTGCGGAATGAGTACGGGGAGATTGATCGTCTGCTCTTTGACGGGCTTGTGCGGCGCAACAATGCGGGGGAGACTGTGCCGGCGCTGGCGGCGTCGTGGGAGTACGATCCCGATACCTATACCTATGTGTTTCATCTGCGCCCTGATGTGCGCTGGCATGACGGCAAGCCTCTGCGTGCGGCGGATGTGAAGTTCACGATTGAGGCTGTGATGAACCCTCTGATGGAGTCTGTGAATGCGCCGAATTTCGAGGATGTGCGCGAGATCACGGAGCTGGACGATCGGACGGTGCGCATTCGCCTCTCCGCGCCGAATGCGGCATTTATCGACTATATGATCCAGCCCATCCTGCCCGCGCATCTCCTCGCGGGGCGCGATCTGACAACGACGGGGTTCTTTCACAGTCCCGTCGGAACCGGTCCCTATCAGATAGATCACTGGGAGGCGGGCAAGGAAATTGTGCTCGCGAAGAATGAGGATTACTATCTCGGCGCGCCGAAGGTCGATCGCTTCGTGTTCAGAATCATGGAGGATGATGCTGCCGAGGCGGAGGCGCTTGCGGACGGCACAATCGACATGGCGCATCTCTCGGCGCAGAATGCTGCGCAGTTCCGCGATGCGGCGGGTTATCGTTACTATGATATGAAGAGTACGGACTACCGCGCAATTCTCTTTAACTTTACGCACCCATACTGGAGGCGGAACCGCGATCTCATCCCTGCGATTGCGTATGCGATTGATCGCCAGGCGGTTGTGGATGAGGCACTGCTCGGTCAGGGGATGCCGGCGTATGGGCCGTTGCAGTACAATGTATACAATAATCCGAACGTCGAACACTACGACTATAACCCGGGCAAGGCGCAGGAGATGCTCGAGGCAGCGGGCTGCAAAATGGGGAAGGATGGCTACTATATGCGCGGTGGTGAGGAGGTTGGTTTCCGCATCACGGTAAAGAATGACAAGGCAGGACGCATTGATGTTGCAAATGCTGTGGCTATGCAGCTGCAGGCGATTGGCGTACACTGCACGGTGGAGATACCCGCAGAGGTCGACTGGGACGGGCAGATGGCATACCTCATCGGCTGGGGCAGCGTGCTGGATGCGGATGCGCATACGTACAAGGTGTTCGTGACGAGGAAGGCGGGGAACAGCGGCCTCTACTCGAACGCACGGGTGGATGCGTATCTCACGGCGGCGCGGCGCTCGAGCGATCCCGCAGAGCGCGCACGGCTCTACGGACTCTTTCAGGAGGAGATCGCAAAGGATCCGCCCTTTGTCTTCATCTGCTATACGGATGCGATTTTTGTTGCGCGGGATCGCGTGCATGGAATCCCTACGGACAAGCTGCTCGGGCATCGCGGCATCGGGTTTTTCGGCAATGTGAATGAGTGGACGGTTGATTAGGGAAGCACTGATAAATTCAGCCACGCCATCTTGACGTATCTTTTTTGCCCGCACTGTGTCGACAAATCCTCCACATAGCCCTTGCTATGCGTCCGGTTTGTCTCCTTGTTCGGACGAAAAAATCTACGCCAATCTGACGGACTTCATTTTATCAGCGATTCCTTAGATAGGATGTGTACTGATGAAAAAAATCCTCATCCTGTGCATGACGTTCGCCCTCGTGGTGGCACTGGGCGGCTGCGGGGGAAACCGCGCGGACGAGGCGCACGGGGCACAGCTCGTCTATGCCACGAAGGACTACGACCAGCTCAACGTGCTCGTGGATGAGTACTCCGAGGTCGGACAGCTGCTGTTTGACGGGCTGATGCGCCGTGATGAGAACGATGCCATCGTCCCCGCGCTTGCCGCGTCGGTGGAGTATGACCCTGAGACCTATACCTACGTGTTTCATCTGCGCGAGGGCGTGCGCTGGCACGACGGAAAACCGCTGCGGGCGGCGGATGTGAAATTCACCATCGAGGCGATCAAGAATCCGCTCATCCACTCCCTCCACGCACCAAATTTCGAGGAGGTGCGCGAGATCACGGAGGTTGACGACCGGACGGTGCGCATCCGTCTGTCCGCGCCGAACGCAGCCTTCCTAGACTATATGATGCAGCCGATCCTGCCGGCGCATCTCCTTGCGGGACGGGATCTCACAACGACGGGCTTTTTTCGCAATCCCGTCGGGACAGGACCCTTCCGTATGGAGCATTGGGTAGCAGGCAAGGAGATTGTCCTCGTGAAGAATGAGGACTACTATCGCGGTGCACCGAAGATCGACCGCTTCGTTGTCAAGATCGTGGCGGACGATGCCGCCGAGGCAAAGGCACTCGCGGACGGGACGGCGGATCTGGTACGGCTCGCGCCGCGGACAGCAGCCCCCTTTGAGGGAAAGGACGGCTATCGCTACTACGCGATGAAGTCCGCGCACTACGGCTCGATCATGATCAACTGCACACATCCCTACTGGAAGCGCAACCGTGACCTGCTGCCCGCCATCGCCTATGCCGTCGACCGTGCGGCAGTGGTCAACGAGGCACTGCTCGGGCACGGCATGCCCGCCTATGGCCCGCTGCAGCGCAGCTCCTACAACAACCCGAACATCGAGCACTATGACTATGATCCTGCGAAGGCACAGGCGATTCTCGAGGCGGCGGGCTGCAGGAAGGGCTCCGACGGCTACTATATGCGCGGCGGGGAGGAGGTCGGATTCACCCTCACGGTGAAGAATGACAAGCGCTACCGCATTGACGTTGCCAACGCTGTGGCGGCACAGCTGTGTGCGGTCGGGATTCACTGCACCGTGGAGACCCCCGCAAAGGTCGACTGGGACGGACAGATGGCATATCTTAGCGGCGTAGGGAACGAGATCGACCCGGACGCACACACCTACAAGGTGTACTCGACGGGTGCACGGGGGAACGACAGCCACTACTCGAATCCGCGCGTGGACGAATACCTGCTTACCGCCCGCCGCACAAGCGACACCGCCGAGCGGATGCGCCTCTATGGGCTCTTTCAGGAAGAAGTGACGAAAGACCTCCCCTATATCTACATCTGCTACATCGACTTCATCTACGTGACGAACGCACGCGTCCACGGCATTACGCCGAACCGTCTGCTCGGCTATCGCGGCATCGGCTTCTTTTGGAACGTCAACGAGTGGACGGTGGAGTAGGGGCGCACGGATATATTCGGCAATTCTTTCGGGTATAAAAAGGCTGCGGTACGAAATGTTGTGGTTTCGTACCGCAGCTTTTTTCGTGCGCTCTTCAGCTGCCACCGAACAGGCTGCGCAATCTCTGTCCGAACGATTTTTGCAGTGCCGCATCGAGCGAGATGGCGCGGTGCAGGAACGGCGAGCTGACGCGCTTCACCGCAACGGGCGGCGTGCGTACCGTGTGCTCGTTCGACATCGCTCTTGGATGGGACGGGGCGAGCGAGACGTACCGCTTCTCCCTGTCATACAGATAGAAGAATGCGGCGGCCTTGCCCGTCTGTCCGTTCACCGCGATGCGCACCTGCCGTGCGTTTTCGCCATCCTCTGCGCGCCGATCCAGATAGTAGACGGGCAGAGGAAGGTCGCGCTCTTGTGCCTCCGGAAATCCCGGCCCCAGAGCAAGATCTTTGCCTTTGTCAGCGCGAAGCCGTCCTTCAGATCAGTGATAAGACGCTCCGCGAGCAGGTTGTCGATTACATCTGCGCGTGAGGCATTGTTTGCCGTCGACGCGATGCGGAAGCGTCCTTCGGCAAAGGCGGGATCGAATGGCGTCACTGCGCCGAAATCCCACGGGTCGAGCCGGTCGAGCAGGTGGATGTCATAGAGCGTCGTGTCGGGGCACGCCCAGTTGACAATCTCCTCGTACGCCTCGAAATCGCCGCGATTGCTGTGGACGGACATCTTGACACTGAGATCGGCGAGCGAGAACGGGATGTAGACCGCTGTCATCTCGGTGCGGATGCGCCGCTCGATGTCTTGTCCCACGAACTCCTGTGGGAACTTTTGCGAGAGAACCCGCGCGGCGTTTTGCGCATGGGTCATCGTCACGACGAACGGAATCGCCCTTTCGGGCACATTCTCCGCGCCGACGCCCATGATGAACTCCCGTCGATAGCCGCCGGGACGTACGAGCTGCTCGTCCTCGAACGTATTGTTGCAGTAGTCGCACGTAAAGAAATGCTGCGTTGACTCGCCTGTGAACTCGCCGCCGCAGAAGGGGCAGACGAACGTGAGCCGACAGACACCCGCAAACGCATCCGCCGTTGTATCGTCCCAGAGAGCCAGCTTATCTGCAACGCTGTTCTGGCGGTATCTCTGACTCAGCACACGCGCGTCGTGCGGATCAACCCCCGTCATTACCTCGACGTGACCGAGCTTCATCGCGCCATCTATGATCTGTACCGGCTTGTGACGGAATGTGATCGGTGACGCCCAAAACTCCGGCGCATCCCTCCACGGAGCCGACGTACCGCAGAACGCACAGACATACGCCGCCGCCTTCTGATCCGAGTACATCGCCCCGCCGCAGCTGCGACACTGGATCGCGCGAACCTCCTCCGGCATGAGGATCACCACCTTTCGATGATAGGAACTGGACGTATTTCCTTCATTCTAGCATGAAAAGAGTTATTTATGAGCTGTCATAAATAACATTTTTTAGAAAAATTTTTGAAAAATATGCGAGACCCTTGTGCTATACTCAAGAAAACACGAGTGATTTGGAAGGAATGATGATCTTGGAGACGAACACATCACAGAATGAGATGGTCTATTTCGTGGGCGATATTACAACGCTTGCCGTAGATGCCATCGTCAATGCGGCAAATCGGAGCCTCCTCGGTGGCGGTGGCGTTGACGGAGCGATTCATCGGGCGGCGGGCAGCGAGCTCCTCGCGGAGTGCCGTACGCTTGGCGGCTGCGAAACGGGCGCGGCGAAGATCACGAGAGGGTATCGTCTGCCCGCGCGTTACGTGATTCATACGGTCGGTCCCGTCTACAGTGGCAGCGCATCCGATGCGGAGCTCCTGCGTTCCTGCTATTGGAGCTCCCTCGACCTCGCGCGGGCACACGGGCTGCATAGCATCGCGTTCCCTGCGATCTCGACCGGCGTCTACGGCTACCCAAAGGAGGCGGCGGCAGAGATCGCACTCATGACGATTCGGGCGTGGTTTGACGCGCATCCGGATGCGGGCATGCGTGTGACCATCGTGAGCTTCAGCGCACAGGATGATGCGGTCTATCAGAAGATACAGAGGGCGCTTCGGTAGAAATATGCAGGGCGAAATAAGACGAGGGAATACGAATGAATTTACGTCACTCCACGAAGATATCAAACATAGCCATCATTTTTTTGAAGGTGTCCTGCCCGTCAAGGCAAGTGTCCGTCAGATAGCCTTTTTCTCGCTCCCATTCGGACAGCCCCCTGTAATAAAATATTTTTTTGGCGTCCTCGATGATGAACGGGACAATGGCGTGGCGCAGGCACTCCTTGAGCGCAATCAATCGTCCCACTCTGCCGTTCCCGTCTTGGAAGGGATGAATGCGCTCAAAATCGTGATGAAAGCGGATAATATCGTGGATGCTGACCGAATGAAGAGCTTCGTATGCAGAAAGAAGTGCATTCATCCGCGCAGGCACTTCTCTCGGTGCGGCGGTTTCGCGCCCGCCGACCACATTTGCCCGTTTCTTATAGTCACCGATGGCGAACCATCCAAGGGCGGTGTCCTTCGTGCCCTGTTTCAGAATACGGTGCAGCTCCTTTACCGTGTCCTCCGTGAGAGCCTCCTCCGCCTTGTCGATCACATAGTCAATGGCGCGAAAGTGGTTGACCGTTTCGATGATATCGTCGACCGGAACACCTCCGGCAACATCCACGGTATTCGTTTCAAAGATCATCCGTGTCTGATCCTCACTGAGTCTGCTGCCCTCGATGTGATTGGAATTGTATGTCATACGTATCTGAAGCTCGTGGTACAGACCGCCCGGCATTCGGATCTGCTTCTCGTCGCGCAGCGTCTGGAGCAGAACGTTGTCCGACACGCTGCGACAGAGATCCTCCGGCGTACAATCAAGGAATGCGGCAATCCTCACAAGCACATGATCGGCGATCCTCTCGCCACGTCCGATTTTGGCGATCGTTCGAGAGGAAATGCCAAGCTGTGCAGCAAGTGCCGTCTTTGTTAGTTGCCTAGATTTTAACTTTTGTAAGAGACCATCGTATAAGATCATGGCGTCTACCTCGTTTCTTTACTTATTATGACATAAAACGATGAAAAGTAAAGGTTATCGCGAAAAAAGTAAAGGAAGGGTGGCTAAATTGATAAAATCGAGTTGATGTCTTTCCTTGAAGGTCATGAACATATCGCAATTTTGTGTTAAAATGGGATAATAAAACTTGGAGGCGAGATCATGGACAACAAGAAGGAAATGGAGCGGGCGGAGCTGCACCGCGCCATCTGGCAGATCGCGAACGACCTGCGCGGGAGTGTGGACGGGTGGGACTTCAAGCAGTACGTCCTCGGTACGCTCTTCTATCGCTATATCTCGGAGAAGCTGACGAACTATCTCAACGCCGAGGCGCGTGAGGCAGGGGATGCGGACTTTGACTATGCTGTGCTGTCCGATGCGGAGGCGGAGACGGAGCGCGAGAGCCTTGTCACGGAGCAGGGCTACTTCATCCCGCCGAGCGAGCTTTTTGCCAATGTGCGGAGCAGCGCACCGACGAACGAAAACCTCAACGAGACATTGGAGCGCGTCTTTCATAACATCGAACGCTCGGCGGCGGGCACGGCGAGCGAGGGCGATCTGGCGGGACTCTTCGAGGATCTCGACGTGAACAGCAACAAGCTCGGCGCGACCGTTGCCGAGCGCAACGCAAAACTCGTCAAGCTCCTCGATGGCATCGGGAATATGAGCCTCGGACACTATCAGGACAACACCATCGACGCATTCGGCGATGCGTACGAGTTCCTCATGGGCATGTACGCATCGAACGCGGGCAAAAGCGGCGGCGAGTACTATACCCCACAGGAAGTTTCCGAGCTTCTCACTCGTCTCACTGTCATTGGGAAAACGCAGGTGAACAAGGTGTATGATCCTGCCTGCGGCAGCGGCTCACTCCTACTCAAGTTTGCAAAAATCCTTGGGAAAGACAACGTGCGGAATGGCTTCTACGGGCAGGAGGTCAACATCACGACTTACAACCTCTGCCGCATCAATATGTTCCTGCACGACATCAATTTTGACGACTTCGACATTGCGCGTGGGGACACGCTGACCGACCCGCAGCACTGGGACGATGAGCCGTTCGAGGCAATCGTCTCGAATCCGCCGTACTCGATCCGATGGGCGGGCAAGGACAACTCCCTGCTCATCAATGACCCGCGCTTTGCCCCTGCGGGCGTACTCGCGCCGCCCTCGAAGGCAGACCTCGCCTTTATCATGCACGCGCTCGCATGGCTTGCGGCAAGCGGAACGGCGGCGATTGTCTGCTTCCCCGGTATCATGTACCGTGGCGGCGCGGAGCAGAAGATCCGTCAGTACCTCGTGGACAGCAACTTTGTTGATGCTGTGATTCAGCTGCCTGCGAACCTCTTTTTCGGGACGAGCATCGCGACCTGCATCATGGTGCTGAGGAAGTCAAAGGCAGACACGACGACGGTCTTTATCGACGCGTCGAAGGAATGTGTCAAGGTCACAAACAACAACAAACTCACGCAGGAGAATATCGAGCGCATCCTAAAGCTCTATACGGAACGCGTGGATGTGGCGCATATGGTGCGTGTGGCAAAGGGGGCGGAGATCGCCGCCGAGGACTACAACCTCTCCGTCAGCACCTATGTCGCGCCCGAGGACACCCGCGAGGTCATCGACATCGTGCAACTGAATGCGCAGATACGGGAGATTGTCGCACGCGAGGCAGTCCTGCGCGATGAGATTGAGAAGATCATCGCCGAGATCGAGGGAGAGGAGGGCATCGCGCTATGAGTCGGCTGCGTGAGATGATAGAGGAACTGTGTCCCGACGGGGTGGAGTATCGAAAGTTAGAAGACGTTTTGAAGATCTGCAATGGAAGTGATTATAAAAAATTCGGCGAGGGTGATATTCCAGTCTACGGATCGGGTGGAATCATGACCTATATCGACACCTATGTCTATGATAAGCCGTCCGTCCTTATTCCGCGAAAAGGATCTCTGGACAAACTCTATTATGTTGATGTCCCCTTTTGGACGGTTGACACGATTTTCTATACGAAAATTTCGGAGGAAGTGTTGCCGAAATATGTGTTTTACTATTTGCAGTCGCAGCATTTGGAGCGTCTCAATAAGGCGGGCGGTGTACCGAGTCTGACGCAAACTATATTGAACAAGGTACTCATTCCCGTCCCTCCGCTCCCCATCCAAAATGAAATCGTGAAATTGTTGGATAATTTTACAGAGCTAACAGCGGAGCTAACAGCGGAGCTTTTGTTACGAAAAAAACAATATAATTTTTATCGTGATAGTCTTTTGAACTTTGTCCGTGTGGATGATACAATCGTTCAGACAGACAGACAGACAGACAGACAGCTCTAAGAATAGGTAAAATTGGGCGGCTGAAACAATCCATTGAGGTTGAGTGGAAAACTCTCGGAGATATTGGTTCTGTGTGTATGTGTAAGCGCATATTGAAACAAGAAACAAATACGGAGGAGGGAGTTCCTTTTTACAAGATTGGCACCTTTGGAAAAATTGCGGATTCCTATATCTCCAAGGAGTTGTTTTTGGAGTACAAGGAAAAATATTCCTATCCGAGAAAAGGAGAAATTCTTATTTCTGCGGCTGGAACGATTGGGCGTTCTGTTGTTTATGATGGCACACCGGCATACTTTCAAGACTCTAATATCGTGTGGATTGCAAATGATGAGTCGCGTGTATTAAATCGTTATTTGTACTATTTTTATTCGTTGTTTCCGTGGCATGTTGCCGATGGTGGAACGATCGCAAGGCTCTATAATGATCAAATCAGACAGACGGAAATCCCCATCCCGCCGCTCGATGTTCAGCAAAAAATCGTCTCCATCCTCGATCGCTTCGACACCCTCACGAGTGACCTCACGCAGGGGCTTCCCGCCGAGATCGCCGCACGCAAGAAGCAGTATGAATACTACCGTGACAAACTCCTCACGTTTCGGCGCAAGGGGGCATGACCTTTTTTGTAACTTGTGAAGTTCAAAGATGGTTTTGCAAGGTTCATGCAGAAAAACAGTAGCATATCTTTTTACCTGCTCTCCAAAGACCTGATATTACTGGATCTTTGCGAGTGATAAGCCGTTGAAAGGCTTATTCAAGAACTTGTAAGGTTACACTTTATTACAGAATGGAGGTCTGTTATGCCTGTAAGCTCTGCGATCAATCGGATGCTGACATTGGACTATATTCTGCATGAGAAGGAGAATAAATATTTTGATTGTAAATCAGCGCAGATCAAGCCATCCGATCTTGCACCGCTCATTTCTGCCTTTGCAAATGCAGATGGCGGAACGATCGTGATTGGTGTCAGTAATACGACACGCACACTGGAGGGCATCAATTTTGTCGGACAGGATAGAATCAATGACTTTATCAGTGCCCCAAAGGATTTCTGCCGTCCTATGCCACGTTATCAAAAAGAGTTTCTCGATGTTGTGAATGTAAATGGTGCAGCAGATCGCCTTCTTCTACTTCATATCCAGGAGAGTCCGGGGCAGATTGTTCGCAATATACAGGAGCGGGTATGGCTCAGGATTGCCGACCGAACGAAGGAACTGCATGGTGATGACCTCAAAAATCTGGAGTATGCAAAAAGTACGCGCTCGTTTGAGGATGAGCCGAATTGGGATGCCCGCATTGAGGATTTGGATGCCGAACTTTTGGATCAGTATAAAGCCGTCATTGGCGCGGCAGAGCAGTCATCTTTGCAGGTTCTGCGGGCGCGTGGATTTGTTAAACGTGCTCAGGAAAAAGAGTATTTGTCGAATGCGGCGGTACTTCTTTTCGCAAAGAATATTGCACAGTTCTATCCGAACTGTCGCGTTCGTTTTCTGCGCTATGACGGGACGTATGCAGGTGTTGGGACAAAGATCAACATTACGCGTGATAAAAGCATTGAGCTTCCTTTGCTGCGTATTATTGAGGAGACAAAGAATTTTATTGCAACCCAGCTTCGTGAGTTTATGATGTTTGATGTGTCTAGCGGCAAGTTTCAAAGTGTTCCGGAGTACCCCGAATTTGCATGGCTGGAAGGAATTGTGAATGCAGTTACGCATCGGGAATATGCAATGAGCGGCAGTTTCATTAAGGTTACGATGTATGATGATCGATTGGAGATTGAGAGTCCCGGCAGATTGCCCAATATTGTTACGATCGAGAACATCAAGGAGACGCGCTACTCCCGTAATCCGCGTATCTCTCGTGTGTTGACTGAGTTTGGATGGGTGCGGGAACTCAATGAAGGAGTCAATCGAATCTATCAAGAGATGGCCGACTTTTTTCTCGATGAGCCTGTCTATACGGAGTCGAAGGAGAATGTCCGTCTGGTTCTCACAAATAATATTTTGATGCGGCGACGGCGGCAGGAGCTGCACACCATCGATCATGTTGGAGCACCTGCATGGGACGGATTGGATCATATACAACAGCAATTGCTCACTTATATTATCAATCATGGACCCGCAAGGCGTTCGGAGCTTTCTGCATATACGAAACGTTCATCAGGTACGATTCTGAAAAGGCTCAACACCCTGATCGATATGGAGTTGGTGAAAGCAAATGGAGGGAAATATGATCCCAATCGTACCTATGAGGCAATTCTTCCGAAAGGCAATTTGTAAGGTAAAATGAAAAATGTGAGGTAAAAAGTTCATTTTGTAAGGTTTGATGGAAAAACGCTGTTTTAGACGCAGCTCGAACAGCCGCCAATGCTTGTAAATACTGGTTTTTTCAGTGATTTTTGTGATTGTAAGGTTCGCGGGCGGTTTTGTAAGGTTCGCCTATCTACCACACAGAAAGAAACGAGGATCATCATGTACTATAACCTCATCGCGAGCGCGGAAGAGAGTACGGTACTCGCGCAGTATGTGCGGGAGGAGCGTGCGCCGTACGGCTCGTATCAGTCGGAGGCAGCACTCGAGCGGGCACTCATCAATCTCCTCAAGGAGGAGGGCTATGCGTATCTCCCCATTCACGATGAGGCGGAGCTGATCG
>ERZ772957.1743-NODE-1743-length-13477-cov-3.863508_pt1 | contig 13477 bp, 10 predicted proteins | sample MGYA00580682_ERZ772957 | MGnify/ENA primary metagenome ERZ772957 (study PRJEB29015, sample SAMEA2737921) | human oral metagenome | biome: human oral; feature: human-associated habitat; material: dental | place: China | collected 2025 ...
ATATATTTGTGTATATCTCTTTTGTTTTTTTTGAGTATATGTGTTATAATTAATATAGTTTTATGCCTTGTGATAAAACTATAATTTTATTTGTAATTCTGAAAAGAATTAAAAATAAAATTTCATCATATTTTACAATAAAAAATTCTAATAAAAGGAAAATATGATATATTAATTATAAATAAAGATACTTATTTAATTGCATATTATAATTTGTGATATAGATTTTATATAGTTAGGAGTTAGAGTATGAATATTGCAATCATATTAGCCGCAGGTGAAGGAACTAGAATGAAAAGTAAGAAATCAAAGGTTTTACATAAAATTGTTAATCGAACTTTGATTGATTATGTTTATGATGCTAGTTGTGATGCAGGTAGTGATAAAACTATAATCATTGTTGGAAAAAATAAAATTGAAGTTGAAGAAAAATTTGGAGATAAGGTATTATATAAGGAACAAAAAATCGGTAAAGAATATCCTTATGGAACAGGTTATGCAGTTCAACTTGCTGTAGATGAAATCAGTGATGACGATAATGTTTTAATTTTGAGTGGAGATACTCCTTTAATAAAAGGGGAAACTTTGCAAAAGTTGTTAGAAGAACATATTGCTATGAACTCAAAAGCAACTGTTCTTACGGCATTTATCAATGATACTACAGGATATGGTCATATTATAAAGGACAATAATGGTAAATTTTTAAAAATAGTCGAAGATAAGGATGCTACTATTGAAGAAAAGAGAGTCAAAGAAATAAATTCAGGAATTTATGTTTTTAATGGAAGAGCATTAAAAAATTCAATAACAAAAATTGATCAAAATAATGTTCAAAATGAGTTATATCTTACAGATGCAATTAAAGTTTTAGTTCAAGATGGAGAGCTTGTTTCAACATATAAACTTGATGACATTGAAGAAATTTATGGTATAAATTCTAAACTTCAACTATTTGAAGCTGAAAAAATTATGCGTTACAGAATAAATTCAGAATATATGAAAAATGGTGTAGTAATGGAAAATCCCGAAAATACTGTTATTGAAAAGGGAATAAGTATAGGAATAGATACATTTATTGGAAGTGGTGCCAGAATTTTTGGAAATACCAGCATAGGAGAAAATGTATATATAACAGGAGATTCTTTTATAGAAAATTCTGTTATAGGAAATGATGTTGTAATTAGAAGTTCTTACATAGAGGATAGTACTGTTGGAGATTCTGTAACTATGGGACCTTTTGCTCATCTTAGACCAAAGAGTATTTTAAAAAATGAAGTTCATATAGGAAATTTTGTTGAAGTTAAAAATTCAACAGTTGGAGAAAATACTAAAGCTGGTCATTTATCCTATATTGGAGATGCAATTGTTGGTAAAGATGTAAATATGGGTTGTGGTTCTATTTTGGTAAATTACGATGGGAAAAATAAACACATTTCTGAAATCGGAGATGGATGTTTTGTAGGTAGTAATTCTAATATAGTTTCTCCGGTAAAAATTGCAAATGATACTTTTATTGCTGCCGGTACAACTGTTGTTTCAGATATAGAAAATGAAGGCTCATTAATAATCGGACGTAGTGAAACTTTTGAAAAAGAAAATTGGGTTTATAAAAAGAATTTAAAAATAAAAAAGTAGTATTTTAGGAGGAATTATGTTAGCTTATACTGGACCTATGAAAATTTTTTCAGGAACTGCAAATAGAAAGTTTGCAGAAGATATTTGTAAATGTCTTGATATGCCGTTGGGAGAAATTAATATCGGGAAATTTAGTGACGGTGAAATTAATCTTTCAGTTGAGGAAACTGTAAGAGGTTATGATGTTTACATTATTCAACCAACTTGCAATCCAACTAATGATAATCTAATGGAAGTATTAATTATGGTTGATGCTTTCAAGAGGGCTTCTGCGGGAAGAATTAATGTAGTTATTCCATATTATGGATATGCAAGACAAGACAGAAAAACAAAAGCTAGAGAACCAATTACAGCAAAATTAGTTGCTAATTTGATTGAAAAATCAGGGGCTGATAGAGTTATAACTATGGATTTACATGCAGGACAAATTCAAGGATATTTTGATATTCCTGTAGATCATCTATCCGCTATTAAACCTCTTGCTGATTTCTTCAAGGATGAGTTAAAAGATGAAGACAAAAAAGATATGGTTGTAGTTTCTCCTGACTTAGGTGGAGTTACGAGAGCTAGGAATTTCTCTAATTATTTGGATTTACCTATTGCTATTTTAGAAAAGAGAAGACCACGTCCAAATGTTTCTGAAGTAATGAATGTTATAGGAGATATTGAAGGGAAAACTTGTATAATTGTAGATGATATTATAGATACAGCTGGAACTATTACAAATGCTGCAAATGCTTTAATAGCAAAGGGAGCAAAAAAAGTTTATATTACTGCAACTCATGGGGTATTTTCAGGAAAAGCGATAGAAAATATTGCTAATTCAAAAGTTGAGAAATGTGTTGTAACGGATACTATCCCTCAAGAAAAAAATTTAGGAGGAAAAATCGAAGTTGTATCAGTTGCCCAATATTTTGCAAAGGCTATTGATAGAATAAATAACAATAGACCTGTGAGTATGCTATTTGATGGAAGATAATACATTTTTAATTGTAGGTCTTGGAAATCCCGGTAAAAATTATATTGGAACCAGACATAATGTAGGATATGGTGTTATTGATATTTTAGCTGAAAAGTATAGTATCAATATGAAAAAAGAAAAATTTAAATCTTTTTATGGTCAAATAAATATGTTTGGGAAGAAGTGTATCTTTCTAAAACCTCTTACTTATATGAATTTGTCAGGAGAAGCAGTTATAGATGCGGTAAATTATTTTAAAATAAAACCGGAAAATATTATAGTTGTAGTAGATGATATAGACATTCCTTTTGGAACTGTCAGAATTAAAAAAAAGGGAAGTGCCGGTACACATAATGGGTTAAGATCAATAATCTATCATTTAGAAACAGAAAATTTTCCTAGAGTTAAGATAAGCGTTGGTAAATGTCCGGATTATATGGATTTAAAAGATTTTGTTTTAAGTAAATTTTTACCATCTGAAGAGAAAATTTTGAAAAAAGAATTGGAAATTTCTGCAGATGCGGTTGAAGAAATAATAAAAAACGATGTTGACAAAACAATGTGTAAATTTAATGGAATGTGTATAGAGGAATAATATTCCTCTATATTTTTTATAAACGAGGAGTTAATTATGAATTTTTTAATTGATTTTTTAAAGAATAATGAATCATATTTGGATATGATTTTAGGTTTAAAATCAAATAATGTTCCAATTTATTGTAATGGACTTATCAAAGAGAGTTTATTCCATTTAATATATTCTATTTTTAATGATTTGCCCGATAAAAATTTAGTTTTACTTGTTGAAAACGAAAATAGAGCTAATGAACTTTGTGATGAATTGAAAAGTTTGGTAGGAGATAAAGTTGTAGTTTATCCAAATTTTGAGATAAGATTTCACAATATCAATAGTTTAGAAACAAATCTTGAAAATATTAGAATTGAGATAATGAATAGACTTCTTTCTAAAGAGAAATTCATAATAATTACAACTGCAAGTGCTTTATCAAAAAAAATCAGCACACCAAAATTTTTTAAATCACATTATATTTATATTGATGAAAATTTGGAAATAAATCTTAAAGAATTGACAGAAAATTTAATTAAAATGCATTATGATAGAGTTGACTTCGTTGAAGCAAAAGGACAATTTTCAATAAGAGGATCTATTTTTGACATTTTTCCCGTAAATTTTAAAAATCCGATAAGAATAGAATTGTTTGGAGATGATATTGATTCCATACGTATTTTTGATATTAACAGTCAAAGGTCCGTTGAAAAGTTGAATAAGGTGGAAATAATACCTGCAAAAGAAATGGTATTGTCAAAATCTGATGTTGAAAATATTTTAAATGGTTTGAATAAAGATATTGAAAAGTTACAAAAATTAAAACTGTTTGGAAAAGATATTGAGAAATCAACAGAAAAATTTTATCAAATTTATAATGATTTAAAGATAAATTACCATATTTCAAATATGGATTTAATCTCTCCCTATATAAGAAAAGGTAGCTATTCAACTCTTTTAGATTATTTGGATCAAGATTCAATAATATGTACTGAGGATATTTTAAAAATTTATGATAGAAATTTGGAAATAGAAAATTTATTTCATGAAAATGTAGTATTTTCTATTGAGAATGCTGAGATTTTAGACTCACATAAAGATATTTTGATTCCTTTTGAACATATTTTAAGGAGAATAAAGGATTTTAGTATAATTAATTTCACACAACTATTAAAAAGAACAAAAATAATAAATCCAAAAAGTATTATAAATTTAAAAACAATTGAAGCTGAGATATTTAATAGAAAATTTGATTTATTATTTCAGAATTTGAAATCTAAATTACAAAGAGGGTATAAAATTGTTATCTTTGCAGGTTCATTGGAAAAGGCAAATAATTTAAAGGAAATTTTATATGCAGAGAATATAAATTCCAATATATTTGAAGGATTAGAATTCGAATTAAAAAGTTCTATTTTAGGAATTTCTACTTTAAATTTAGAATCAGGTTTTGAATATCCAATTCAAAAAGTACTGTTTTTAACACATAAAGAAATTTATGGAACTGTAAAAAAAACTTCTAAAAAAATTAGAAAAAAAAGCAAAGAGAATTTACTTGACTACACAGATTTAAATGTTGGAGATTTTGTAGTTCACGAAAATCATGGAATTGGAGAATATAGGGGAATTGAACAAATTGAGGTTGACGGTATTGTAAAAGATCATATATTAATTTTGTATAAAGGAAATGATAAATTATACATTCCAACAGACCAAATGAATTTAATTCAAAAATATATTGGTAAAGACGGATATAAACCAAAATTAAATAAATTAGGTTCTAATGATTGGATAAAAACTAAGACCCGCGCTAAAAAAGTTTTAGATGAAATTGCAATAGATTTAGTTCAGCTCTATGCAAAAAGAGATAAAATAAGAGGTTTTGCTTTTTCGGAAGATACAACTTGGCAAAAAGAATTTGAAGATAGTTTTATTTATGAAGAAACATATTCACAACTTAGAGCAATCAATGAAATAAAGAAAGATATGGAGCAGTTTAAACCAATGGACAGATTGCTTTGTGGAGATGTAGGATATGGGAAAACAGAAGTTGCCTTAAGAGCCGCATTTAAAGCAATGATGGATGATAAGCAAGTAGCATTTCTAGTTCCAACTACCATACTTGCTCAACAGCATTATAATACTGCTATCGATAGAGTTGGAAATTTTCCTGTTGAAATTGAAATGCTCAGTAGATTTAGAAGTCCTGCAAAGCAAAAAGAGATTTTGAAAAATGTGAAAAACGGAAAAGTAAATTTACTTATAGGCACACATAAATTATTGTCAAAAAATTTGGAATTTAAGGATTTAGGACTTCTGATAATAGATGAAGAACAAAGATTTGGTGTTAAACATAAAGAGACCTTAAAAAAAATAAAAGAAAATATTGACGTATTATCTTTATCTGCAACACCAATTCCAAGAACTATGCAAATGAGTTTAGTTGGAATTAGAGATATGAGCATTTTAGATGATCCGCCGGAAGAAAGAGTTACTATCGCTACATTTGTTTTAGAATATAATGATTCAATAATTCGTGAAGCAATTTATAAAGAAATAGATAGAGGTGGACAAGTTTATTTTGTCTATAATAGGATTCATGATATGGATAAAATGTATGTTGAATTATCAAGACTTGTTCCTGATGCTAAAATTGCGATGGCTCATAGTAAATTGTCTAACAAAGAGTTAGAGAATATAATGTATGATTTTCAAGAAGGAGAATATGATATATTACTATGTACTACAATAATTGAAACCGGTATGGATATAAAAAATTGTAATACTATGATTATATATGATGCAGATAAAATGGGTTTATCTCAACTTTATCAGTTAAAAGGACGAATCGGTCGTTCTACAAGAAGAGCTTATGCATATTTTACTTATGAAAAAGATAAAGTCTTAACTGAAATTTCAGAGAAGAGACTTATGGCAATAAGAGATTTTTCGGAATTCGGATCTGGTTTTAAAATAGCTATGAGAGACTTAGAGCTTAGAGGTGCTGGAAATATCTTAGGGGAATGTCAATCCGGACATATAGAGACTATCGGATATGAAATGTATGTTAGAATGTTGGAAGAAAGCATAAAAACTGTTAAGGGAGAAAATTTACAAATTAAAGATCAAACTACGATTGAATTATCAGTTGATGCGTATATTCCTTCAAATTATATAGTAGATAATAATCAGAAAATTGATATGTACAGAAAAATTGCTGCAATATCATCAAGAGATGACTTTGATGAAATTTATGATGAACTTACTGATAGATTTGGTAATGTTCCAACAACGGTATTAAATGTTATGAATGTTTCATATTTAAAGACTATTTCTACAGAGCTGAATTTTATAAAGATAATAGATAGAGAGAAGTCTGTCGTATTTAAATTTGAACAAACAAATAGAGATATTTTGCAGCTAATAGGCAGATTATCAGATGTTTTATTTAGAAAAATTGAATTCAATTTAAATGAAAATGCGGAGTTAATATTTAATTACGATAAGGATAAATTATCAGAAAGTATTGATTTTGTTGAAAATTTGCTATTTTTAAAGCAAAAAAATTAAAAAAACTTTGACATTAATAAAAAAATAATGTATAATATCAAAAGATTAGAATATTAATCAAAAAGGAGAGAGATATGAAAAATAGATTTATAAAATTTGCAAGTGCTATTGCATTATCAGCTATGCTTTTAACTGCTTGTGCTTCGGCACCAAGAGGCGCGATGGTAAAAATTGGTGAAAAGTATATCACTAAGGATCAAGTACAAAAAGAGTATGATAGAGTAATTGCATCTTACTCAGACGAGCAAAAGGCGAAATATGATGAGTCAACTGAAGAAGGAAAAAAGGCTTCTTTGACTTTGAAGCAAAATATATTAGATATGTTTTCTAATATAGAAGTTGTTAAACAAAAATTTGCTAAATTAGAAAAAGAATATAAAGACGAAGGTAAATCTGAAGAAGAAATAGCTAAAGTAAGCGTTACAGAACAAGAAATTAACGATAATCTTGCTAAAGTTAAAGAACAATTAGGTGATAAATTCAACGAAGAACTTGAAAAAGCCAAGCTTACTGAAGATGAATTAAAATATAAGATTGAGGACAATTTATATTCTACAAAATTTCAAACTTGGTTTAGTGAAAATTATGATCCAACTGATGAAGAAATTATGGAAAAATACAAAGGTAGTGACTTTGACGGTCCACAAATTAATGCAAGCCATATACTAGTTGAAAATGAAGAGGATGCAAAAAAAGTAAAGAGTCGTTTAGAAGCGGGAGAAAAATTTGAAGACGTTGCGACTGAAGTATCAAAAGATCCATCAGCTAAAAAGAATAAGGGAGTTTTAGGAACTTTCACTAAAGGGGTTATGGTTAAAGAATTTTATGATGCAGCTGTTAAATTAAAAGTTGGCGAAATTAGCGATCCGGTAAAAACTAAATTTGGCTATCATATAATAAAATTAAATGAAATTGTTGAAGATTACGATAAGTTTTCAGATGAAAGTAAAAAACGTATAAAGCAAAATCTAAAAAAATCTCTGTTATCTGAAAAATTCAAAACTGAGTTTGAAAAGATTCAAAAAGAAGTTGGGTACTTACCAATTAAAAATTTTAAATAAATTGGCTGAGTTGCTTGATATTTTTTGAAAATTAATATATAATAATATTGCACAATGGTTAAGTGACCATTTAATAGGCAATTATTAAATATAATAGTGTATTTAGGAGGAAATTTTAATGAACAAATCTGAATTATTGGCTAGTATGGCTGAAAAAGGAAAAATCACAAAAGTTGATGCTGAAAGAGCATTGAATGCTTTCATTCAAACTGTTGAAGAAACATTGGTAAAAGGGGAAAAAGTTCAATTAGTTGGTTTTGGAACTTTCGAAGCTAGAGAAAGAAAAGCAAGAAGCGGAAGAAATCCAAGAAACCCTAAAGAAGTTATCAAAATTCCAGCATCAAAAGCTCCAGTATTCAAAGCTGGAAAATCATTAAAAGAAATTGTAAATAAGTAATTTTTGATTGCTAATAAAAAATCAGACGCGTAGTCTGATTTTTTTTGTAAAAATTTCGTTAGATATGTTGAAAAATGAAATATATTATGTTATAATATTTTGGTAAATAATCACATATTCTGATTGAACAAGCGTTGCCCAAGTGGTCCTTGTCAAGTTGATGAATATGGGTGGCTAAAAACAGGAGGTAAGAAAATGTCACAAGTAATTTTAATGAAAAACTTATTAGAAGCAGGAGTACATTTTGGACACCAAACTAGAAGATGGAATCCAAAAATGTCAAAGTTTATCTTTACAGAAAGAAATGGAATCTATATTATAGATTTACAAAAAACTGTAAAACAAATTGAACAAGCATATGATTTTGTAAGAGAAATTGTTGCTGATGGTGGTAGAGTTCTTTTTGTTGGAACTAAAAAACAAGCTCAAGAAGCTGTTGAAACAGAAGCAAAAAGAAGTGGACAATTCTATGTTAGTCATAGATGGTTAGGTGGTATGCTAACTAATTATAAGACTATAAGAAAAAGAATTGAAAGATTGAAAAAATTGGAACTTATGGAAGAAGATGGAACTTTCCAAAGATTGCCTAAGAAGGAAGTAATTAAATTAAAAAGAGAAGCTGAAAAATTAGAAAAATTCTTAGGTGGAATTAAAGAAATGGATAAACTTCCGGATGTTCTTTTCGTTATAGATCCGAAGAACGAAAAAATTGCTGTGAATGAAGCAAAAATATTAGGTATTCCGGTTATTGGTGTTGTTGATACTAACTGTGATCCTGATGAAGTTGATATTGCTATTCCAGGTAACGACGATGCTATCAGAGCTGTGAAATTGTTAACAGGTACTATTGCAAATGCTATTGTTGAAGCTAAACAAGGAGAACAAGAAGAAACAGAAACTGTAGTAGAAGAAGTTGTAATGGAAATAGAAGAAGTTTCTGAAGAAGTGGCTGAATAATTAGTAAGTAGAATTTTTAAAGGGTAAGGATTTAAATTTTTAATATTTATCCTTACCTTGTTTTTTATAAATTATAGGAGGATTTTATGGAAATTACTGCAAAATTGGTAAAAGATTTAAGAGAAATTACTAGTGCCGGAATGATGGAATGTAAAAAGGCATTACAAGAAGTTAATGGAGATATGGAAAAAGCTATTGAATTTTTAAGAGAAAAAGGATTAGCTAAAGCTGCTAAAAAGGCAAACAAAGTTGCTGCTGAAGGTTTAATAACTTTAGTTATTGATGAAAATAATACTAAAGCTGCTCTTACAGAAGTAAATTCACAAACAGATTTTGTTGCTAAAAATGAAAATTTTGTAGCATTAACTAAAAAAGTTACTGAACATGTATTTAATAATGAAATAAAAAATCTTGAAGAATTAAATAAGTCAACTATTGATGGAACTAATTTTGAAGAATTTTTAAAATTACAAATTTCTTCAATTGGAGAAAATATTGTAGTTAGAAGATTGGCATTTGCTAAAGCATGTTGTGAAAATAGTATAGTTTGTGGATATGTTCACTTTAATAAAAAAGTAGGAGTTATCCTAAAAGCTAATTGTGATAGTGAAGCAACAAAGAAAGGTGCAAAAGATTTATTACAAAACGTTTGTATGCATATCTCAGCAATGAAACCACAATATTTAAGTTATAAAGATTTAGATGTTGATTTTGTTGAAAAAGAATATCTAGCTCTTAAAGGATCAATTGAAAAAGAAAATGAGGAATTAGTTAGACTTGGAAAACAGTTAAAGAGGATTCCAAAATATGCTTCAATGTCTCAAATAACAGAAAAAGTTTTAGAAGATGAAAAAGAATTATTAAAAGAAAAATTGAAGAAACAAGGTAAGCCTGAAAAAATTTGGGATAAAATTTTGCCGGGACAAATTGAAAGATTTATTAAAGATAATACTTTGATTGATCAACAATATGCGTTATTCAGCCAACAATATGTATTGGATGATAATAAGACAGTTTTAGAAGCTGTAAATGATAAGGCAAAAGAATTAGGTGGAAATATTGAAATCGTAGAATACACTAGATTTGAAGTAGGCGAAGGATTGGAAAAGAAAGAAGAAAACTTTGCTGAAGAAGTTGCAAAACAAATGGGACTATAAAAATGGTTTTAAGACAGTGATTAATATCGCTGTCTTTTTTGCTTGAAAAATAAGATATTAAAATTTCAACAACTAAATGTATAATATATAGCAAAAATTGGTGGAAAATTTTCCACCAATTTTTGTACCAATCATATTATATATTTTATCTACAAAATGAACCCTGTTGCCATTTTCCTTTTAGATATATCAAATGAGCAATTATTGTTACTAAAATATTTGAAATTGCCATAGCGAGCCAAATTCCTGTTGCACCTTGTTTAGTGAAATACTTAAAGAAAAGTATTAATGGAATTCTTATTATCCAAAGTCTTATCATATCTATTGCCATTGAATATTTACTGTTTCCGGAGCCTTGAAAAAGACCCTGATATACAAAAAACATATTTAACATTACGAGAGTTATTAATGTATAAAACATATAACTATTTGCTTGAATCATAAGTTCTGATTCTTTTGGCGCATTTATAAAGAAAGATAAGATTTTATATCTGAATGTAAAACTTATAAATGCAATTAAAATTGACATAATAATTATTATAATAGATGCTTTTTTAAATGTTTCTTTTACTCTTTTTATATTATTATTTCCTATATTTTGTCCAATAATTGAAGTTATTGCAGAGCCTACTCCACCAGGAGGTATATTCAATAGTCCACTTATTCTATTTACCATTCCATAAGCGGCAACAGTTTCTGTTCCATAGCTTTGAATAAATGAGTTCATTATCATGAAACCTATGGCAGTTCCAACTTGCCCTATTACTGATGGCAAAGTAATTCTGTAAATTCTTTTTAAGATATGTTTTTCCCATTTAATATATACTAAGCTATGTAGATTTAATTTTATTATATCTTTATTTATTCTTAAATGAATAAATCCTACTATACACATAATTCCTTGTGTTAATACAGTTGCAAGAGCTGCGCCTTTTACTCCAAGACCAAGTCCTGAAATTGATGTAAATGGTATTACATCAAAGATAAAAATTGGATTTAAAATCATATTTAATATAACACAAATTGTACTAATCATTGTAGGAATTGTGTTTTTCCCCTGAGCGGATAAAATTGATGAATATATATAATATAAAAATATAAATGGAATTCCAAGATAACTATACTTTAAATAGATTACACTGTATTTTGCAAGATTACCTGTAGCTCCCATCATTTTTACTATCAAATCAGCACTAAAATATCCTAATAACATAAATACTATTGAAAAGAGTAAAGAAATATTAATTAAAGTATCTGCATATTTTTGTGCATGTAAAAAATCTTTTCGTCCTAATAATTGAGAAATTAAAGATATAGCTGCAATTGATAGTCCAATACCAATAGAATTAAATAGAAAAATAACAGGCCAAGTAAAACTTGTTGATGCAAATTCAGCAGTTCCTAATTTTCCAAGCCAAAAGGCATCTGCAAGAGAGTATAACTGTTGAATAAAATTGTTTAAAATAATTGGAATGGATATTATTGCGATTATTTTATAAATATTACCATGTAGAATCATTTCACTTCGTTCTTTTTTCATACAATACCTCCCATAAAAATTTATACCTTTATTATATTCCACAAATATAGTGGAATAAAACATATTTATATAAAAATTTTTGAAAAATATTTCTAAAATTAGTAAAATATTTATTTAGTTTGATCAAATTTTTTTGAAAGTATTTCTCATAAATTATAGAAATTTATTATAATTAAATACAAATTTGTTAGTTATTTTAAAATTATAATATAAGCATAATATCAATGATAAAAAATCATATTATTATATCAAAATAAATTATGATAAATTATAAAAATATGATATAATAATTATATCTTTATCCTTTGTGATAAAGTTGCATTTATTTTATTTCCATAATTATATTAAATAATATGGATTAGATATTTAGGAGGAAAGTATGAAGAAATCAAGAATTTTATCTTTAATGCTTGCAGGTTTAATGTTAGTTGGTTGTCAACCAAAAAAAGCAGAGGATAAAAATGAAAAGAAAAAAGTAGAAACTACTAAGAATTTTGAAGGAAAGACATTAAATGTTGTAGCAACTTCAGAAAAGTATAAAAAACTTTTTGATAAATTTTCTGAAGAAACTAAAGCTAAAGTTGAATTCATTTCAATGTCAAGTGGAGAAGTTATTGCTAAACTCAAAGCTGAAGGTGGAAAACCGAGTGCTGACGTTTGGTTTGGTGGAGGAATAGATGCCTTTATGAAAGCTAAATCAGATGGTCTTTTAGAAATGTATAAACCTGAAGGATTTGATAAAATTAAAGAAGGATTTAAAGATAATGAAGGTTACTGGATTTCAAAGGGAGTTACAGTTGTAGGATTTTTAGTAAATAATAAAATTTTAGAAGAAAAAGGACTTAAAGTACCTAAAACTTGGGAAGAAATTGTAGATCCTAAGTATAAAGATGAAATTATTATGGCAAATCCTGCTGTTTCAGGAACTAGTTTTGCAAATGTTAAAGGCCTTATAGATAAGTATGGAGAAGAAAAGGCCTGGGAATATTTTAAAAAGTTAAATGATAATGTTAAGTTCTATGGAAAAAGAGGAAAAGATCCACAAGAAAAAACAGTAGCAGGAGAATTTGGAATAGGAATTATTCCAATTGATAAATCAGCTTTTGATGTAGCTGAAAAAAATAATTTAACTGCAATTTATCCAGAAGATGGTTTATGCTGGGTACCAGAAGGTGTAGCAATTTTTAAGAACAGTCCAAACCTTGAAGTTGCAAAAGCATTTGAAGATTTTATTTTAAGACCTGAAAATCAACAATTGATTGCTGAACTTGATGGAAAAGATGGTGCACAAATGGTAATTGAAGGGACTAAAGGTTATGATCTTGGTTTACCTAAAGATAAATTTATTAAAGAAGATATTAAAAGTTTTGGTTCACAAAGAGATGCTATTCTTAAAAGATGGGCAGAATTAACACAAGGAAAATAAAATTTTACGATGTTTTTCATCGATAATATTTTTAAAAATCTTGTTGTTTTACAATAGAAAATAGGGAGAGTAATCTCCCTTTTTAATTAGATAAAGTTATGAAAAGATATTTTAAATTTATAGATACAATTATTATATTTACTCTTGTTTTTTGTTTATTTATTTTTATTTTATTTCCTTTTTTAAAAGTTTTTTATTCTACTTT
>ERZ772957.1750-NODE-1750-length-13425-cov-2.909349_pt1 | contig 13425 bp, 16 predicted proteins | sample MGYA00580682_ERZ772957 | MGnify/ENA primary metagenome ERZ772957 (study PRJEB29015, sample SAMEA2737921) | human oral metagenome | biome: human oral; feature: human-associated habitat; material: dental | place: China | collected 2025 ...
ATGATCGGGAAGATCAGCGAGATGAGACCGGAGGCGAGGCGGACGACGAAGAAGATACACTCCCCATAAGAGTAAAAGCGTCGAGGATTTCCTGTGCCGATTCTGTTCCTTGTGTTGCTAATTCTTTAGCGCGCGATTCGAGGTACGCAAGGTCGTCACCCGCAAGCCCCGTCAGGGCTGCGAGATTCTTGGTTTTATCTTCTAATACTTTGTATTCTTGTACGCCTTGCGATACAAATTGCTTAATCTTCTGGGCACCGAGTTTTACGGCATCCCCGATGGAGGTGGGGATTTGTACGATGTTGCCGAGCGATTCTTGCAGTCCTTGCCCCACTTGCGCAGTTAGACTAGGTTTATTCTGTTCAGCATTCAGTGCGGTCATGGCTCCCCGCACAGTTTCGATTTGTGCTTTAACGTCGCCAAGACGCATGTTTGCCTCCACGAACTCTTTGCTACCGAGTGTCGCGCGATTGATCTCGGCAGTTAGTTCGGATTCGAGTTTAGTAAGAGCGTCCAGCGGTAGGTCTTTCAGACTCTTACCCTCTTTGTGGAGGGCGAGGATGGCTTCGGTACCGTGTTCTGTATTAGCTTCGAAATCGCGCATCTCTTTACGGACTTCGCTAATAGCTTTCTTGACGTTCTGGAGCTGCCCCATCTTTTCCTTGAACTCTTCCGAGCTTCGGTTAAGATGTTTGAGACTTCGTTCGAGATCGGCTTGAGCGCGGATAAGGTCGCCATAAGAAAGGGAATTAAGATCGCCGGAAGCAACGGCAGCCTCGCGTACCGAGCGGAGGTAAGCGCCGAGGCGTTTCAGTGCTTCGGAGTGGGCTTCTTTGGCTTTGCTGGAGGCATTCTTGTCGCCAGAGGCTTTTGCTTTCTTGAACACTTCGGAGGTACGGTTTACCTCTTCTTGTAGTTCCTTAAGATTTTTACGAGCGTCGCCCGTATTTATATTTATGACGCCTGCGCGATTCTTTAGTGCCATGGTGGGATTCCGGGGTTGGGGTTATAGGTTTTAAAAGGGTGGGTCGATCATCTCGATTGGCGGACCAAAAGGGGAGGTATCGTCGTAATACCACTCTTCGACATTGTTCTGTAGTGCGATGTTGAGTCCAGATTGGTGAGCTGCGAGGAGTTCCTGATCATAGACTATACCGCCAGAGATACTGTCCTGCATGCTGACGATGATGTTCCTGTTGAGCTTTTTGAGTTTTTCTGAGAATTTTTTGCGCACATCGTATACAATATTGTAGGCGTCGGAGATGAAATCGTAGGCAAAGAATAGGCGGCGGTTGTGGCTTAAATCGGGGTTTGTAGCTGGTTGGTTGTAATTGTCTGGCGGAGCGAGGGATTCGGTGATAGTATTCTGTTCGGAGATTAGTACGCCGTAGTAGAGGGGTTTTTGCCACTTAATGGCGAGTCCGATGTATCGGTAATTGCCGTTACCGTAGTTTTCTTGTCTGATAAGGCCTTTTGTTCTTTTGGAAGTGCCGAGATCGTCGATTCTTGGAAACCACTTATCGCGCTTAATCTCTTCCATCTTAGCGGCAACGAAAGGCTCAAGGTCGAGGGAGTCCAGCCACTCCTCGTAATTGCGTTGTTGTTCTCTTTGTTTCTCTTCTCTTTCCAGAGCCTCTCGCTCTTCTCTTTCTTGTTCTTCTTTTTCGTGGCGTAGGGTTTCCTGTTCCTTGGCAACTTTCTTCTGGATATCTTTTTGCCAAAGGTCGACGTAATTGACAATAATTTTGTTTGAGTCGTCAGGGCTTGGCATTTTTAGGTAAGGGGTAACGCGATATGTATCTTAGGGTTTTTATGGGTCTGAGTTTACGAAAAACCCCGATGCCCTCGCGAGATCCGTTGTTGTTCGTGTTTCCTTCGACAGTGGGTATAAAGTCGGTATTAGGCGCAAAGTATCGTGCGGGTTGTCTGGCATCTTTGCGGTGAACTACTTTAATGGCGATACAAGTATCTACAAAACCTACGTGCGCAATGCGTCTAAGATTTTGGTAATAAATACCGAACACATCGCCCGGAAGGAGGGTAGTATCGCAACGGATTCGGTAGCGTTCTGGAAAGAAAGCGGGTGACCAACCACTATACGGAGCCGATGCCCGTCCGGCTTTATGCAAGCAGTACGAAACGAAAGCGGCACACCATGGCTCGCCTTTACGCAAACCTACGTGTTGTAAGAACATTTCTACTTGCGGACCGTCGTTGCGTCCTGTTGCTTCACGAACACCGATGTACGATGTGTAGATAGTGCGCAGGGAGTCGGAGGCGGTGGCGACTGCTGAACAAGCTAAGAGAATGCCGAGGGGGAGGATTATCTTTTTCATCTTAGTAGAGGAATGGGGTGAGTACTTCGTAAGAGAGCATAATACCAAAAGCCCAATCGGCAGTAAAACCGAGAGGACTTATTACAAAGGAGGAGCGGTCGAGGTATGTCAATCCGTCCTGAGCACTACCCGCTTTGCTGAGGATAGTGCGGATTAAGGTGTTTAAGATATCTCGCGCTTGCTTGCGGGCTTCTGGAACAGAATCTGGGTTACCTACCTCGGCTTGCGTAAAACACAGAATAGCGTACTGGGAGCGTTCCAGCAGAGAGTCGGTGTCGTTGTTGAGCAATTGCGAGGTTTCGTTGAAATCGGAGATCAGAATAGGTAGGCGATAGTTGCGGAGGATTGTGGCCAAGTTCCGGATGTCGTTCCAGCCGGTAGTAGCGTAAGAGTCGAGCCCAACGGACTCGGCATACTCTTTTACAAAATGGCGATGATTGTAGTTCATAGCTAAGATACGGAGGCTGCATAATCGTCAATAACTGCCCAGAATTCCATTTTTTGGGTTACGTGTTCTTCGAGGCGATTGCGTAGGGTTTTCAGAAGTTTAGCGCGAGCGGGTGATTCTTTCTTTTTGGTAGTCTCTACCAGCTTGAGGTGGAGGTGCGCGATGATAGGTAGGAGTCGTTTTATTTCCTGTGCTGCAGAGCGTACGGCTTGTGGAGCGGAGGCGAGGCGAGGGTCTCGGAGCGTCCATCGTCCGTCGGTATAGGTTTTAGGTGTTTCTCTTTCGGTATCTGCATACGCAATAGCGCGAGAGGCTGTTACTTGTTCGGTTGGGATGTGGGAGGAGTTGGTAGGGTTTTGTGGGGCACCGCCAGACTGCAGGGCTGTTGCCGAGAGGTGTTGTTGGAAAGCGTTGGTGAGGAAGTTTTTTTGTAGGGATTCGGATGCCGAGGATTGGGGTTGTAGGATTCCGGGCACCGAGGCAAATAGCTTCTTGTAGAGCTCTCGCCCGATGGCGATGTTCTTCTCTTCTGATTGTAACCACTCTTTAAGGTTCATTCTTTCTTTTCTAGAAATTCGCTACGCGTTTAATGCGATACAGAAGGGGGGGGGGGAGTTCTACGCATTAAAGCGATTGATATTTGCGTATTCATGGTTTAAGATATTTCTACAGCTGCAATTTGTAGTAGGGGTTGTGTCTTGTTGGTGAGGAGTTCGGTAGTGGTAGTAGTAATAGAAATGCGTTTTACGGCGTCCAGCGCCGTACCTCCTGCGTGTAAGTACACGAATGGGGAGGACATTACCTCTTGCAGCATTTCGAGGCGTTGTGGGGCATTTATTTCGAAGTTGCCGAGAGCGTCGTAGGGGATTCCGATGGTGTAGGCGATTTCGGTGTTCTGGGTATTCTGTATCTCGCCATACTCTGGCTTGCGATTGTTCTTTTTGGCTTGTTCGGTAATCTTCAGAAGATATACTGGTAGGAAATTTAGATCGCCCTTCCCCGTAACGTATTGTAGATTGCGTTGCTGCACAGTAGGGAATTGTGGCGAGGCAAGTACCGAACGGTATTGTTTGTAGAGTTTGTCATGAAAGGCGATATGTCCGGCGAGGTAGTAGATATCCCCGATGCCAACAGAGTTGTGGTGGTAACTGGTTTCAGTTACGTCTACGGTAAACAATCCTCCCATTATAGCTCCGATGGCAATTTTGCGCCGGTAGGTGTCCAGCTGCGTGATTTGGGATGTCTGGGCAGCAACGATTTTTAGGGTATTGCAATCGTTAAGTGAGGCGAGCATAAGTTCGTAGGCAGAGCTTGCACTCAAGCACATCTTTATAAAGATGGGTAGGAAGCGATCGGCAATCTCGCGTTTGGTTTTGCAGTATCGCCCTCGGTAGTATATAGGCGAGGGTAGATATGCGTCGAGGTCGTCAGCTTGTAGGTTGATGAGGAGTGCCATTCCTTGTTAGGGTTGTAGTAGTGCGGTGTAGTCTATACGGACTGGCTGGACGAGTTCGTGATAGGGGAGGAGATCCGTCCCCTCGATCGCGATGCTGTATACGGGTTCTGGCATATAGTCGCCCGCTGGTTTCTGGGTAGGGAAGTGCATGAGGACGGTTTGTAAATCGGGGTGCATACCGAACATAAAACCTCGCGCCCAGAGGTAGGTTGAGTTTTGTTCGATGGGTATAAAGAGTACCGCCAGAGCGCTTTGCAGAGTAACCACTAGGTTTTGCAATGTGGATTCAATTCGGTTACTGTGTAGAACAAGGGTTATTCTGTACGCAAAGGTATTGGGCTTAGCGCCCTGAGCGGCACTCGTTGCAGTAAGATGCCTAAAAGAGAACTCCACCGGGGTGCCGAGCACTTCTACACGCTCGGCATCCGTTGTGAATCTGTAATCCTTGTAGAATCTTACGTAAGGCAGATAGTTCATTCTTTTTCTAGAAATTCGCTACGCGTTTTTCTACACGTTCGCTACGCGTTAAAGGCGATTGCGATACATCTTACGAAATCGTAACGGTGTGTTGCTGGGAAGAGGCGCGCGATTTAGGGTTATCGTCGTATACAAAGAAGTAAACAACAATCGGCTCGGTGCCCAGCGTGATAGGTAGTTCTGCAGTGCCACTCTCTAGCGTAGTAGATCCTACGGAAGTAAATACTTTGGCGGGATCGGCTTTTGCTAGTACTAGGAGGGCTACTTTGCGGGCTTTCTCAGCGGGTGAGGCGTCTGCTGGTGGTGGTGTCCAAGTAGCTTTAACGGCGTTGGTGTTGCGTTGTATGTTAATCCCTGCGGGGAGGTCTAGGTTGCCGTTAGCTACAATTAGTTTATCGGGGTTGAGTGTAAATGTATTTTGTTGTGTTCCGGGTGTGATATGTCCGTTGTTCAGCTTAATAAATTGGGCTGTCGCGTTGAGTGATTTATCGCCTCTTTTTTTAGCTGTGATGAACGGTAAGCCTTTGCGTAGAGCGGTTGCGTACTTTTTGTATGCGAGTTGACAAGCGTGCATTTGTTTAGCTTTTTGCTTGTGTATCTCGGTCATTTTGAAAGGTTTGCGCTCGATAGCGAGGACATTACCGGAGGGTGTAGCTCTTCCTGTATAGATCGAGTTGCCGATGCGTCCGGATATTACGAATCCGGCTTCGTTAAGGATTTTAGCCATTTCTAACATATAGGTTTTGGAGGTGTTATACAAATTTAAGCAACTACTGGGAAGGGCTTCGACGCGTCTGCCGGTTTGTAGTAAACAATTGGGCGCGTAGAATAAGCCTCGTACTTAATAGAAAAGCCTTTGCGGTCTTCTGGCGACTTACCTGTATCGTGTTCTACCGACACGGAAGCGGGGTTGATAATATCGCCAATTACGCGGAGGTTGCCTTCTGTATCGCGTACTATGAAAACGCCGGGGGTGTTCTGGACAGCGCGAGCAAATTTAGCTCCAGCTTCGTCAGCACCCGGGTGAAAAAACTCGCCCTCCTGCTTCGAACAACGACAATCGATATCGCCTACAACAGAAGACTTGAGCCCGTTGGACTTGTACGATGCCGAGATATGTATAAATCCGGCGCCTTCCTCAAGGAATTCAAAATCCCCTTCGAGGTTAATGGATTGCGGATCCTTAAAGATTGGGAAGGACTTAAAAGCGGATTGCGGCGCAAAAAATACGTCACAAGACATACCGCCCATATTGTCAGCTCCGGCGATATGCAAAACGTTGGTAAAAGGGTATGGCATGGTAGTTAATGGGTTTTAAGGGTTATTGTAAATCGGCACGAAGTCTGGCGATGATTGCGAGCGGGTCGTCTGCATTCTCTTTGGCAAAGGCGAGGGTTGCGTCCTGCGGTTGCACTACCTTACCGATGCCAGACACTGGGGGGATGCCCCGGTGTGCCGAGTGTAGAGCGGTATCGTGTGCCTCGGGCGTGGTTTTTGTGTTGTCTGGCGACTCGTCTTTTTGTTCCAGAAGTTGGTTAATCTTTTTCAGAAGTTCGGTAAGGAGGACGTTAGTATCCTGTGGCGAGTCCTCTTCCTCTTTTTTAGGTTCTTCTGTATCTTGTGCAGGTACTTCTGTTTGTTGTTCGGTAGTAGTGGGGGAGGACTCTTGCGCAAGGATTGTCGGTTTTTCCGACTCCTGTTCTTGTGTTGGGATTTGTTCGGTGTTCAGCATTGTGGTGATTGTGGGTAAGATGTTAAGTCGAGTTCCGAGTATGCGGTCGATCCATCCTCTTGCGAGGGCTTCTGGAGCGTAAAGAGTGGTTCCGGAACGTAGTGCAGTGTCCTGTGGGTCTGCGAGTTTTGTAGCTCTACCTGTGAATACATCGGTTAGGAGCATATCCGCCAGTGGGGCAAGTATCTTTGTACGTAGAGGCTCCGGGTCGCCATTCAGAAGAGCGTTAAACTCGCTATTCTTTTCGGTAGATTGTGGAGCATATACGGTAATTTCCTCACCGAAGGCGGTTTTTAGGTTTTCGGAGGGTTGGTAGTAGGTAATAGCTGCTCCGGCGCCTCCGATGCGGGCAGTAGGGGATATCGCCCATATTTCAGAACACTGCGAAGCCAACCAGTAAGCAGCAGAGCAACAATACTCGCCAACGGTTGCGATGACCTTTCTGGGGGAGTTCTGTATAAGGTTTGCCAGTTCCTTAACGCCGCCTACCTCCCCTCCTGTACTATTGATATACAGAAGGAGAGGGGTGGTGTTGTTGCTATTATACGCGAGGCTGAGGAGTTGCTGTGTAATAGCTTCGGTACGCTCTGGGGTGAGGGTTCCGACGATGGGTATAAGTTCGAGAGGGGGCATTTTTCTAGAAATTCGCTACGCGTTAAAGGCGATTGCTATTTACTGTGGATTGTTAAAGGGTGTAATCGCCAGCGAGAGCCGAGGCCATTTTTATGGTACCGCCGTTAGTAGCAAATACTTTAGCATTCCAGTCGTCAAGGCGGGTGCCCATATCGGCTTGCATCCAGAACTGGACAAGGTTCGGATCGGGGTATACCGAGCGTACTTGCACAAACTGCATATCTGCTGGAGCGGATATACCTACGGTAATATTACCTGGGCGAGTGGCGATGAGTCTAGAGCCGAGCCCCATAATCGGATTGCTGATAATGGTAGGCGTCTGCGCAAGGGAGGCTTTGTCACGAACATAGAGCGCGAGGGCTTGACGGCTGATCTCGCCTGTGTAGCGGCGTTGTATTTCGTAGGAGTCCAGAATAAGGTTAAGGGTATCACTCGGTACAAGAATATCGAGCGCTCCACTGCGAAGCATGGGGTTCAGCGCACGTACCCAACCTACGAAAGTTTGTAGGGGTTTCAGTGCCTCGGCTTCGGTTGCTGGGGCTTTAATTTCTTCGCATTCTACAAGGTTACCCGCAGCGGCAGTAATCTTAGTATCGGCAACCAGCGTGTCGATGATTGTGTTGTAGCCGTCGAATACCCCGAGTGGCGACTCGGCACTCTTATACTTAGCGTGTGGAATGGCGAGCGTAAAGTCCTCTACGAAAGTCTTGACGATGTTCTCAAGGACTTCCTTTGTGTAGGGGTGTTCTTTTTTGCGATTGTCGAGGGTCCGTCCAGCTTTCATGACGAGGGTTTTATCTCGGTAGTTCTGAATGTTATCTACCAGCGCGAGGTACCCCATTCGTGGCGTGAGGGTTGACTCTTCTGGGTGTATAAGCTCCTGCGATTTAAGGTCTTTTACCGTGCCTTTGTAGGGTTTCAGTAGCGAGCCTGCTCTGCGCATGTTAATAAGTTTGTCCTCTGCGCTAACGGTTTGTAGGTTGAAGTGCATTTCTTTGATGTACTCTTCCAGAAGTACATGGGGGAGGTAGCGCAGTACCGGATCGTAGTGTGTGGAGGCTTGTTGGAGGTCTGTGAGGTTAATCATCGGTGTTCTGTATTTGAGGTATTAAAGTGCTGTTCTGGAACAAAGAGACTACGCAATTAAAGGAGTGCGATGACAAGTACTGTCAGTAGTACGAGATATAGTGCGTAGATAGCAACGGCTACTAGTGTGGCGTACTTAGGGGTATAGTTGGTGAGGTAAAAAGCGTCAAGGCGATTGTCTAGGAACTTGTAGAGCTTTGGGAAGTCCATCCGGATCAGTAGCCAGACGAGTCCCTTGACGAACATAAAGGCTGCGAGCCCAAATAGGAGGGCTTGTAAAACCGAGAGGTCGTATGCCCCCGCAGTGGGGTCAAAAATGCGGATGATTTGCGGCGCGACAATAAAGAGGAACAAGGCGATGGGGATGCCCCAGAATTCGTTCCAGTCGGCTACAAAATGTAGTAGTCTGCGCGTACGGAGCTTGAACTTGGTAGGTAGCATGGTTTATAGAGGTTAATGTAAGTAACTATTTAAGGGTATGGCAAAGATATATTCTTTTCTACACATTCGCTACGCATTTCTAGAAATTCGCTACGCATTAAAATCGCGATATACTGAATGCTGAACACCCAGAGACTCGCGCAAAAATGCTTTGTAGAAAGTTTGTAGACAGTTGTAGACAAAAACGCTCTACAAAACTTACTACAAAATACGTGTTGATTTATAAGCAGTTAGGTAGGCTTGTAGACATGTAGACAGTTGTAGACAGTTTTTTTTCTACAGAAGTGTAATTGTATATCGGTTTTTGTTCTTCTGGAAATTCGCTACGCATTTTTCTACACATTCGCTACGCGTTAAGGTGGCGATATACAGAATGCTGAACATCGATATATAGAGACTCGCGCAAAAAATGCTTGTAGAAAGTTTGTAGAAAGTTTGTAGAAGAGAATAGCTAAAAAAGTTGTCTACAAGTGTCTACATGTCTACAAATACAGATATATATATATGTATATATATGATATATAGTATGTTAAGTATAGTCTGGATCTATATTTTTCTATATATCCGGATTTGTCTACAGTTGTCTACAAGTGTCTACAGAGTGCGAGGTCTGCCGAGCAAATGGGCTGTATCGGTATCGCAATACAGAAAGGTGCAAACCGGGGATATCTACGTATTAACAGGACGATACACGATACCGAACACCCCAAAAACCGAGGGATATTTTTCGTGGAGGGTTGTGCAGCGGATTTTTGGTAAAGCGTTAAGCACCAATTAGTTTTAACGCTTTTTAAAGGAGCTAAACCTTTTTTAACCAAGCTCGGCTCGAGAGAGCCCTATTATATATAGGTATCTCTTTACTCTTAGTTCTGTTATATGTATTAGGAGGATAGTAGTAGTGAGGATAGTTATGGTGTTTAGTTCGTATAAGTTTGTTTAGAGAAGTCTGTTATTCTTTCTATTAGTTGGATTTGTGATTCGTTAGTATGATGACTCTCTCTCTCTCTGCAGAATGGTTTTAGTTGAGATATGATATTAGGTGTATTGGGTCTGTTTTTGTAGTTGGTTTGTGGTGTTGATAGTTGGCTTGTGGTGTTGATAGTTGGCTTGTATGGCGGTTTAGTAAAGTGACATTCGGAGGGTGGAACATAGTGGTTAATATGGCTAATGAGTTTAAGAAGGTTTGTAGGTTGCCACTGAATAATAATACGGGTGAAGATTGCTTTACCCTCTATTACGGGGCCGTAGTATGTTTTTCTATCTTTTATGTTACGGGGGATGGGTGCGTTTTGTGAGTCGGCGAGCCCCCAAGCGGAGAAGTGTCCGAGTTTTTTCGATAACCACTGAAAGGATTCGGAGTTGCGATCCAGAAGTGTGTTAGCGATAGGTTGGTAGGCGCGGAGGGTTTTTAGGTCTTCGAGTTTTAGGTGTTGTGGCGGAGTGATGTAGCGGATGATTGTTAGCGGTACGCCCATTTTGCCAGTGTAATCGGTGGGGATGCAATCGAGGTAGGGTACGTTGAGCGCATCGTAGTTATCGTACTTGCGATAGCCTTTTTTATTGGCAAGTTTCTGGGCATTGTGTTTTTGGTTGTAGGCGAGGGTATGTAATTGTGGTAATTTCGGTAGTGGGATGTTGTGGTAGATATTTGTAAACCAAACGCAATGGACAATTGGGCGCGCTACCATCTCGGTAGGCTTGTCGGGGTTTTGTGTGAGGAAGGTATTGGTTTCTGTAGTGCCGATCCAAGCGAGTTGTTTCCAGATAAGTTGAAACATGCGGCGGTATTGTATGTTGATTATAGGTGTAATGAAAGAGTAGAATACCCCGAAGTGTACGCAGTACTCGATAAAGTCCTTGATTTTAGAAAAGGGCGGGTTTGTTATGACGTGTGTTGCCTCTTCCCAGAAGGCTCGGCATTCGTCTGACGCGAAGTCGCCAGAGCCCTCGAGTAGGTAAGAGTGTTCGGTAAAGGAGGATCCGGATTCGTTATCGCGCGTGAGGGTATATACAAAGCCGTAGGACTGAATGCCGTTGCTTGCTGCGTTGTATCCTACCGAGATTAGTTTTTTAAGCTTAAGCCTAAAGAAGTTGTTTTTGAAGTAGCAGTAAAAGGCGGATTGCGCGAGGTAGGGGTTATCGGCAGGGAGGTATACTACGGCATCCTTGAATAGGTCTGGCTGCCCTTTTAGGTAGTTTTCTATCTCGGTTTGTACGGTTTCGTAGGGGGTGTAGTACTCGTCGTTTTTGCGGACTTTAGCTCTAGATAGGTGTGTTGTTGCCATTGCGATTGTTGTGTATTAAAAGGTGTAACCGAATTGTATTGCGTAGTTTGTTTGTTGTTGCTTGTGGAAGGTGATTGCTGCCCCGTAGTAGAAGTGTCTGGCTTGTAACCCCGCTTCGAGGGTGAGGGCGAGGCTGTTCGTGGTAGGTATTACAGAAGATGTACCGACTGCGATGCCGATGTATGGGCGGAGTGTTCTACGTAGAAAGTCTGGCGATTGAATGCTAAAGGGGTTGTATTGCTGCAATACGTGCACTGAGTCGCGGATTCGGAGGGTATTGGTTATAGTAAGCCGGGGGAGGTTATACTCTGCGTTTACGTGGCGGTAACGCAAGGTATCGGCTTGTATCGTGTCGGTAATAGTGATGGTTGCTATAGAATCGCGATACGTATCCTGCAGATAGTTTTTGTCAGTTTCTTTGTGTGTGGTATGGGATGTTCTGTATAGGGTTTGGTAAATGGTTTGGTATTGGAGGACGGTATCGGTGTGGTAGATAGTATTGCGCGTGTGGTATACGCGGGTCTGTACCTCGCCTCGGATGTTGTAGGTGAGGTAGCTGGCGAGGGTTGCTACAAAGAGAGTGTAGAGGGCGAGTATTGTCAGTAGGCGGGTTTTTCTTTTCATTCTTCTGTATCGATTTCGAGGTCTGTAATAGTATCGGTGTTCTGGGTTGTGGCGATAGTAGTAGGGGGAGGTGTGAGGTTAATTTTGTATTTGCGTTCGAGTTTCTTTCGTAGGTTGTCAAAGTTTTCTATCGCCTCCTGTGTAATACCGAGTAGTTTGGGGTCTGCAGACGGTTCGAAGGCTGGGGGTTGTATTTTGCTCCAGTCGATAGCTTCGGAATCGGCTTTGTCAAGATTCGTGTACTTGCCGATGCCCTCGGCTGCTGCAATCATCGCGCGGATATTGTTAGCTTGTAGTGCGGCTTGGTAGGCTTTTAGTAGCATTTCTACAACAATGTGTCGGTACCAAGTGCGCGATACGGAGCGTTGGGTACCGAGTGCGAGTTTGGTATCGGCTATATAGGTATAGGCTTGACGGCGGGAACACTTGTAGGTGTCCATGGCGTAGTGTACCATCTCGGCGTCTGTGAGATATACCTTGTCTGACCAGCGCGTGTAGAGGTCTTCGTAAATGGCGAGGCGCTGCTGCTGTGCGGGAGTGAGGTACTTTTTTTGCTCTTCTGGTTCGAAAAGATGGGTGAGGAGTCTGGCGGTTGCTTCGGAGAGGTCGTCCATGCTTATATTACTAGGTTTTTGGTATTCTGTATTCTGGGTTTGGGGTTAATGCCGAGGGGGTCGCGTTCGGAGTCGTAGAGTGCTGCGATGTCTGCCGGAGCGTTACGGATGTAGGTACGGATGTCTGTTAGTATGTGCTCGCCTGTTAGGGTGTATTTCTGTTCTTCTTGGCGGTCTTTTAGTGCGGGTTTGTATGGTGTATGTTCGTAGTACAGCCAAGCGCAAATCGAGGCAAAGAACTGGACTTGTGTTTGCTCTGCTTCGGTAGCATTGTCTGGGTCGGCGTAAATTTTGTAGGCGTTGTTTTTTAGTTTTTCTACGAGTCTGGTACCTAGGTAATTTTGTGCAAGGAGCGTATCGGTATTCTGTATCGCATTGTAAAAGGTAAAGAAGTGGTGGAGGTAATCGTCGTTGTAGAAGTATTGCAATAGGCGAGGGTCTTGTAAGATAGAATGCGCATAAGTAGCGATACGGATGTGTGGCGATGCACTGCTGTACTCTCTGCGTTTGAGTTCGAAGTATAGCTGTTCGGTAGTGCGTTGGTGTTGGTGTCGGATTTGTTCTAAAAGCCGCTCGACTCGCGCTTGGGATGCCGGAGTTATGCCCTCGCCAGAAGTAGTAACAATCCCCCCTTTGGTGATTAAAGTATCGAGGTGTGGGAGTGCTGCCAAGAATGCCTCCTCGGCTACAAACTGTTCTGTTAGTTGCGTTAACCCTTGACGATGTGTGAGGGCTTGCAGGGTATCGGTAAACTCGGCAAGGCTGGGGTATTCTTGTTCTATAGGTACAAGGTTGAAAAAGTAGCTTAATGCCGACTGCGATACCGATGCGGCAAAGCGTTGAAAGAAGTCCTCCTCAAACGAATTGTTAAGGAGGAAATACTTCTTGAGGGTTGCGAGATCGAGCTTATACATTTTTCTAGAAATTCGCTACGCGTTAAAGGCGATTGATATCTGCGGGTTCTGGGGATATTTAATGTTAGGGTTTATAGGTAGCATTGAACTGAATGACGGTTGCGGAGCGGATAGTTATTTCTTGTCTGCGCAAGGTGAGGTTTAGGGATTTGATTCGTTGCTGTGCGATTTGTTGCTCGGAGCTTGTGTCTGGGTACGGGTAGCGGTGAAGGGCGTTGAAGATGACGTCCTCGCGATTTACCGAAAGATTGCCCTCGATAGCGTTGTAGAGTAGGCGGATGAGTAGTTGTTGGTAGTAGTTAATCTCGGCATCGGGTTGTTGTGCGAGTGTGAGGATTTGGGTAGGGTTCTTTATGCTGAACTTCCCTTGGAGGTAGGG
>ERZ772957.1751-NODE-1751-length-13423-cov-4.841861_pt1 | contig 13423 bp, 15 predicted proteins | sample MGYA00580682_ERZ772957 | MGnify/ENA primary metagenome ERZ772957 (study PRJEB29015, sample SAMEA2737921) | human oral metagenome | biome: human oral; feature: human-associated habitat; material: dental | place: China | collected 2025 ...
TCACAGCATGTCGAGCACGTTTTAAACGATTTTCGTCTTTAATCAGATAACTATATTGGTCAAAGGTCCACTCATCCAATTCACCCAAGGTCTGAATATCCAAGGCAGCTTGCAATTCTTCCACTGCTTTTTCACACTCAGCACGGCGTTCATTGTATTTAGAGTCCGCTAGTTCACGGCGTTTGTTGGTGTTCATGATGACAACGACATTGTCCTTCAAATCAAGTGGCACCAAGTCATACTCCAAGGTGTTGGTATCTAGGTAAATAGCACGTTGGTCAGCCCCCATACCGATAGCAAACTGGTCCATGATACCAGAGTTGACTCCGATAAAGTTGTTTTCCGTTTGTTTTCCGATTTTAACCAAATCCAAACGGTCTAGTTTTAAATCAAAGAGATGCTCTGCCACAACCCCCGTCAAAAGTTCCAAGGATGCTGATGAAGACAAGCCAGCACCATTTGGGATATTCCCATAAACATAAAAATCAAACCCTTTGTCAATCACATGTCCAGCTTCTTGCAAGAAATGAAGAACCCCTTTTGGATAGTTGGTCCAGCTGTGCTCTTTTTCAAATTTGAGGTCAGCAAGAGGAACTTCGATGATACCCTTGTCCTCAAAGTTGGCTGAGTAGAAACGCAAAACTTGGTCGTCACGTTTGCGAGCCACCCCATAAGTTCCCAAGGAAATAGCTGCTGGGAAAACATGTCCACCATTGTAGTCCGTGTGTTCACCAATCAAATTGATACGGCCTGGTGAAAAGAAGGTTTGGTCTGCTTCTTGACCAAAAACGGCAAGAAAGTCTTTGCGAAGGGCTTCAGCAGTAAGATGTTGTGTCATATGAATTCTCCTTTGACTGTCCGTTAAGTCACCTTAACGTGTAATCGTTTTCTTCTATTGTATCCAAGACTTTTACCAAGGTCAATCCTTTTTACTAAAGTTTTACTAAACAATCGGTAAAAAGAAGAAAAATATGATATACTAACCTAAAAGGAGGAGGATTTATGGCTACCTTAAAAGACATCGCACAGCTAGCCTCTGTCTCTATCGCGACCGTATCTCGTGTCCTCAATCGCGACCAGAGTCTATCTGTTACAGAAGAAACCAGACACCGTATTTTAACTGTCGCTGAAGAGCTGGGCTATACCAAGCACCTCAAGACAGGCGAATCCCACAAACCCAAGCAAAAGATTGCCATTATCCAATGGGTCAGCGAACAAGGGGAGCTGGACGACCTCTACTACTACCAGATTCGTCTCGGTATTGAAAAAAGAGCCCAAGAGTTGGACTATGATATCTTGCGCTATTTTAACGACCATCCTTTTACACTGAGCGAGGAAGTGATTGGCATTCTCTGCATCGGAAAGTTCAGCCGAGCTCAGATTTCCGCCTTTGAAGAATACCAAAAACCTTTAGTCTTTATAGACAGCGATACCCTCTCACTAGGTCATACCTGTATTATCACTGACTTTTACACTGCTGTGAAACAAGTTGTAGACCATTTCCTCAGTCAGGGACTGGATCGGATTGGCATTCTAACAGGCCTTGAGGAAACAACCGACCAAGAAGAAATCATTGAGGATAAGCGGCTAGAAAATTTCAAAGACATTACCCAAGCAAAAGGAATCTACCATGAAGAACTGGTCTTTCAAGGGAGCTTTACTGCCCAGTCTGGCTATGACTTGATGAAGGAGGCCATTCACAAGCTAGGAGAACAACTCCCACCAGCCTTTTTCGCTGCCAGCGATAGTTTAGCCATCGGCGCCCTCCGTGCTCTCCAAGAAGCTGGAATCAGCCTACCAGACCGCGTCAGCCTCATTTCTTTTAACGACACTAGCCTGACCAAGCAGGTCTATCCTCCTCTTTCTAGCATTACCGTCTATACCGAAGAAATGGGCCGAGCAGGTATGGATATTCTTAACAAGGAAGTTCTCCACGGTCGCAAAATCCCTAGCCTGACTATGCTGGGAACTAGACTGACTCTGAGAGAAAGTACTCTGCCATAACTCAACTAACATAATAAAGTCAAAAATCCTAATAGAGATTCTCAAATCTCCATTAGGATTTTTTTAATCAATCACAATCATTGCCTTAATCGTCTTACGTTCATCCATATCTTTATAGGCTTGGTCAATGTCTTCCAATTTATAACTTGAAGTAAAGACACGACCTGGATTGATATCACCATCAAGGACGGCTTTTAGTAAGAATTGCTTATCGTATGTTGTGACAGAAGCTGGGCCACCACCGATTATTGTATTTTGACCAAAGGTTGAGCCAATGGCTCGATTTTCATAGTGCGGTACACCAACAAATCCCATGCGCCCTCCATTATGGAGAACACCAAGCGCTTGATCAACCGCTGCTTCTGTTCCAACACATTCAAGTGCTGCATCTGCTCCACCACCGAGGATTTCACGCACCTTGGCAATACCTTCTTGACCTCGCTCAGCTACAACAGCTGTCGCACCCGACTCCAGAGCCATCTTTTGACGATCTTCATGACGACTCATAAGGATAATTTGCGATGCTCCACGCATTTTAGCTGCGATAACAGCACATTGACCAACAGCCCCATCACCAATGACCACAACCTTATCCCCTTTTTGAACATTTGCAACACGTGCCGCATGATAGCCTGTCGGCATAACATCTGCAAGAGTCAAGAGGGACTTTAGCATGCCTTCTGTATAGTCAGAAGGTTGTCCAGGGATTTTAACCAGTGCCCAGTTGGCATAGTGGAAACGGATATACTCAGCCTGGACACCACCTGACCAGTTGTTACCAGGATGATTATCACACGAACCATCAAAACCAGCACGACAAGCATCACACTGACCACAACCATGTGTGAAAGGGGCAATGACAAAATCGCCAGGTTTAACGGTCGTCACTGCATCACCAATTGCCTCAATGATACCAATCGCTTCGTGCCCGCTATTCTGATGCCCTGCTTCAATATCCGGATTGCGATAGCTCCACAAATCAGAGCCACAGACACAAGTCCGAACGATCCGAATAATGGCATCGTCTGCCTCAATGATTTGCGGATGCTCCACTTCAACAAGACCAACCTGACCAGCTTTTGTATAGACTGTTTTCTTCATAGAACCACTCCTTTTCTATTGGTTTCTTACTTTCATTATACACTTTTTGTCAAGCTTTCGCTCATATCAATCATTATTGACGGCGATAAGGCACTAGTTTAGTCCAATATAGTCTTTTCTTCTTGAGATTTAAGTTTTATAAGGAGAGATTTTTCGATTACGTTTTTAATAGTTTCCAGCCAATAGAAAAAGTGAATAAAGAAATATTCCTTTATCCACCTTTTTGGGATTTAATTGTTATTCGCTACGAAGCGATTCGACTGGGTCTTTCTTAGCAGCGATGCGTGAAGGGATTAGACCGGCTAACATGGTAAGGACAATCGAAATACCGATAAGGATTAGAGCTACTTCTATTGGTAATTGCGCTACATTTCCCACATTTGTCATTTTCGCAACAATCGCATTGATTGGGAATGTCGCAAGAAAGGTAATCGCGATACCGAGCACCCCAGAGATCAATCCTTCAATGGCTGTTTCAGCAGTGAAGATACGACGAATATCTTTCTTCGAAGCCCCCATTGCACGTAGGATTCCGATTTCTTTTGTACGTTCGAGAACTGAAATGTACGTGATAATCGAAATCATTATAGAAGATACAATGAGTGAGATGGCCACAAAGCCAACGAGCACAGTTGTCACTACGCCAACCAATGTCGTAATTGAAGACATGATAGTTTGGATATCATCTGAATAAGCGAGTACCTTATCGTCTTCTCCAGCTTCTTTTTTCGCTGTGTTATAGGCGTTTATGAATTCTTTTAAGTCTTGTTTTTGTTGGAACGAAGAGGTGTAGAGCTCAATGGCAGCTGGTTTGGATTTGTTGATGACGCCCATTTTTGCGAGGTTTTCCTCGTAAGTTGAAGCCGAATTGTCGTTATATTGTTGGACATACTGCGCTTGTTCTTCAGGCGTCATTTTGGCCAACTGAATTTTTTCTTCTTCAGTTAAATTCTCCGAACTGAATGGTTTAGGATCTTTGGCAAATTCTTTACCCGTAAATACATTTAGATTTTGATTGGATTCCTGTTCCTTAACGATATCACTATTTTGAATGTATTCGGAAGTGTAATCAATGAGGGTGCTTGTGTAGGCGATTCCTCCTGAAGGAGCATTCACTCCTGAACTTGTGCCGTCTTTTTGGCGAAGGACACCCACAATTTTAAGTTCGATCCCATTCTCGATTTGAGTTTCCATATAAGAAGCATTATCAATCTTATTGACCCATAAGTTATTTTCTTTCACAAAACGGTTTGTATTAACAACTGCTTTGAAAGTTTTTCCGATAAAATCACTATATTGATACGTTTGAGAAGAGAGTTCGTCGAGCTTCTTCGTATCGTTCAATTCACTGGGATCTTTGATACGCAAACTATAGAGCAACAAGTCGCTAATTTGATTGTTTTCATCTACGATAAGGACGATCTCGGACTTATCTTGTGGGAAGCGTCCTTCCAACACGTCGTACTTGCTTTCTAGCATTGAAGAATCACTAGAAAGTTCACTCCAGTAGTTGAGGTTTTGTAAGTATCCCTTCATCGTTTGATTCGCTGTTTCTACTTCATCAGCTAAGGTTGAAGGCAGAATACTTTTGGGTCCGTTGGAAGTATCACTTGCATAGATAAACGGTTGTAAATTGTATCGGTAACGAATGTCTTTTGTGAGAGATTCGACCTTCGAAGTGTGTTCCTCCAAGTATGTCTTGAAGGAAGCTAGGTCGTTCTTTCCGATTTGTTTTTTCAATAAATTCGTTAAAATCGTATTGATACCGAGCTCATGATTATCCTTGTAAGGCTTCTCGCTCAAATCTGGAGAGGTCGCCAACAAGTTACTCTGGTTCTGCTCGCTAATCGTCAGTGGAAGAGAGACGAGGGTATCTTCCTGCACCTTTTTAACGTAGTCACTCACACCATTGGAAAGGGCTAAGATAAGAGCAATCCCGATAATCCCGATAGAACCCGCAAAAGCTGTTAGTAAGGTACGACCTTTCTTCGTCAATAGGTTATTAAAGGAAAGTACAAGGGCGGTTATAAAGCTCATCTTCGTCTTCGTGAACTGGATGTCGACTTGCTTTGTCTCCTCTGTTGATTCGCATGGGTTTGAGTCGCTCAAGATGTTTCCATCTAATACTTGTACGATACGTGTGGAGTACTTCTGTGCCAGCTCTGGGTTATGTGTCACCATGATAACCAAACGTTCCTTAGCGATGTCTTTTAATAAATCCATGATTTGAACAGAAGTCTCAGAATCGAGCGCTCCTGTCGGTTCGTCGGCTAAAACGACTTTTGGATCATTAACAAGAGCACGCGCAATCGCGATTCGTTGCATTTGTCCCCCAGACATTTGACTTGGTTTCTTATATAAATGGTCTTTTAGGCCTACGCGTTCGAGCGCTTCGATAGCACGTTTCTTACGTTCTGCTTTTGAAACACCCGAAAGAGTCATTGCAATTTCTACGTTAGAGAGTGCAGTTTGGTGCCCGATGAGATTATAAGACTGAAAGACGAAACCGATGGTGTGGTTTCTGTAGCTATCCCAATCGCGGTCTTTAAATTGCTTTGTTGATTTTCCTTGGATGAGTAAATCACCAGATGTGTATTGGTCGAGTCCCCCGATGATATTTAATAGGGTGGTTTTCCCAGAACCCGATTGCCCGAGAATGGAGACAAACTCATTCTCACGGAAGCGAATCGAGATATCCTTTAGCGCGTGGAACTCTTGATCGCCCGTATGATAGACTTTTGAAATGTGTTGTAGCTGTAACATCGCCTATCTCCTTTCAGTGATATATGTAGTCTATCACAATTTCATAATGGAGTAAATATGTTACATTTACAATTCATCAAAAATAATCAACAAATGGAAAATCGACTTCTTATGAATGATGATGTCCATGACTTTGACCTACTTCCAACTCCTCAATTTTTCGCTTATGGGTTTGGTGATTTGCCAGGTTTGCATCAACTTCAATGGTAACATTTTGAAAGCCATAATCTTTAAGTAAATTACGAATGGATTCTTTACAATACTCTATATGTTCAATCTCTTCTAGGCAAACATGAACAATGGCATTTTTTTCCAAACCATCCATAGTCCAGAGATTGAGCTGATTAACACTGGCCACATGGTCTAATTGCTCCAAGTCTTTCTTCACTTGTTTGATATCTACCCCTTCTGGCACAGCATCCAAGAAAATCTTGAGTGCGCTCCAAAAGCGGGGTATGGCTTTTGTTAGAATGAAGATGGAAATGACAAGCGATAAGAGCGGATCGAGGATATACCAATCTGTATACCGAAGGATAATCGCCATTAGAATGACAGCCAACCAACCAAGGGTGTCTTCCAAAAAATGCAAGCTAAGAATTGACTCGTTCTTTGTCTTTCCTTTACGGACTACTAGACTAGCTAGCACATTAATGGCCACTGCAATGATTCCCAGCCAGAGGATCCCTTCCTCATTAACGGGTTGTGGGTGAACGATCTTTGTGACATTTTCCAAGATCACTAGGACAGACCCTATCATAAGAATCACAGCTGTTAGGATAGCTCCTAAAAGACTGAAACGCTTGTAACCCAAGGTGTACTGCCCATCTTCTTCTCGGTTTGAGATTGTTTCTAAAAGGGCCGATATACCAATGGCTATAGCATCTCCCAAGTCATGAACAGAATCAGCAAGAACAGCACTCGAACCAAAGATTCCTCCTGCGATAAACTCAACAATCGCATAGCTTAAATTTAAGAAAAAAGCTAACCAGATAGATGTTTTAGAACTCATTTCTCTCCCTCCTTTGGTATAATGGGTATATACATACTTCTTTCATTTGTATTATCTAATAAAATTCAAAGAAAGGATAGAAGCAAACTGTCAGCCATGTTCAGTTCTGAACAGTTTGTCTCAAGTGTCTATATGCTAAAAAGAGACCGTCGAGTCAACAAGACTAAAAAAGCCATCTATCAAGCTTTTTTACAACTTTTGAACGACAAGGGCTATGATGCCACTACTGTCCAAGATATCATTGACTTGGCAGATGTTGGGCGCTCGACCTTTTACTGTCACTACGAGAGCAAGGAGCTGCTTTTAGATGAACTCTGTCGCTACCTCTTTCATCATCTCTTTGAAAGGGAAGAACACTTAACTACAGAAGGCTACCTCGCACATATCTTTTTACATTTTCAAAAAAACCAAGACCATGTCACTAGTCTTCTTTTTTCCAAAAACGACTACTTTCTCCGCCAACTACACAAGGAACTCGAACACCATGTTTACCCCATGGTAGCGGAGGATTTGCAAGAGGCCTATCCAAACATTCCGGCTTCCTACCTCAAACATTTTGTAGTAACCAATTTTATCGAAACACTGATCTGGTGGCTAAAAAAAGGAAAATCTTATACAGAAGACCAAGTAGTGAGATTTTACTTAGATGTGATTGAGATGACTTCTACAAAATCACTCGAGATTTAATCCTGTTACAAAGAAAGGAATCAACCATGTTAAATTCTATTATCCTAGGAATACTGACAATTGTACTAGCTCTCGGTTTTTCACTTCTCCATCTCGCAGCTGCTTTCGCAGCCATGAAAGAAAAAAACTACTGTCGGGGAAATATGTGTATCTTGGTGGGAAGCTGTCTCACCTCACTAGCTCTTGCTATCTTTTTCTTTGTCCCGCTTGCAACGGTCATCTTATGGATAGTGGGCTCTAGCATCATCTGCTACGGTGCTTACTGGAATGGGCAACAGCAAGAAAGTCAACATATATCGCACCACATCATTCGTATAACGAGCGCTATCGTTATTACCGTGTTACTCATTTTGCTCTAACACAAAAAAGGATCTTCTGATCCTTTTTTATTTTTTAAGCGCTTTTTGCTGCCTTGCTCCACTGGTACCAACCAACTAGACTGTTAATGAGATAAATCAGGTATTTCCCTTGGATTTGCAGGCTTTCTCCCCACCAGAGATAGATTGAAAAGACATTAGTAGCCGCCCAGAATATCCACTGTTCACGGTAAACAGCTGTCATGAGGATTTGCCCTACACCATTGGTCGCATCAGTGATAGAATCACGATAAGGACGATTGGCTCCGATAGACTGATAAATGAACCCAAATACCAACCACCAAAGAACACTAATAGAAAGATACTTTGTCCAACCCTTGCCGTCTAGTTTACGTGCGACAAACTCTTGTTGTTCTTTCTTAAACTGGGCTTGATAAATCCAAACCAAGAGACCAATTGGCTGCATAATTGTAAAATAGAGAGTTGTTAAAACCTCACCATAGAAGCCTTTTTGAAGGGCAAGCACCAGATAAATGATGGAATTAATTAAACCAAATAGGTAGTTACTAGCACGACCTTCAGCTTCTCAAAGAGCAGAAAAAAGGTTAGTAAGGCTTGAGAGATGAATCATTTTAAAGGCAAACAATTCCAACAAGACGTCATCATTGTCGCTGTTGGTTATTACCTACGTTACAATCTGAGCTATCGTGAAGTTCAGGAATTGCTTTATGACCGTGGAATAAATGTTTGACACACTACGATTTATCGGTGGGTTCAAGAATACAGTAAAATCCTCTATCATCTCTGGAAAAAGAAAAATAAACAGTCCTTCTATTCGTGGAAAATGGATGAAACCTATATCAAAATTAAGGGGCGTTGGCATTATCTCTATCAAGCGATTGATGCGGACGGTTTAACATTGGATATCTGGTTACGAAAGAAACGTCGAGCAGACGATAACAGCTATAAGTTAGAAGATACCGCCTATCAAGAAGATAAAGCACGCAAAGCAGAAACCGAAGATAAGCTAGCTATTGAAGCAATGAAAAGCAAGTACACCACGCTATTGCTAGAAAATATGTTGCTAAGTCCGTTTGAAATGCAAGATACAAAAATCATGGCAGGATTGCAAGTCCATGTTTACCCCCTCTATGACGAACTGAAAGAATTAAGAGGGCTAAATAGTGTTAAAGACCACTTGTCTTATGTTGCCAGCAGACGTGAAGAATATTCTAAGCATAATATCGCACGCTACCTCAAAAAAGCCATTGAACAATATCTACCAACGGTTAAAAGGCAGGACTTAAACCATGAGTGAAGACTTAAAAACGATCAAAGAGCTGGCGGATGAGTTGAGTGTTACAAAACAAAATATTCAATATCACTACCAAAGGTTACCAAAAGAATTACAGCTTAAAAGTTCCAATGGGTCTAATCTAATAAATTCTAAAGCAGAAAAAATAATTTTAGGTAAAGTAGAAAGTAGTAGCAAATCAAATACCAAAGACCAACAAATAAGTAGCAAAGACCAACAAATAGAAAAACTAACTAATTTGTTAGACCAGTAACAACGATTAGCCTTGCAAGATAAAAAGTTGCTAGAAGAATACAAGGCGGAAAATGATAACTTAAAAGCCCTCAAAATGCCCTCACAGGAAACAGAATTCAAACACTTAGACAATCAATATAAAGATGAAGTGAACGCTCTTAAAGAGAAGTTGGAAAATTTGCAGGAACAAATCAAAGATCAAAAAAGGATAGAAGAACAAGAAAAACCAATAAAATGGTGGGGACTATGGCGAAAATAGATGATTCAGTTAAAAAGAAAGTTCCAGAATTGCGATTTAAAGGATTCACGGATGAATGGGAACAGCGTAAGTTGGGAGACGAAGTTCGAATAGTGATGGGACAGTCTCCTAATTCAGAAAATTATACTGATGATCCTAATGGGCGCTAAAAATGCGAAGACCTATGAAGACCTATTTTGTATTAGTCAAACAAAAAATCCAAAAGAAATGGTATATGATTATGACCATGAAACAAAGTAAAATCAAACCGAGTGATCTGAGGAAGCACCCGATGATCATGAAACGTTATTAAACACAAAAGTCACCCATGTGAGTTCTTGCCAGAAGCTGAAGTTAATCCTTCAACCTGGAAAACCCGCAGAGGTGACTTTTTCTATACATCTCGATTTTTCTGGCAATAATCATTAACCGATAAATATGTCTGTGAATCACCCAGCGACTCCGCTATGTCCATAATCCGCGGTGGTAGTAATCCCACTCGCTGGACAAGTTCGTGATTGCTGAACAATTCCCGTGGACTGCCGGCGAAGCCAAACTTCCCGTGTTCCATAACATACACCGACTCAAACTCGGCAGCGACCCAATCCATGTCATGGGTGATGGTCACAACTTGGTGGCCCGAATCAGCCAACTGATGGAAAATTGCGGTCAACTTGCGCCGGCTTTCCCAATCAAGCGACATCATCGGCTCATCAAATAAATAAATCGCCGGATCCACTGCCAAAACTGTGGCAACGCTCAACAGCTTGCGTTCCGACAATGACAGGTCATATGGACTTTCAGCTGTTTTATCATCCAAGCCAACTCTTTTTAGAGCCGCTAAAGCCCGCCTCGTAATCGTGTCGTGGTCATCCATGACCTGCGCGACACTCCACTCCACCTCTCGTTGAACTGTCGGGTTGAAAAGCTGATCGTCAGGATTCTGAAAAGTAATCCCAACCTTCAGTAACTTTTCGACTGGTTTAAGATCATTAAAATTTTCTCCATCGATCTTAATCACACCGGTTTGTGGTGTCAGCAAGCCCGTCAACAATTTGAAGAGCGTTGATTTGCCGGCACCATTTTGGCCGACAATCGCCACCATCGGATCGGCGAAGTGTTTGTCTTCAACATCCAAGCTAAAGGACCGTTCCGGATAAGTGAACGTCAGGTGGCTCAGTTCAATTGTGGACATAACGAACCTCCTTCAGATCAGCGTAATTCACCGGATACCGGCCATCAGCCAAGTGCCAATCCATTTTTTGAGCAAGTTGCTGGATTGTCGGGGCTGGAATCTGCCAGTCAGCTGCCAAATGATTAAACACCTCACCCGGCCTGCCCTGGGCTACCATTTGACCCTCGTGCAGCACCCACACAACGTCGGCGACTTCGCACAAATCGTCAATTTCACTGGTGACAATGAAGACAGTCGTCTCTTTGACTTGGGCCAGCCATTGGAAAAATTGCCGGCGGCCAAGGGGATCCATCTCACTGGTCGGATCATCCATAATCAAAACAGCCGGATTAGCCACAATCGCCGTGGCAATTGCCAACCGCTGGATCTGACCACCGGAAAGGCTCTCGGGACGCAAATTCAGCTGTTCAATCAGCCCCATTTGCGTGGCAACTTCTTCAACCCGTTTTTGAATCAGTCCTTCAGCCATTCCCTGATTAATCAAGTCAAAGGCGATTTCATCGGCAACCGTGTCTGCCAACCCGCTTAGTTGGCCAGCTGGATTTTGCAGTACAACTCCATTCATGGCATTATAAACGGGCCAATTGTCGGACACTCGCTGGCCAAACATGTGCCAATCGCCCTCAATCTCAGCAGACACAATTTTGGGAATGACCCCTGCCAGCACACGGCACAAAGTCGATTTGCCGGAGTGGCTATTCCCGATAATCCCAACCACCTGGCCAGTATGAACCTCCGCGTTAATCTGACGCAGTTGTGGTTGCTCAGTACCCGGATAACGGGTGGTCAAATTTTCAATTACAATCCGTTTATCTTCGTCCATATCTTCCACCCAATCAATAAAATTGCCAATCCAGTCAGACCAATGTGCAGCGTCCGCGACAGGCGATACACGCGCTGGGAGGTTCTGACAGTCCGGTTGAGATTATCAAAACCTCTCAGTTGGAGAGAAATCGACCGCGTCATCGATTGATCCAAGGTCTTAATCACCAATGGAATTAGAACCGGCAGGACTGACTTTAATTTCTGAATCAACGTTTTTTGCGGATTGGTTCCGCGAACTTTTTGTGCCTGCTGGATTTTCCGCATATTGCGCATCATTTCCGGCAAAATATAACACACCGACATCAGAACGTAGACGGTTTTATAAGACAATCCGGACAGTTCCAAATAGGCCGCGTTTTCTGAAATACTCGTGGTCACCATAAAAAAGCCACTGGTCAAAATAATCACCAATACTCGACAACCCAGAGTGGTGGCGTAAATCAGGCCTTCTTTGTAGAACGACACCCCAAGCACAGAAAACAGCACAGTTTGATTCCGACTGTAAAATAACCCTTGGATGATCAGCATGGTGCAAATCAGAAACAGGCTGAATCCCAGCGCCTTAAAGGTGGTAGAACTCAATTTGGAAAATAACAATAGCAGTGTTGCGACAAGAATTAATCCGGCCTGAAGCAATAAATTCATACTGGCAAAGCTCAACAACGTCATGTCCAAGATGAACAAGAGCTTAGTAATCGGATCGATCACCTGGTACCACTTGAGCTTGACCCGTGGCGCTCCAGAAATCAATGTTTTATCAGTCATCATTTATCATCGCTAAAGAAGTGCACCATCCGCTTCGGCAGCTGACGATAGATGAAGAATGCCAGGTAGGCCACGCAGACTTTATCCAAAATATCCAAGACAAACTCATCGGTAAATGAGGCCAGCCACACTGGTGCATGATTGGCGACCATTACCGCAAACAATGAGTCACCCCAAGCGATACCGGTCTGACCACCCCAAAAGATGACGTTGAGCGGCGTTGAAATGACAGCTGAAACGATGGCAATAATAATAGCAGAAACAAATACTCGTCGCGCTGACGAGAACCACCCATTGGCGTGCAAAACTCCGACAGCAATCCCAATTCCGATGCTGGTAATCGCATACACGGTTGAAATTGGCGATAAGGTCAGCCCATAGATCACGTTGTTGATGAAACCACTAATGGCACCGGCAACCGGCCCAGCCAACATGCTGGTAAGAAAGGTTCCCAAAGACCCCAGCCAAACGGGCAACTTTAACCCCTCCGCCAAGGCTTTGGCAACATAGTTAATCCCCACGGCAGCGGGAATCAAAGTCATGGTGGCAGCACTTAACTTAAATTTCCACATACTGGTACGATGAATCGGTTCTGTTTTCATAATCTTCTCCTTTTGTTTTTAAAGAGCCGTGTCTGGATAGACTTTCGGACGCAACGCTCTATTATATATCTACTGAACTGTCTATACACAAGATTTCCATCCTTAGTCGACATGAGCTGGAAATCTTTATTTGTTAAGTAGTTCACAACACATTATACACCTATTCTCTGAATAGTCAAGTGTATTTACAGTAAAATTTTAGAAAATCCTGAAAATTTCCTCTTATTTTCCATTTAAAAATGAAAATCATTAATTCTGACACCAAAAAAGCCCAGACAACATTGTCTGAGCATTCTTCTGTATGGTCATTTAAAGAAGTTGAGTTTGACATTTTCAAACTATTTCTTCAACAAGCCTTGTTTTTGTAG